>OIYS01000029.1_pt1 | contig 102036 bp, 90 predicted proteins | sample 1588271 | NCBI WGS metagenome assembly OIYS01 (sample SAMN03283286) | human gut metagenome | biome: human-associated habitat; material: feces | host: Homo sapiens | place: Peru | collected 2012 | reverse complement strand
GGCTCCCTTGTGTAAAGGGAGCTGTCAGCCGTCAGGCTGACTGAGGGATTGATTCGACAAACTGTTGCTTTCATCTCAGGTTCCATCCTGAGGGAGCTGACCGTAGGACTGAGGGAGTTTTTAGTGAAAATCAGTCGGGAACCCCTCCGTCACGGCTCACATCGTGCCCCTTCTCTCGTCAGAGGGAGGTCCTCTCGGCGATTTTAAGCGGGCGAACACAGTTCGCCCCTACTGTGATTATTCTACATTGCAATTATTTTGTGGGACGTCGAGGACGTCGTCCCCTACGATTGAATTGCGGATTTGAGGTTATGTAATCGGCAACATTTTTGACTTTATCAACTACCGGACAATCCTCAGTTACTCCGTGACGGAGGATTGATTTTCACACATCAACAGCAAGCCTGCCAATTGCCTATAAGCACTATAAGCCACGCACAAAAAGGCTCCCTTGTGTAAAGGGAGCTGTCAGCCGTCAGGCTGACTGAGGGATTGATTCAGCAAACTGTTGCTTTCTGCACCGGTCAACAAAAAATGGACACGAAAGCAAAAAACAGGTAGGGAAATATGAGTTATTGATCATACGCGACGCAATCAACAGTAAACCCCGGGGCTGTCGGAGAAGTGACAGCCCCGGGGTGATCAACGGGTCAAATTATTTATTGGGGTTGAACCAATGGTGGAAGTGTTTATGGAGCCAGGGGAAGAGGATATTGGTGCCGATATTGCCGAAGATGATGAATCCGAACACCTTTGCAACGCCTCTGAAGAAAGCGTTGACATTGTGGAGCACGTTGCAGGCTCCGCAGTTGTCGCCGTCGACATGCGGGAAATATTTGTGGCAGCCCGCGGTGCCGCTGACATATCTGAATTCTTCCTCTCCGTTGCAGGCGAGGCAGAACCGTCTCTCCTGTCTCTCGGTGAAGAATCCGGCTTCCTTGCTGGTCGTCCATTCGCTCATGACGTGGCTTCTGCCGTCCGCCTTTTCGAGCACTTCGCCGCAGGTGAGGCAGATCTGATCGTCAACGCAGGTCGCCGCCTTGCCGGGCTTGTGTCCGACAGGGTCAAGTCTCTCAGATCTGCATACCTCTCCGCAATTCACGCACTTGCAGACTCTCTCGCCGGGATTTACACAGGTCGGCTCAAGGGTTGTTATCCACGTGCCCTCGGTGTGACCCGTCGCGGGAACGATCTCCTCGGCAAGGGTAACTCCGCAGGTCTCGCACTTCTGAGTTTTAAGCCCCGTTTCACCGCAGGAGGCCTGCTTCTCGGTGATGAAGGCGCCGGGCTTGTGACCGAGGGCTGCGACTTTTTCTTCTCTGATAACAATGCCGCAATTCTCGCACTTGACGACGTTCACGCCGTCAACGGTGCAGGTCGGGATGACCTTGACCTGTGCGCTGCCCTCTTTGTGACCCGTGGAGGAGACTGCCTCGGTCCTGACGGGCTTATTGCATCTGCCGCAGTACCAGACCTTTTCGCCCTCGCCGTTGCAGGAGGCTTCTCTCTCAACTATCGAGTATGTATCCTCGGAGTGGCCGAGGGGGTCAAGCCTTTCGGATTTGCATATTTCGCCGCAATTAATGCATTTGCATATCTTTTCGCCGGGGTCAACGCAGGAGGGCTCGCGGATGGTTATCCATGCGCCGTCGGTGTGACCGGTAGCGGCAACGGTCTCCTCCTCGAGGGTCACGCCGCAGGTCTCGCACTTGCGGACTCTGCGCCCGACCTCGGTGCAGGTGGCGTCCTTAACGGTCTCCCATTCGCCGACGGAGTGGACGTGCTGAGCCTCCCAGATGGCGTAGAGAGTCACGTGACCGTTTCTCTCGGTGGTAAGCCTGTTGACGGATTCGCCTGCCGAATAGCCGTTGCCTGAGCCGTCCGCCTTGGTGTTCCAGCCGATGAATTTATAGTTTTCTCTCGTGAATTCTGTGCCGTCGGGCAGGGTGAAGAGCTCGGAATATCTGACGCGCTTTGAGGGAACGCTGCCGGTGCCGTAATTGCCGCTGAACGCGACGGTGTAGAAATATTCGTTCCACTCGGCGTAGAGGGTGATCATCGCGCCGTTCTCGGCGGTGAGGTTTTTGACGGTCTGACCGTTCTCATAGGTCTTTGAGCCGTCCGCAGCGTCCTTCCAATTTTTGAAGTCGCCGGTGGGTGAGGTGAAGGTATTCATTTTAAGAGCCTGCTCGGCATCGTAGGTGAAGCTCTGCTCAACATAATCGCCGAGGAGGTCGCTGTCGGAGTAGAATCTGACGGTGTAGCTGTTGGGGGTGTAGACGGGGTAGTAATCCTTGGAGCTTGTGGGCTTGATATCGTCAAGGGTCTTATATATGACCCTTGTGCTGCCCTTTACATCCGTCCAGCCCGCGAAGGTATAGCCCGTCTTATCCGCAGGGCTTGCGGGGGCTTTGAAGGTGCCTATCTGGCGGGTATCCTGCTTATAGGTGCTGCCGTTCTCGTTGTGGAAGGTGGTGGTGTACCACGGCATTTCGACCAATATGCTGAAATAAGAAGTGGTCGAAAGCGAGCAGTCAAGGCTCCTGCGTCCGTCACTTTCATTATTGGTCATGATGTGAGGGTCTTGGCCGGATTTATCCTTGCCGATCGAGTAGTAATAATGCTCGTCGCCCTCTCTTTTATCATTACGGATATCCCACCATGTGGCATCGCTCTCATCGGTGGTGACGGAGAGCTTGCCGTCAACGGCGTTGGAGCTGTCCTTGAGGTAAGTCTTGCCGTCGCTCAGGCAGATGGTGTAGCGGTCGGCGTTGCTCGTGGTATCCTTGTAATTAAGGAACCATGTTTGATCCAACTTGTCAAAGCGAACATTTATATAGTTGTATTTGTCCCCGAGGTTATCGGTTGAGTTGACGACCCATGCGTTGTCGGGAGAAAAATACCCGGGGGTGCAGACGGGATATTTGCCGCTGAGCAGCTCGCTGCCGTAAAACTGATATTTGCCCGACCAAATGATCATACGGTTTGTGCCGTCGAATTTCGTCCTGCCGTCCTCCCACAGAGCGAAGCGAGACTCAGCCCACGCATTGCCGTAAATATCGGTGGGGGCGGTCGCGGCCTCAGCCTTTTTGGCAACAAAAGGAATGAAGCCGGCTATCATGCAAAGGCACAGCAGCAGTGACAGAATTTTCTTGATCTTCACGATAAATCCTCCTTAATTTGTGGTAAATAAATTATATTTGATTTTATATGAAAAATCAAGACAAAAGCAGGAAAAATGTTTGACTTTGCGTTGGGATTTGTGCGGCGGCAACATATCTTGCCGATAAGCATAACTTCGTTTTAATCAGCGGTCGCCTCAAGGAGAAGGCGAATTCCCGCTGACAACTCGTAGTTTCGTCGGCTCCCTCGTATAAAATTAGGCGTAGGCAAGTGCGGATTTTTAACGGCACACCCGCATAAAACCGACATTTAAACGCAAAAATGCGACCCCGTTTGCACGGGATCGCATGATTGAGTTAAAGCTGAATTACTTAAGCTCGACCTTTGCGCCGACTTCTTCAAGCTTTGCCTTAGCAGCCTCAGCGTCTTCCTTGGAAACGCCTTCCTTGACAGCCTTGGGAGCGCCGTCAACAACAGCCTTAGCCTCAGCAAGGCCGAGACCGGTAAGCTCACGGACAGCCTTGATGACCTTGATCTTCTCAGCGCCAACCTCAGCAAGGATGACGTCGAACTCGGTCTTCTCCTCAGCGGCAGCAGCACCTGCATCTGCGGGAGCAGCAACAGCAACAGCGGCAGCGGCGGAAACGCCGAACTCTTCCTCAACAGCGTGAACGAGCTCGGAAAGCTCAAGAACGGTAAGAACTTTGAGTTCTTCGATTATAGCAGTGATTTTTTCGGATGCCATAGTTTATTTTCCTCCAAACATGAATTTTAATTAAAAATGATTTTACGCTTCCGCGCTTGCTTCTGCGGGAGCTTCGCCGCTCTTGTCAACGATAGCCTGAACGGCACGGGCGAAGGATGCGATGGGTGCGTTGAACGCGTTGCAAACGGTTGCAAGCAGTATCTCTCTGCTGGGCAGCTTTGCAAGAGAATCAATGGTAGCCGTGTCAACGACTGCGCCGTCAAGATAACCGCTCTTAACTGCGAAGTTCTTGTGAGTATCGGCGAACTTGGAAAGAATTCTTGCGGCTGCGGTGTGATCTTCGGGGCTGATACCGATAGCGGTGGTGCCTTCAAGGACGCTGCAAAGGTCATCAAGACCTGCTTCCTTAGCGGCAAGACCGAGAAGAGTATTCTTAACTACCGAATATTTAACGCCTGCTTCACGCAGTTCCTTACGGAGCTTGGTATCGTCGGCCACGTTGATGCCTTTATAATCGACAACGACGCCTGCGACTGAATTCTTAAGCTGCTCGGTAAGGTCTGCGACGACCTGCTTCTTCTGCTCGAGAACTTTCTCACTGGGCATATTTTCACCTCCAAGGATGTTATATACATAAATTAAAGCCCTTTCCGCATACCGCAGAAAGGGCGTAAACATACCGATATAATATCTAAAGTATGCATCCTCTCTCGGCAGGCGGTAAAAACCATTATGCGAAAAGCACCTGCTGTCTTAAAAAGAACAGCTTGATTATATTAACACACTTTTTACCGTATGTCAAGGGGTTTTGACGAATTTTATGCGCCGACAGCAGCGGAGCCGACCTTATTGGGGTTGACCTTGACGCCGGGGCCCATGGTGGTGGCGAGCACGCAGGAGCGGATGTACTGACCCTTTGATGCGGCGGGCTTAGCCTTGATTATAGCGTCGAGAAGGGTGGTGAAGTTCTCATTGAGCTTCTCTGCGCCGAAGGAAACTTTGCCGATGGGGCAGTGGATGATGTTGGTCTTGTCGAGACGATACTCGATCTTACCGGCCTTAGCTTCGGTAACAGCCTTGGCAACATCGGGGGTAACGGTGCCTGCCTTGGGGCTGGGCATAAGTCCGCGGGGGCCGAGGACTTTACCGAGACGGCCGACGAGACCCATCATGTTGGGCGCTGCGATAGCAACGTCGAAATCCATAAAGCCTTCGCCCTGGATCCTTGCGACAAGATCCTCAGCACCGACTACTTCTGCGCCGGCGGCTACTGCTGCGTCTGCGTCTGCACCCTTAGCGAAAACGGCGACCCTGACGGTACGGCCGGTTCCGTTGGGAAGGACGACTGCGCCGCGGACCTGCTGGTCAGCGTGACGGGAGTCAACGCCCAGACGGACGTGAACTTCAACAGTCTCGTCAAATTTAGCGGTTGCGCTCTTAACGGCAAGCTCAAGTGCCTCGGCGGGCTCATAGAGAGCGGCCTTGTCGATGAGCTTGGCGCTTTCATTATATTTCTTTCCGTGTTTCATGTTAATTTTTCCTCCCAATCATGTGGTTAATCGGATTTTTCCTCCCACAATTTGCAATCAGTCAACTACTGTTACGCCCATGCTGCGAGCGGTGCCGGCGATCATGCTCATTGCCGTTTCAATGCTTGCTGCATTGAGGTCGGGCATCTTCTGCTCGGCAATCTTGCGAACCTGCTCGGACGTGATCGTTGCGACCTTGGTCTTGTTGGGAACACCTGAACCGCTCTCGATACCGCAAGCCTTCTTGATGAGGACGGCGGCGGGCGGAGTCTTGGTGATAAATGAGAAGGTACGGTCTGCATAGACGGTGATAACGACGGGGATGATAAGGCCCATGTCGTTCTTGGTGCGCTCATTGAATTCCTTGGTGAACGCCATGATGTTAACGCCGTGCTGACCGAGTGCAGGGCCTACCGGGGGAGCCGGAGTTGCCTTGCCTGCGGGGATTTGTAACTTAATCAAGCCTACAACTTTCTGTGCCATAACAAAATAACCTCCATAAAATGTGGTAAATTGCGGAGCCTTGCGGCCCCTCCCACGAAGCTGCGGCACGAGCCGCAACTGCGCCCTGAGGCGCTAAATTTGAAAGGGTTATGACCCTCAAATTACCGTGTTTATTCGGCAAGCTCAACCTGGTCGAGCTCGAGCTCGGCAACGGTCTCTTTGCCAAAGAATGCTGAAACTGTGACCTTGACGATGTTATTATCAACGTCAAGCTCATCAACGACGCCCGAAAAGCCCTCGAGATAGCCGTCGATAATGGTGACGGTGTCGCCTACGCCGTAGGAGACCTCGATGCTTCTCTTCTCAACTCCGAGCCTGATAACTTCTTCGTCGGTAAGAGGGATCGCTTTATTTTCGGGGCCTACGAAGCCCGTAACGCCGCGCGTGTTTCTGATAAGAAGCCACGTCTCATCGCTCATCTTGGGGCGATTGTCTTTATCCGGCGTAACCGCGACCTTGACGAGAACATATCCGGGGAAGAGCTTGCGCTCGATCTCCTTCTTTTTCTCCGCGTCGGTCACTGTCTCGGTCGGGATCTTGACCTCAAGGATGAGATCCTGCATTTTGCGGTTTTCAGCCATCTTTACGATGCTGTCCGCCACTTTGTTTTCATAACCTGAATAGGTATGAACAACATACCATCTTGTTTCAATAGGCATTGCAGTTCCTCCCGCCCCGTCAGCCGATAAAGAAGCTCTTTATCGCCATCATAGCGGCAGCAGTAGTCGTCTCTGCTTCTGCATTTGAAGCGCTCAAGCTCTCGGCAGCCTTCTTGAGCAGGCCGATGATAAGAGCAAGAAGCTGGTCGACGCCGAATATCGCCGCGCCGCAAATAATAACGGCCACGAGTACGACGCCTGTTGATTTAAGGACGGTGTTTCTGTCCGGCCAAACGATCTTTTTGATCTCGCCCTTTAAGTCCTTGCAGAACTTCTTGATGGCTTTGCCGGCTCTCTGGAAAACATTGCCGTTCGGATTAGCAGGCTTTTTATCCTTTTTCTTTTCTGCGGCGGCAACCTTTTCTGCTGCTTGGGAAATTTCCTTTTTAGCCATAGGTCGTTCCTCCCGCCTTTACTTTGATTCTCTGTGAAGAGTGTGTTTTCTGCAGAAACGGCAGTACTTATTCATTTCAAGTCTGTCAGGTGTATTCTGCTTGTTTTTCATCGTGTTGTAGTTGCGCTGTTTGCATTCGGTGCAAGCGAGTGTTATCTTAACTCTTTTACCGTTAGCAGCCATGTGCGGCACCTCCATTTATCGGAATTTCAGGCCCCGTGCGAGTCTATCAGGCAACCCGCCGAAGCTCAGCCTCCCTCTGCGTTTCATTTAATTTTCGGGCGCAAAAAAAGAGCCTTCTTGCAGAGGTAGGAATATAATATCACAATCCAGCCTTGCAGTCAAGCCCTTTTTTGAATTTATCTCATTATATCTTTAATCAAAGCAGATACTCTATCAGGTCTGCTCCCGTCTTGGGCGAGAGAAGCGACGGAGCGATATCCAACACAGTCTTGCAGCCTATGTCGCCCGATCTGTTCAGCCTGTAGGCGGCTCTTGCGTATGCGAGCAGAACGCTTGCGGTGAATTCGGGGTTGGAGTCGAGCTTCAAGCTGTATTCGACGATGTGCTTGTGCTCGCCGTCCCTGCCCGTAACGCCCGAGCGGATGACGAAGCCCTGATGCGGCAGACCCGCATGGTCGCGGTCAAGCTCCTCCTGCGTTACAAATGTAACGGTAGTGTCGTAATCGGCGAAATAATTCGGCATCTCCTTGATCTCACGCTCTATCCTCGCCTTATCCGCGCCCGGCTTTGCAACGACGAAGCATTCCCTCGTGTGCTTCTGACGGGTGGTGAGCTCGGGATCCTCGCCCGCCCTGACGGCTCTGAGCGCCTCGGGCACGGGGACGGTATACTGCCTTGCGTCGGCAACGCCGTCAATGCGCCTTATCGCGTCGGAATGCCCCTGGCTGACTCCCCTGCCCCAGAAGGTATAATCTCTGCCGTCGGGAAGTATCGCAGCGGCGTAAAGATGATTGAGCGAAAACAGACCCGGATCCCAGCCCACGGAGATAACGGCGGTCTTGCCGCCCTCCTTTGCCGCCGCGTTGACGTTGGCAAAGTGCTCGGCTATCCTTGCGTGGGTATCGAAGCTGTCGATGACGTTGAAGTATTTTGCAAGCTGCGGAGTCTGCACGGGCAGATCCGTTGCGCTGCCGCCGCAGAGTATCATCACGTCGATATCGCCGGCGTGAGCGGTGACCTCATCGGCACGGAGCACGGGCGCTTCGCCGAAAACGGTTTTGACCTTCCCGGGCTCTCTGCGGGTGAATATCGCCGCAAGGGTCATGTCGGGATTCTGCCTTATGGCGCACTCAACGCCTCTGGCAATATTGCCGTAGCCGTATATGCCTATTCTTATCATTAATATTCCTCCTGTATATCAAAGAACGCCTTTATAATACAGCCCTCTTGTGAATTCACCCTGCGGAGCGCCGCCGCGGCGGTAATCGCTTATCACGCGGGTGCATTCCTCTTTTGATTCGTCGGTGAACCAAAGCAGGCCGTAATCGACATTCCTGATATCATTCAATTTATCCGCAAGCCACAGCGGGCGGGAATTTAGCACGAAGCTGCAACCGTTTTCGCATCGGACGGGGAAGCGCACGCCCATGCGGTCAAGCAGATAGCTCCTGCCGCCGCACTCGGCGCAGGTCAGCTTGGTGGCGACGGGGCAATTCCTCGTCATCATCAACGGTATTCGGCCGTATATCATCAGCCCTCTCGGCAGCTTGCCGCCGATATGCGCCGCCTGGGCGAGGCTGACCTCGCAGGAGAGCAGGCAATCCTCGGCGCCGAGAGCCGCAGCCTCCGACACCGAAACGGAGTTGAAAATATTCATACCGAAGCCGCAGGCAAATCGCAGCCCCGCTCTGCGAGCGACGCCGACGCCGTCAAGGCCGCAGGCCCACGCGAGCGAAAGCCCGTTTTCTTTAAGCTCCGTCAGCTTTTTAACATATTTATCGGCGTTTGAGAATACCGCCGGGGGTATCTCGACCGCCGCCTGAGCTCCGCTGTCAAGCACCCTTTTCAAAGTCTCGAGGCTTGTCTCAATGGGCAATATCACCCTCGCAAGCCCGTCAAGAGAGTCGGGCACGGAGGCCTCGCTGAAAAATCTTGCGTGGAGCTTCATGCGCTCGGCGCGGTGCGGAGCCGTGAACCGCTCGGTTCGGGTGAACGGTATATCTCTTCCCTTTGCAAGCTCGCCGTCAAGCTCGGTTAGAGCCTGTCTGCGAAGCCGATTTATCGCGGAAGCCGGGGCGTTCAGCCCCTCGTCGAGGTCTATCGAAATATCGCCGGCAAAGAACTGCGTGCCGCCGCATTTCGCAAGCCTGTCTCGCAGCTCCTCCTCGGTGACGGCTTTATTCACCGCCTCGGACGGGATATCGCCAGTGACCGCGGCGGTTTTGCCGCAGGCGGAGACTTTGAGCGTGAGCGGCTCGGAACGCTTGAATTTCAGATCCATATCCGCAGGCAAAAGCGGCTTCTCGCCGTCATAGAGCCTTGCAAGGCTTGAAAGCACGGGCGCGGCGCCCTCGACATCCTCCTTGCGGCGAACGCCGAACATATCCTTGCCGAGCTTGCCCTCAAAATATCCCTTTGTGAAGCCCGAGCGGGAGAACACCGCCCGCAGCGCTTCATTTATATTATAATCATTAATATTATTCAGACTGTTTTTGCACGCGGTGACCGCGGCGGCGACATACTCCGGCCGCTTCATCCTGCCCTCGATCTTGAAGGAGCAGACGCCCGCCTCTTCAAGGCGGCGCAGCTCATCGACGAGCGAAAGATCCTTGAGGCTCAAGGCGTTGCCGCCCTTGCCGTTGATTCCGAACGGCAAACGGCACGGCTGGGCGCAAAGCCCCCTATTGCCGCTCCTGCCGCCGAGCACTGAGCTCATCAGGCATTGACCCGACACACACATACAAAGCGCGCCGTGGACGAAATATTCAAGCTCCATATCCGTTTTTGCGGCTATGGCGGCTATCTCGCTCTCGGAAAGCTCGCGGGGAAGCACCACGCGGGCAAAGCCCATTTTTTCAAGCTCCCTGACCCCCTCGATGCTCTGCACGGACATCTGAGTGGAGGCGTGCATGGGCATATCGGGGCAGACCTGTCTCACGAGCGAGACAAGCCCGATATCCTGTAAAATAAGTGCGTCCGCATGAGAATTGCAGGCGCACTCGATAGCATCATATGCCGTTTCAAGCTCGCTGTCGGCAACGAGGGTGTTGAGAGTCAGATAGACCTTGACATTCCTCGCGTGGCAGTAAGCCACAGCCTCCCGAAGCTCCTCATCGGAGAAGTTGGAGGCGTTTCTCCTTGCGTTGAGCGCCTTGCCGCCGAGGTATACGGCGTTCGCACCGCAGCGGACTGCGGCGACAAGGGCGTCATATCCGCCCGCAGGGGCAAGTATCTCGGCTGCCATTATTTAGCCGACTTTGAGGCAAGCTCCTTTGCGAGGCGCTCGCATTCACGCTTGGATATCTCGGCGTCCGTCCTTGCTCTGGCGGCGTCCTCAAGATAGCCCTGGATCTGATTTCTCAGGTTCTCCGAGGTGCTCTCGCACTTCTTGGCGCTGTCGGCATACTCAAGGGCGGTGACTATAGCAGCCTGAGTGACGGATATCCTGTCGTTATCATGCAGCAGAGTGCTGATTTTTTTGTCAAGCTCCGCGCCGAGCTGGGCAACGTAATCGAGATCGTCGTCCGTAGCGATATTATACTCCTCGCCGGCTATGATAAGTTTTATCTTTTCCATTGAATTTCACCCCAAAATGTTTTATTCCGCTTAATTATACAACATTTTTTCGCGGGAATAAAGATATTTTTTAAATTTTTCTTTTCTTTTTTGCATTTCATTGATAAGCGGGATTTTATATGCTATAATACTCTCCGAACGAAAGGATATGATGCCATGAAGAAATTCACTGCGGCTGCCGCCGCAATTCTAATATTGCTTTCTCTCTGCTCCTGCTCACGCCGCTCCCCCACCGTGCTGACCGTCGGCGGAGCCGAGATTAACAGAGAAATTTTTGTCTACTACCTCGATAAAGTTGCCGAGCGGCCGACGGATTACGGCCTTGCCGACACCTCGGACAGAGCCAAGGTCAAGCAGGCGGCTATAGACAAATGTAAAAAATACGTCGCCGTCAACACCGAATTCGTCACCAAGGGTCTGAAGCTGACCTCCGCCGAGAAGACCGATATATCCGAGGAGGTCAACAATCTTTGGATAAGATTTGAGAATCACTACCGCAACGTCGGCGTGTCGAAGCAGACGCTCACCAAGATAATGACCTGCGAAGCCTATGAGGAGGCGCTTTTCACCGCTCTCTATGACAAAGGCACGGGCAACGCGGCCGCCGAGCAGGCGATAAAGGACTATTTCTACTCCGAGTATGTCTGCTTCCGCACCGTTTGCGCCTATTTCACCGCGGGCACAAATTCCAAGATGACCCAGCAGCAGAAGAACGACACAGTAGCTGCGTTCAACAAAATGGCCGCAAGCGTTTCGGGCTTCTCCGACGACGCCTCGGCTGCGGGCTACGCCCTCTCGGACTCCATCCTGCTCAAGAAAGACTCCGACGGCTACCCCGCCGGCTTCTTTGAGAAGATCGCCGAGCAGCAGGCAAACACCGTTCAGGTGCTCGTCTATGACGAATGCGTTTTCGCCGTGCTCAAGGAGGATCTTGCCGCCAAGGGCGAAAGTCTCTATGCAAACTACCGTTCCTCGTGCATAAAGGATCTCTATTCCGAGGCCGCCGAGAGCAAGACCGCCGAAGCCGTCGCCGCCCTCCCTGTTGAGGAGAAGGGGCGCAGAGCGGACAGGCTGGTCAAAAAATACACCTAAGGAGATCAAATAATAATGTATAATAAATTTTGCCGTGCGGCGGCGGTCGTCACGCTGCTTTGCATGATAACGGCAACTCTTTTCGGCTGCTCCATGAAGCCGAAAGCAGACCCGAGCGAGGCGGGCAGCAGCGCCGTGCCCGCGAACGCCGACCCTTACACGATAGAAACATGGGGCGGCAATCAGTCGAACGAAACCGGCGATAACAACGCCGTCGGCAGCGTTCCTCAGACCGCGTCGGCCGAACGCACAAAGGCGACCGAGAAAACGCAGGTGCGCGTGACCATCCCCGAGGGCTACTCCTTCATGCAGATAGCGAATCTGCTTGAGTCAAAGGGCGTCTGCACCGCCAAGGATTTCTACGACGTGTGCCAAAGCTATTCGCCGAAGTCGTTTTCTATCCCGTCAAGCAGCGACAGATGCTTCAAAATGGAGGGCTATCTCTTCCCCGATACATACGATTTCTACACCGGCGACAGCCCGAGAAGCGTTCTAATCAAGATGCTGAATAACTTCCACGCCAAGGTCGGCGACATCGACGACGATACGCTGATACTCGCCTCGATGATAGAGAAAGAAGCCCGCAGCAGCGAGCACATGCGCCTTGTCTCCTCCGTATTTCACAATCGTCTGCGTACCGGCGGCGATTATAAATATCTCAACTGCGACCCGACGAGAGAATACGTCAACAACTACATCACGGGCAACCCCCTCGTGGCGGATCAGTCGAAGTACGCTGCTCTTTATAACACCTGCAACAAGCGCGTCGGGCTGCCCGCAGGGCCGATATGCTGCCCCGGGCTTAAAGCGATAGACGCCGCCCGTAACCCCGCCGATACGAATTATTACTACTTCTTCTACGGCAAGGATAACACCAACCACTACTCCGAAACCCTCGAAGAGCATAACCGCCAAATGGCCGAGATCGGCGTCGGCGGCTGAGCAGAGCAATATAATACAATCTCCAAAACATAAAAAGCGTCCCGAACTGCTTATCGCGGTTTGGGGCGTTTTCCTTTATATATCAACGATTCTACTGCGGGTAGAGAGTAGAGTCGGGATTCTCTACCGTAGAGTTCGGATTTGTAGAGGCGGCGGGTGTGGGTGTAGGGTGACATTTGCGGCGAAAGGGTATAGACTGTAAGCAACGGGTCGGTCGGCATAGGGGAACGCAGGCTGCCCGGGGCTGCATTTATATGACAGCGGCATATAACCATTAATATGCTTCCGCCTGTTGATCGCCGCTGTGCTTCTCTTTGAATGCTTTTCGCCGCCTAATCCCCGAAATGCCTCCAACACATAAATCAATATTGCTGCGTTTTCAGATATTTTTGGCAAAAACCATTCTCGCAGATAATCCAAGCTTCGTTTATTCGGCGATTACCTGCGGGCAGAGCCGAGCTGCATCAAAGACAACCCACCGACATATCGAGCCGTGCTTATCGGCAGCAATGCTTTCGCGCAATGCTCCGAGAGGCACGTCAGCAACTACAAAAGGAGAGAATAAAAATGAATACGTATTTTGAGCGAGTCAAACTGCCGAGCTACACAAAGAACGAAGAGATATTCAACTCGGTTTCGCACGGGGTAGGGATACTTTTCGGGCTGCTGAGCGGCGCGCTGTTCCTGTCGAAGGCCACGGACATTGACTCCCGCCTCGCCGCAGTCATATTCGGCCTGTCGATGATGGTGCTTTACACCGCCTCCACGGTCTATCACGCAGTCGAGCCGTCTTACGTCAAAAAGGTGCTGCGAGTTGTCGATCATGCCGTTATCTATGTGCTCATTGAGGGCACGAGCATTCCGCTGATGCTTGTCGGCGTTATGCCTTACAACCGCCCGTTTGCGATCGTAATGATCGCCCTTAGCGTAATAATAGGCGCGGTCGGTACGGCGCTGACATACATTGACCAGGAGCGCTTCAAGGTGGCTCAGATGGTGCTGTATATGGTGCTCGGCTGGATGTGCCTTGTGCTGATATATCCGCTTTGGAAATACTGCGAGGATGCGCTGCCGCTCATCGGGCTTATCCTGCTCGGCGGCACGGTCTATACCGTCGGCACGGTGTTCCTCTCGCTCGGGCGCACCACACGCTACTGTCACGGAGTGTTTCATCTATTTGTGCTCGCAGGGTCGCTGATACACTTCCTTGCGCTATACTGTTATTTGTATTAAAATGAAATAAAAAAGGAGACCGCAGGGTGGAGGTACACTCTGCGGTTTCCTTTTCCGTATCAACTTAACGGATGAAGCTATCCTCTACTATCTCCGTGGCGTGGCAAGGCTCAACGGAATTCTCGTTGAGAAGCGACGCCGCTTCCTCCGCCGCTTGCCTGTCCTCAGTGAAGCAGATGAGCGCCTCGCCGTCATAGGCGATGCCGTAGACGGTGAGGCGCCTACCGCCGATCTCGGCATCCGTGCTGAAAGAAGTATACATCGATATCCCTCCTCAAAAGTAGTCAGAAGCATAAAGCATTATGTTAAAAACATAAATTAACAAAATATAGCAAGAAAAGATATTTCTTGTGTTCTCATTGTTTATCATTATATACAATATATTGTAAAAGTCAAGAGGCGAAACACAATTTCATTAAAACTGCACAAAATTGTCCGCTTCCATATAGTGAACATTCCGAATATCAAGTCCAGTGGGCACAAGTCAAGAAAAATTTTAAAAATCGCAAGTGAGCTTTTGTGCGATAAAAGCGAGAAAACAAGAGAAAACGAGAGATTGCGGAGTTTAAATTAAAAAATCCGAAAAAATGTCTTGACAATGCTGTCGGGGTGTGATAATATATGCAAGCACGAAAAAAATAAATCGGAGGAAAAGTTATGTCTACTTATATGCCTAAAGCGGGCGACATCACCCGCAGTTGGTATGTGATCGATGCAGCGGGCAAGCCCATGGGTAAGGTCGCCGTTGAGGCTGCAAAGCTTCTTCGCGGCAAGCATAAGCCCACATTTGCTCCTCACGCTGATTGCGGCGATCATGTTATCATCATCAATGCTGAGAAAGCGATCCTGACCGGCAACAAGCTCGATCAGAAAATGTATTATCATCACAGCGGCTATATCGGCCACCTCAGAGAGGTCAAATACAGCACTCTCATGAAGACCAGACCCGATTTCGCTATGACTCTCGCCGTTAAGGGTATGCTTCCCGACACGGTTATCGGCCGCAAGGCTCTCACCAGACTTCGCGTCGTCAAGGGCGCAGAGCATCCCCATGCAGCGCAGAAGCCCGCAGTTTGGGAATTTTAAGAAAGGGAGGCTATAAATAATGTACGATTCAAATCCTTATTTCTACGGCACCGGCCGCAGAAAGAGCTCCGTTGCCAGAGTCCGCGTTTATGCCGGCACCGGCAAGATCACCATCAATGACAGAGATATAGACGATTATTTCGGCCTTGAGACTCTCAAGCTCATCGTCCGTCAGCCTCTCGCTCTTACCGGCACCACCGATAAGTTTGACATCGTTTGCCGCGTCGGCGGCGGCGGAGTCACCGGCCAGGCAGGCGCTATCCGCCACGGCATCGCTCGTGCTCTTCTTCAGTACGACGAGACTCTCCGTACCACCCTCAAGAAGGCAGGTTTCCTTACCAGAGACCCCAGAATGAAGGAAAGAAAGAAATACGGCCTCAAGGGCGCACGCCGTGCACCCCAGTTCTCCAAGAGATAATTTTGTTCAGTTTTCAAACCCCCGAAACATCAGTGTTTTCGGGGGTTTGTTCAGTTTTGTTCAGTTTTAAGGCTACCGGCGAACGGTGCGGTACAACGCAGGTACGACACAAAAACATTTCATTCAGGGCTATTAAAATGAAAAAAGCACCCTTGCGGATGCTTGAATCAATAATGTTAAATTTTAGTATGTTGCGATTTAAGATTTTCTTGATCGCTTAACCATTTTTCAAATACATTTTTCACATCTTCCGGTGCATCTTCTCTGATGCCACAAATACCTTTATCGTCATAAACAACCCAATCATCCCATATTTCCGGTAATCTCAAATCACATCACCCCTTTATATTTTTTATACAAATCAATATAAAATGTTCATCGCCTGTCTTTGAAAAAGTCCTTCCAATATGGATTTTCCTTGTCAAAGATTTCTTTTTGTTCAGGTGTCAGATTGTGCGGATAGTCTGCAAACAAATTAAACACCTTTTTCTTATCAAAACTGAAAAGGAATTCACCATCCCTATCAGATGTATCAATCCACCAAACTTGATCGGATTCATTCTCTTTATAAAATTTATCAAGCATACACATCACCTTAAAAGAATTATATCACAGTTTGTTCAATTCTTCACTTAATTTCTGAAATTCAAAGTGAGTATAAACCATCTCACCAATTCCTTTGCCGGAATGACCTTGAATTTTTCTTCGCATTGCTTCATCAAGTTTCTTTTCCTTCCAAAGCGTGGTGAATGTATGTCTTGTGTCATCAGGTGTATGTTCTCTTTGTTCACCTGTTTCATTATTGTACTTCAAAATACCCATATCAGACAGCAATGGCTTCCAATAACTATCCGTGTATTGACTGTGATTTGTATCAAATCTGAATTTCTGACCGTTTAACTGTGTAATAAGATATTCTGAATCGTTCTTCTGCATCCAACTGACGAAGAACGGAAGTGTTTTATTGTGGATCGGAACTTTCCTTGCTGCATTAGCCGTTTTCCCTTTTTCGATGTAAAAAGATTTTTCTTCAAGGTTCACATTGACCTTTTTAAGATTGAATAATTCGCCCGGTCTTACACCGGAATATATCAGCATAAGAATCAACTGAATATATTCGTTGCTTTCAGACCACCGCCACATAGTAGTTATTTCTTCATCGGTAAATCTATAATGCTTATCGCTTTTTGTTGGTGTGCCGATCTTCAGGTATTCCACAATATGTTTATCTTTGCCGATTATTTCATTCTGAACGGCATAATCGAAAAGTTGATTGAACAACACCTTCAACTTTTTCAATGTAGGATAGTTTTTCTTTGAAGAATCAATAATGCCTTGAAGATGTGATAATTTGATTGTCGGAAAAGGCATATCATAAATCTGTGAACATAGTTTATAGGCTGCCTGATAACCGTTTATATTGGATTGACTGATTTCTTCAAATTTCCGTTCAGACCATCGGTTATATACTTGTGAAAATGTAATATCAGGGTGCAGATCATACGGATTAGCGTTATACAGTGCTAATGCTTGAAGTGCTTCATTTCTTGTTTCATAATACCCTATATTTATATACATCTGACGGAAGTTCCCGTTTTCATCACTCCATCCGGCTGTTTTTCTTGCCCTCCAAGGTTTTCTTCTTCTGCCAGGTAATTTTGAAACACCGCCGAAACCGTTCGGCAGTTTAAGAGGTTTTCCCATATTAAAAATCATTCCTTCCTGATTGACTTTTCAAGGAAGAAATGATATAATAAACTTAATCAAATCATCCTTGATTGCTTCGTTGGCTTTCATTTTTGGTTTGGTTGCTTTCTGAACCCTGATATTGCAGTATCGGGGTTCTCTTTTTTTTCACCGCTGCAAAGGTGAAAAAGATCGTGTTTTCATTGCTGATTTTGATTTCAATCCGAACCGCTTTCTGTTTTGTCAGATGGCGGTTCTTTTTTGTATTTAGGATTGATTGACAAATCAGAAACATATTCACAGGCTTTTTTCTTGCCGGTTTGATTTAATTTGTCAAAATCATTTAGAAGAACAGGTGCTTCAGAACCATAAACCTTCGAAATGCTTTCAAACAATTTCACATCAGACCGGAGTTGTTCCGCATCAGCAGTCAAATCAAACGGTGACACATCTAAAATCGCTGCCATTTTTTCAATAATGTTCCACGGTGGTTCGATAGTTCCGTTTTCATACTTTCGGATGGAACTCTCGGTTTTCTCAATTCTTTTAGCCAGTTCAGGTTGTGTCATTCGTTTTGCTTTTCTCGCCTTCTTTAGTCGCTTTCCAAATTCAACCCTATTCATAAAAGTCCCCCTTTCGTTTTTGATAAAACAAGTATACCACAATCGACAGTTAAAATCAAGTATTTTCTAAAATAATCTAAAAATATCTATTGACAATGTCGGTTTATCGATGTATAATAAAATCGACAGTTAAAATGTCGGAAAGGCGGTGAGTTAATGAAAATCGACAAGCAAAAATTTGAAATTGCATTGGCAAATGCGTGTATGACATCTTCTAAGCTATCAAAGGCATCCGGGATTTCCAAATTCACAATCACAAGAATGCAGTCAGATGATGTTGAAACACAACCAGTAACGGTTGGCAAAATCGCAAAGGCACTTGATGTCAAGGTTGAAGAACTGATTGATATGGAAGCTGCAACTTCTAATCAGTTAAACAAGGGTTCAGAAAGCAACTAAAAATTAAGAAGGGAAAATCAGTAATGCAAAAAAAATCAAGGGTGGTGATATGGTGTTTGATTGGGAAAAAGCAGGATTTTACAAAGGTTGTATTCCGAACAAATCGAATTCAAAAGCACCGAGTGTTCCATACACCAAGGAAGAAAACTACATAAATTTGCAAACTGCCAGAGGTCATAACAGTTTTTCGGGAATTCTCGGAAACGGTTCAGTGCTGATGGAATGCGATGATCGGAAAAATTCTGAATTGTTGTTGAAGATTATTGAAGGTGAACAACTGAAATTTCTTGTTACAGATCGTGAAGGCGGTCAAGGTATCCATTCGCTTTTCTTTGATAACGGTGACTTTACACAGAATTATACCGGGGTAACAACGGCAGTTGGAATTGTTGTTGACATTAAGGTTGGCAAAAGGAACGGTCTTGAATGCTTGAAGTTCAACGGAAACGAAAGATTTCCGATGTATAACAATCCACCATATCAGGCTGCACCAAAGTATTTAAAGCCCCTGAAGGGGTATAATTTGAATTTTGCTGATATGGAAGCCGGTGACGGAAGAAATTCAGCATTGTTTTCCTACATTCTGACACTTCAAAGAGAAGGTTTTACAGTAGACGAAATCAGGGATTGCATCGGAATCATAAATAAATATGTTTTAAAAGAACCGGTAAGCAACAATGAACTTGATGTGATTTTGCGTGATGGTGCATTCAAGAAAAAAGCGTTTTTCAATGGAAGAACATTTCTGCACGATCAATTTGCGGAACATATAAAAAATACTTATCACATCAAAAAAATCAATGGTCAATTGCATATTTATCAAGATGGTGTGTATGTTCCATATCAGGACAAAATCGAAAAAGCGATGTATAAGGAAATATCTTCGTTGACAGATGCAAGGCGAAAAGAGGTTCTGAAGCAGTTAAATCTAATTTGTGACGAAGTTGATCTTGATGATCAAAATGCAAATCTGATAGCCTTCCGAAATGGCATATATGATTTGAACACAGACACGCTGCAACCGTTCAATCCGAACATCGTCATCACAAATCGTATTCCTTGGGATTACAACCCGGCTGCATATTCCAAATTGGCAGATGAAACCCTGAACAACATTGCTTGTAATGATGAACAGGTTAGAAAAATCCTTGAAGAATGTGTTGGTGCTTGCTTCTATCGCTCAAACACTTTGGGTGGCGGTAAAGCTTTCATTCTGACAGGCGAAGGTTCAAACGGTAAATCTACATTCATTGAAATTATTCAATCAATCTTGGGAAGAAAGAATTATTCTGTATTGGATTTCAAAAATCTTGATGATAAGTTTTCAACGATTATGTTATTCGGAAAACTTGCAAATCTTGGTGATGATATTTCTGATGAATTCAATTCTGATGTATCAGTGTTCAAGAAGATAGTCACCGGAAATGAAATTGATGCACAGCAGAAAGGGCAACCAAAATTTGAATTTAAACCGTTCTGCAAATTGATTTTTTCTGCAAACACAATTCCAAGAATCCGAGATCATACAGGTGCAGCACAAAGGCGATTGTTGATAATACCGTTTGATGCACACTTTTCAAAAAATGATTCCAATTATGATAACACAATTATTTGGAAACTGAAGGAACAGGATGCTATGGAATACTTTATCCGAATAGGTGTTGAAGGCTTAAAAAGGGTTGTAAACAACAAGTGCTATTCTAATTCGGTCAAAGTGGATGAACAGTTGGAAGAATACAGAATTGAAAATAACCCGATACTTTCATTTGTTAATGATGTAGGGATTGAATCAATAGAAAATGAACCGACAACAACGGTTTATTTGAGATATTCAACATACTGTGCGGAAAGTGGTTTCAAACCTTTGGCAAGAAACATTTTCCCTAAACAAATGAAGAGGTTAATACCTCTTGATATTGGGTTCGGAAAGGATAGGAACAGAAAAACAATAAAAATCTATGTAAGAAAAGAATAAAACACGGTTGATACACGGATGGTCACGGTTCAAAATCACGGATAAAGCATTGATTTTATATGCGTGGCACGGTTGTACACGGTTTGTCTAAACTTCTTATTATAAGATAAAGTAAAAAATTTTTTTATCTTGTAAAAAAAGAAGTAATAAGAAAACACACTTCAATCCGTGCCAACCGTGTAAAAAAATATAAAAGGTGCTGCAACACCAAAATGAAAGCAATCAAATCAAAAATGAAAGGATTAAGTATAATGAATTACAAACCACCATTTGCAGGGGAAAACCTTGCAACGGACATTGAAAGAATCAAAGAATTAAAAAATATCAAATCTGTTCGGATTATTCGCAGAAAAAAGAATGGTGATGTTACAGTTACATTTAACTGTGAAACCGTTCCGGGGATAACAAAAGAAATATCTTTCGCCCCTTGGAATGTTAAATACAAAAGCAATCGGTTTTATCTTGATAATCCGATTCTATGGTTTTTCGATGATAAAAAGAATTGTTATGAAGATGCAGTTGCCTTTACATTGGCTTGTATAAAGGCATTAAACGAAAAAGGCGTAAATGTAAATTATTCTTCGTTGCTGATCTTCAGCCCTGCTGAAATTGCAAACAAATTGATGGATGTTTATCCCTCTACACTGATTGAATTTTGAAAGGAAGATTTGAAAATGAAATATCTGAATGTACTTGATAACATTGGGGCTAATGATATTATAGCAATGCGAATTGACACATCAAATCAGGATTTACCTGCATTCATAATAGAAACTAATGATAAAGGAATTATTGTTCAAAGCTTAGATGAAGGATTCAAGGTACACCGCTGCAATGAATTTTTGCGTTCGTTAAATCTTGTTTCTGATATTCAGTTCACTACATATGTTGCCTACGATAGAACAGTTAAGTTTTTGAACAAACTTCTTGTTATTCGGAAGGTGATGGAAGAAGTCAGTAGCGTATCATATGATGATATAGGCTATTCCGCACAACAGGTTTATCAGGTAATTTTAAATTGTCTTTTGTCAAAGCACCAGATGGCTTCAGAAGGATGGAATGAAGCAATGAACCGCAGACCTTTAAAAGAGTGGGTTGCAGAAGCACTTGCGGTTATTTCATAAGATCAGATGCAACCTTCACATAGTCTTGTTGGATTGTGTGAAGGTTGACTTTATCAATAAATTTAGGGTTTTATTCTCGCGCACGCGCGCACGAAGGTGAACTTTATGATATTTGTGGATATAAAACAATTTAAGAATCTGACTGATGCCGGAAGAACAAAAGCGGTTTTAAAGTGGGATGAACATCAACAAACAGTTTACTTTTCAAAGGTTAGGGTTGGATATGGATATAAAAACTTCTTCATATGCCCCTGTTGCGGTGAATATAAAACAAAACTGTACCTTGATAAAAATAACATCTTCAAGTGTGTGAAGTGTTGTTCCATAAAACCCTATAACGGCATCCAAAACACCACCAAAGGCGGTTATAAATATATATCATATAAAATGGAACGGTTTGCAGAAAAAAGCGGTATAGGGCAATTTGAATACCCTTTTGACTATGAACAGCACCCTAAACCCAAAAATAAACACAGGGATAGATGGGAAAGAAACCTTGCTATTATGCAAGCCCTTGAAAATATGCGTTCACAATCGATCTTCTTTGATCGGATATGGAACAGTAAAATAATTCAAAAAGTAGAACAAGGTAAAAACAAATGCTTATCATATCCACTGTTGTTTTTAAAAAACTATTTTATTGATATTAAATAGCACTATAAACCACGGATAAGACGCAAAACATTGAAAAACCGTTGAAAACAAAGGGGTTTCAATTATCCGAATGATAACTTGAAGGGGTGTGAAACAATATAATGGCAAATATAACATTGAAACAGGTTGCTGATGTGATAGGTGAAGAAGGTGTGCGAAAACTGATTGCAGCCTTTCCCGGCGGTGATATATACATCAGGAACAGTCTTTGCAGCGTTGAAGAACGGAACAAAATGATTGTGAATGATTTTTATTCCGGGCTTGATCGTGGACGGTTGGCATTGAAATATGATGTATCAATATCAACTATAAACAATGCTATTCGGAATGCATATAAACCACAAAATACAGAATAACTTTCGCCGAAACATACTATATATTGTGTTTATCGCTTGGAAGAAGTCTATATCTATGGTATAATTTATCATAGACATAGACTTCTTATTTTTATTTAAGGGGGTGTTTCCGTTTGAATTATGATCCGGAAATAAAACAAATCGGAATTAAATATGATTTGCCTTTCTTCTTTTCCGCTGAAACCTTTGAAGAACAAAAAGCAGAATACAGAAAGCAGTCAACTGTTCCCGGCAAGGCGGCATCAGAAGCATTGGGTGAAATGCTATCAAGAATGCAGCGAATTGTTGATGGTGAGATTAAAGCCGGCATTCTCACACCGACAATAAAAAATGAAAGAACCGGCGAAATACTACATTTCACTGTTAAGTGAACGAAAGGAATGAATTTATATGTTAGAAAAAATCAGTTCGGCACTTCAAACATATGCAAGTGTTTATACAGGTGCAGCAAGGATGTTTGAGGAAGCCAAAAAGGAACTTGATGCAAATTACAAAGGTGCTTTGTATGCAAGTAAATTGGGCGAAGCAAAAGAAATTTATGAAAGTACACTTACAAGTAGCAGAGAAGAAAACTATTCTGTTTGTGTAGATGTTCTTGAAGATGTTAAAAAGCAGATTCAGGCGATTGCTTCAGAACCGATTGAAGATGATTTCAATGCGACACTTGCAGCATTGAAAGTAATCAAGCATCCGACAAAAACAGAAATTCAGGCGATCATCGGAAGGTATAGAAACAATTATCTTGCCTATCGTGCAATATGTGCTTTGTTTGATAATGACAAGGAACTTTGTTCAACTATCACTATTGATGATGTCTTGGATGCCTGTGATGAACTCTCGGATATGCTACATCGTTGTTTTTATGGCGGTGAGGGTATAGAAGGATATTTCTATCAACTGATGCTTCAGGGCGATTATATCGGCAAATATGATGAACTGTTCCGTAGTTTCACCACACGGAATTTTGATATTGTTGATATGCAACCTGAAGAACAGTTTGATACACAGTCGGTAAAATGACCTCTTTCAAAGATAACCTACATTTCAAATAATGTGGTGTAGGTTATCTTTCTTTATAAAGGTAGGTGTGGATATTGTGAGAAATGAAGAATTGGTTTCTGAATATCAAAAAGGCGATGAAAAAGCGTTTGAAGAACTATTGACCACAAATTATGCTATCATCGTTTCGATGATTAAAAGATGGTTCGTCAAAGACGGTGCATTTAGTTATGATGAAATCGAATCTGATTGTGTTTATGGTTTTTTCCTTGCAGCAAATGAGTATTCACCCGACAAAGGGTGTTCTTTTTCAACTTATGCTTTTCAAAGAATACAGTGGTTTTTAATCAAAACCGTATATAAACGCACACCAAAAGCTAACCCGGAACAGCCTATAACAATTTTAAGTATATCCGATAATGTTCCCGGAACAGACGATCTGAAATATGAAGATTTAATTCCAGATGAAAGTGCGGAACAGGATTATCAAAAAGTTTTGGATTGCATTTCAAATATGACTTTAAGAAAAAGAATTTTTTTCTTCTTGGATTCAATCTGTTCAGAAAAAGAAAAGGAAGTATTGATTTGCCATTATGGTGTAGGGTGTGAACCCAAAAGTTTAACCACACTTGCAGATTCATTTGGTGTTTCAATCGAAAGAATCAGACAAATTGAAAACAAGGCAATTCTTAAACTAAGAAATTCACCGCTAAAAAATACTATGTTTAGTGAATTTGAATTTCAAAGTGATACTTCAAAAAGAAAAGAAATGCTTCTTCAGCAAATCAACACAAAAGAGAAAAAACAAAAATCATATGAGGGTGCTATTAAAGCATTAGAAAATTTGTAAAAGGCGGTTATTAACTATGATGAAAATGAATGCTGTAACCCTTGAAAAAGAAATCGAATCTAACAAATCAGAAATTATACTGATCATTGAATGGATTCAGGGTATCAAAGAAAAAATCAATGTTTCCGAAGGCACTATGTCAAATATCAAAAACTACATTTCAGAGATACAGGAAGAGATTGATAAATTGACTGCTGAAAAGAATGAATACATTTCAAGAATAAAATCATTGCGAAATATGCCGGATATGACACCAAAAGAATGTTCAGTGATGGAATACCGATATATCTATGGTTGGACTATTCCACAGATCAGCGAATTTCTTAAAACAAGTATGCAAACTGTTCACCGCTGTTTAAGAAAAGGTGAAGCAAGACTTTTTGAATGAATTATGGTATTCTAACGGTAAAATATAGAGAACACAGGTAATACACAATACTGCTTGAAAACCTTGAAAACAAAGGATTTTCAATTACCCAAGAGATAACCTGTTATCTCAGAGGCAGATTATTGCGATCGGAAGGCGGTTGGGCTTTTTGCCCGACCGCTTTTTTGCATGATGCAGTATAACAAAGCCTTGACATATTTCTTTTTCCTTTCTATAATATTATTCGGAAATGTACGCCGAATCCGTCGGATCTCGGCACAAAAACGAATCGGAAGGGGTATATTATGAAAACAGCAATATACGGTGCAGGCTCGCTGGGTACGGTGCTCGGCGCATATCTTGCGAAGGCGGGTGTCGATGTTGACCTGGTAACCCGCAACAAAGAGCATGTCGACGCTCTCAACGCAGGCGGCGCAAGGATAATCGGCACGGTCGATATGACCGTCCCCGTTCATGCGCTGACCCCCGATCAGATGACGGAGAAATACGAGCTTATCATCCTGCTCACGAAGCAGCTCGACAACGTAAACGTGCTTAAAAATTTGCAGAAAAACATGACGGATGACTGCATAGTCTGCACGCTTCAGAACGGTATGCCCGAGCTTTCGGTCGCCGAGGTAGTCGGTGAGGACAGAACCATGGGCTGCACCGTCGCATGGGGCGCAACACTCCACGGCAAGGGCGTTTCGGAGCTGACAAGCGAGCCGGACAGCATGAGCTTCGACCTCGGCAGGATGAACGGTCAGGTCGACGACAAATTGATGCAGGTCAAGGCGATCCTTGAGAAGATGTGCCCCGTTGAGATAAAAGAGAATTTCATGGGCGTTCGCTGGTCAAAGCTGCTGATAAACGCGGCCTTCAGCGGCATGTCGGCTGTCACGGGCGGCACCTTCGGCGACGTCGCCGAGCGCAAGGATACAAGAGTCTGCTGCCAGAATCTCATTAAGGAGTGCATCGACGTTGCCGCCGCTGCCGGCATAAAGATCGAGCCGATACAGGGCAAGGACGTCGTCAAGCTGCTCGATTATAAAGGCGGCCTCAAAAAGAAGATCTCGTTTGCTCTTATCCCCATCTGTATCAAGAAGCACAGGCTCCTGAAAGCAAGTATGCTCCAGGATCTCGAGAAGGGCAGGAAGTGCGAGATAGACGCGATCAACGGCGTTGTCTGCGCCTACGGCAAGAAGTATTCCGTCCTCACGCCCTATAATGACACGGTATGTAAGATCGTCCACGGCATCGAGGACGGCAAATATACCTATACCTTCGATAACGTCAAGCTCTTCGCAGGGCTGAAAAAGTAAACCAACATAACGGGCACCCCCGTCCGGTCGTATGACCTGACGGGGGTGCTTTGTCAATAATCTGTTATTAATGATGTCATCTCTTGACCCTGGCGTTGCCGCTCCAGACGCTCCAGACCATATCTTCATCGGCGGGCTGGGCGTAATCGGTGAGGAAGGTGGTGGCAAGGGCGCCGCTTGCCCAGCCGAACTGTATCCACTTCTCCGGCTCCCAGCCTTTGAGCGCCGCATATAGCAGGCCGCCCACGAAGCCGTCGCCGCCGCCGATACGGTCGAGCACTCTTATCTCGCGCGGCTCAACGACGTGCCATTCGTCGCCCGCAAGCATTATTGCGCCCCACAGGTGGGTGTTGGCGTTGACGACCTGGCGCAGGGTGGTCGCAAAGACCTTGGCGTTCGGGTAAGCCGCCTTGACCCTGCCTATCATCTCCTTAAAGCTCTCGATCTTGGAGGCGATATCCTTGCCGCCCGCCTCGGGGCCTTTGATGCCGAGGCAGAGCTGGAAATCCTCCTCGTTGCCGACGAGAATATCGGCGTTCGAGGCTATCTCGGAGAATATGGCGTGCAGCTCGCTCTCCCTGCCCTTCCAGAACGAATCGCGGTAATTGAGGTCAAACGAGACCGCCGTGCCGTATTGCTTGGCTTTCTTTGCAAGCTCGAGGCAGAATTCGCCCGTCTCGGGTGAGAGCGCGGCGATAAGACCGGAGAGGTGGAGGATCCCGACGCCCTCCTTGCCGAAAATGCGGTCAACATCGAAGTCACGCAGCGAAAGAGTTCTGCCGACCTCGCCCGCGCGGTCGTTTTGGACTCTCGGCCCTCTTGAGCCGCAGCCGCTGTCGGCTATATTGAACTGGTGGCGGAAGCCCCACGGGCCGCCCTGCTCGACTTCTTTGCCCTCAAAGGTCATGCCCCTTGAGCGCAGATTTTGCTTGATAAACGCCGCAATCGGGCTGCCTTTGACGAAGGTGGTGAGCACCTTGACGGGCATGCCGAGGTATGAAGCGATGCTCGCAACATTGGTCTCGGCGCTTGTCGCCTGCATTCTGAACACATCGCTCGCGGCGACGGGCTGACCCTCCGCCGGGCAGATGCGAACGCCCATGCTGGTGGGCACGACTATTGCCCATGAATAATCTTTTTTGATGTTAAGCTCCATTCTAAGCACCTCGTTAAGCGTTATACTGCGTTGCGGCTGTGTCGCCGCCCTCGCCAGTCCAGTTGGTGTGGAAGAATTCGCCCCTCGCACGGTCAACTCTCTCGTAGGTGTGAGCGCCGAAATAGTCGCGCTGAGCCTGAAGCAGGTTAGCGGGCAGATTCTCGCAGCGATAGCCGTCATAGTAGTTGAGGGCCGCCGTCATTGCGGGCAGAGGAATGCCGTTGGTTATTGCGGCGGCGCAAACGCGCCTCCATCCCGCCTGCGCGCTCTCCATAACGCCCTTGAAGTATGGGTCGAGCAGCAGGTTGGTCAGGGCGGGGTCATTGTCAAAGGCTTCCTTTATCTTGCCGAGGAAAATGCTCCTGATAATACATCCGCCTCTCCACATAAGGGCGATGCCGCCGTAGTTGAGATTCCAATTATATGTCTTTGCGGCCGAGCGCATGAGGGTGTAGCCCTGAGCGTAGGAAACTATCTTCGCCGCAAAGAGCGCGTTTTTGATATCGTTGATGAATTGCTCCCTGTCGCCGCTGAATTCGGGCTTCGGGCCGTGAAGCACCTTGGAGGCGCCGACCCTCTCCTCTTTCATGGCGCTCAGGCACCTTGAGAATACGGCCTCGGCGATAAGGGTGAGGGGGATGCCCTCGTCCAAGGCTGCGATGCCCGTCCATTTGCCTGTGCCCTTCTGCCCCGCGGTGTCGAGTATCTTGTCGACTATGGGCTTGCCATCGGTGTCCTTATATGCAAAGATATCCGAGGTTATCTCGATGAGGTAGCTGTCAAGCTCCTCGGTATTCCACTTGGCAAAGACCTCGTGCATCTCGTCGGCGCTCATGCCGAGCAGGTCGCGCATGAGCTGATAAGCCTCGCAGATGAGCTGCATATCGCCGTATTCGATGCCGTTGTGAACCATTTTGACAAAGTGACCCGCGCCGTTCTCGCCGACCCAATCGCAGCAGGGAGTGCCGTCCTCGACCTTGGCGCAGATCGCCTGGAATATGGGCTTCACGCTCGGCCATGCGGCGGGCGAGCCGCCGGGCATCATGCTCGGGCCCTTGAGAGCACCCTCCTCGCCGCCGGAAACACCCGTGCCGATATAGAGCAGACCCTTGCTCTCGACATAAGCGGTGCGTCTTGCGGTATCGGGGAAGTGGGAGTTGCCGCCGTCGATGATTATATCGCCCTCGTCGAGCAGAGGAATGAGGCTGTCTATCATGGAGTCGACCGCCGAGCCCGCCTTTATCATCATCATGACCTTGCGGGGCTTCTCGAGCGAAGCAACAAGCTCCTCAAGCGAATAAGTGCCGACTATATTCTTTCCCTTGGCTCTGCCGTTGATGAAATTCGTAACCTTCTGAGTAGTTCTGTTGAAAACGGAGACGGTGAAGCCCTTGCTCTCCATATTCATAACGAGGTTCTCGCCCATTACGGCAAGGCCGATAAGACCTATATCTGACTTTTTCATGCTCTGCTCTCCTTTGCTTTTTTGATATTTTCAAGGACGCTGTAGGGTATCCTGAGATTGCCGAGGCCCGTGCCGATGCTGATATGCGGCTTCATAGCGGCGTGGAAATCCGTGCCGCCCGATATCATCAGCCCCAGCTCCTTTGCCATTGCCTGATATTTCTCCTGCATCTCGGGGGTATACTCGGTGTAGTAGCCCTCGACGCCGTCCAGCCCGCACTCCTTGAGGTGGGCGAGGAAATCACGCAGCGGGGCGTCCTCCATCTTGATAAGATGCAGGTGAGCGACGAACGAAAGACCGCCGCAGTCTTTAATGAGCTTCACCGCCTGCTCCGCCGAGAGATACTGAATATCGGAATAGGCGTATTTGCCGTTTTCAAGATAGAGCTTGAAGCCCTCCTTGACGCTCGAGGTGTAGCCCTTGTCGACAAGCAGCCTTGCGAAATGCGCCCTGCCGACTATGCCGTTCGGCGCAAGAGCAAGAGCCTCCTCCATCGTGACGTCGAAGCCCAGCTCGTTGAGCTTGCGGCAGCATTCGCTCATCCTGAAATTCCTCGTCTCGTTGACCTTATCAAGGGTCTCCTTGAGCAGCGGGGAATCAATGTCGAGATAATATGCAAGGATATGTGTCTCGGTAGCCGACTGCACGGAGAACTCGATCGCGGGCACAACCTCAACGCCTATGCGTTTGCCCTCCTCCATGGCCTCCTTAACACCGTCCACCGTATCGTGATCCGAGAGGGCTATGGCGCCGAGCCCTGCTTTCTTTGCCTCACGCACCACCTCGGCGGGGGTCATTGAGCCGTCAGATTTTATCGAGTGCGTGTGCAGGTCAATATACTTTTCCATATCTTTCACTTCTTCATTTAGTAGTCCACAAGCCCAAAGCGGGGTTGCTTATATAGAATATTTTTTCGCCGTCGACGGTGTTGTATCCGTCTTTAAGGGCGGCGGGGTCATACTTTTTGATCGCCTCTGAATAAGGCATATAGCCGAACGAAACGCCCCTGACCTCATCGGCGGTCAGCTTCTCGGTGCAGTAGGTGATGCTAAACCGCCCGTCCGACGAGCCGTGGATAAGATGCGCTGCAACGGAGAGATTGGCTCGCAGATCCTCGTTCTCCTCCACAAGGCGCAGCACATTTTCACGCCCGACATAGCCGTATTTGCGGATAAGGCGGTCGTTCTCGTCGTCCTCGCCGAATTTCCTGACCCCGGGGGCAAGGATTATCAGCTCGCCGCCGTCGGCGATCGCCATTCTGGTGCGGTAGACCGCCTTGTTGCCGAGCCAGGTGCTCTTGAATTCACGCTCGTCGAGATAAACGACGACTTTTTTGAAAGGCTCTTCCACATAGGTCAGGTTGATATCCTGACTCAGCTTCACCGCCTGCTCAAAGACGTCCCTGTGCTCGCCGATAAACAGCCCGTGAATGAATGTGTCGTCGCCCTTGTTGGTCGTGACGGTCAACACATACAGCAGCGGCACATCGGCAAGAAAATGCTCCTGGGCATAGTCGAACACCTTACGCACTGGCGAATGATCCTTGCCCATGATGCGCTCCATGCCATAGAAAGCGCCGAGCATATGCGATGAATTTATCATATTGCTGCCGCCGCAGCCGACAAAGATATTTTTGGAGTAATTCGCCATGCCGACCACCTCGTGCGGCACGACCTGACCTATAGAAATGATGAGGTCGTAGCTCGGATCGACTATGCGGCGGTTGACCTCAACGTCGATCTTGGTATTCACCAGCCCGTCGGAGACCTCGCTGACGAAATCCGCGGGCACCTCGCCGAGCTTGACAACATCTGTGCGCCAATTGTGCACTATCATGCGCTCAAAGGGCACTCCGCTGCCGAAAAAGGCGGTGAATTCCTCCCGCGTCATCGGCTCATGCGTGCCGAGGGCGGGCATGATATCGACCTCGCAGATATCCTTGAGCGCCTCGTAATAAACCGCCGTTATCTTGCCTGCGCCGGAGTAGAGCCTTGTGTAATCGGGCGGCAGGAGCAGCACCTTGTTGAGCCGCCTGCCCTCAAGCGCCCCGAGCAGAGCTTCTTTAAGCTCACTGTCCGAGATATACGGCTCGCTTTTGAGTATCATCCGAAACACCCCCATTTTATAATCTGTCATTATGCTGATTTTACCACAAGTTTTCGGTGAATTCAAGCGGCAAGCGGCAACAAATGCCGCAAAAAGTCACGGAAAAATCAGACGGTTGAAATTTTGCCGCCCGTATGGTAAAATATAATCGGATTTATATAAAACGGGAGGCGATACCATGCTCGGTTCATTCGTAAGGACCATAACGATAATCATACTTATCATCACGATGATGCTCATGCTGCTCGGCAACCTGATAAAGGGCTTGATCCCCTCAAAGCCGGACGAAACAACCACTACCACGGCGGTGACTCAGCCCGCGACCGTGCCGACTACAGCGCCGACAACCAATCCCACAACTCAGCCGACCACCGAGCCTGTCACGGAGCCGATAACCGACCCCGTCACCGAGCCGACGACCTCGAAGGAGACCACCACCGAGGGCGGCGTGCTGATAAGGGAGATAGAGAAGCTGCCCGTAACGCTCATCGAGGGCAGCGGGGCGGATATCATCAGAGGTGCGGACGCCTCGGCGGACGGCGGCTTCGTCATCTGCGGCACCTCCACCTCGACCGACGGCTGGTTTGCCGACGTGTCAAAGGGTGCATTGAATTCAACATATTCCTTCGTCGCTAAGCTCAATAAAAACGGCGCCGCCATCTGGAAGCAGCAGTATACACAGCAGGGCGAAACGATAGTTCTCAGCGACATTGCCACGCTCTCGGACGGCGGTATCTTAGCCGTCGGCTACGCATATCGCTCCAATTCATACGATACAAGTGCCACCACCGCCGCCTTGGCGATAAAGTATACGGCGAGCGGCAATATCGAGTGGGTCAAGCGCTACTCCGGCAGCGGCCACAGCCTGTTTAACGGCGTTTCCGCTTCGCCCGACGGCTTCGCCGTCAGCGGCAACACCACCTCCCTCGACGGCGACTTCATCGGCAACCGCGCCGAGCCGTCGGAGAATTTCCCCTCCGTAAGCAAGCGCACGAGCGGCTTCATATTCAGGCTCGACGGCAACGGCAATGTAAATTGGAAAGAGTTCTTCTGCGGCAGCAAAGGCTCATCGATGGGCGGCATCAGCTGCGACGGTGACGGCAATATTTTCGCCGCCTGTATGACCTCCTCGACCGACGGCGATTTTGCCCGCTTTGACAGTCTCATCGGCGGCTACAACGACAGTATAGCCTATAAATTTAGCCCCGACGGCAAGCTTCTCTGGGGCTACTGCGTCGCAACGAGCGGCATTGATAAATTCGGCGTTATCGAGGCGGACGGCGAGGGCGGCTGTCTGCTCGGCGGCTCATATGAGCTGAGAGGTATCCCCGCGCCCGACGGCACTCTCGCAGGAGTCCATCACTGCGGCGGCAAGACGGATGCGCTCGTTATCCGCATCGACGGCGGCGGCAAAGAGCGGTGGACGAGGGCTGTCTCGGGCTATTATGAGGATCGGATAACCGATATCAGGCGCACCGAGGGCGGCTTTGTCGTCACGGGCTACACCAAATCGGGCGACAGGGAGTTCAACACGGTCGGCAACCTCGGCGAATTCGACGCCTTTGCGGATTTCCTGACCCCCGGCGGCAACCGCGCGGCGATAGCCTCGCAGGCGGGCTCCGATAACGACATGGCGAATTGCGTTGCGATAAGCGGCAATACCGTGAGGGTATTCGGTCAGACCGCCTCGTCAAACGGCAGCTTCTCCGGCACCGCAAGCGCCTCCTCCGATAAATTCTCCGGCTACTCCGCGGGCTACGCCCTGACGGTAAAATAAAGCAATTTTTATAAAGGCAGCGGCTCGCAACCGCTGCCTTTTTGTATGCATTCTGCACCGTATGGGGCGGCAACACTCAAACAAAAGTATTGATAGAACGAATAAATCGGGGTAAAAATTATCGAAATTACGATATTTGATATGCAACAATCACAAATTATCGATGAGTTGTATGTTGATTTTAGGATATATTAGACAAAAATTATGAAAATACGAATATTTTCAAAAATAGTATTTGCTTTCTACCAATCTCTGTGGTATTATATAGATACAGACCGCACTTTTGCTTTTGGCAGCTAAGTGCATTATAAAAATTTTAAAAAGAAAGAGTGATCACCGTGAGCCAAAGTCAGGATAATTTCAAGAGAGGCACCGCCGAAATGCTCATCCTCTATCTCCTTCGTGACGAGGATCTGTACGGCTACCAGCTTACCCAGCTTTTCGCTGCAAAGAGCCTTGGCACCTACACCATGCTTGAGGGTACCCTGTACTCCATCCTTTTCCGCATGGTCGCAGCGGGCTATCTCAGCGAGTATGAGATGCTTGTAGGCAAGAAGCGTAAGCGCCGTTACTATCACCTCGAGGAATCAGGTAAGGTTTACTTCGAGCAGCTCGTCAAGGAATTTGACGTCGTAGTTGCCGGCATCAACAGAATACTTGACCGCGCATAATCAAAAGAGTCAAAGTCCGCTCCGCCGCAAGACGGGGCGGATTTTTGCGCTTTCTATACATTATATATAAAAATCCCCGACACAGTGCCGGTCACACTGCGCCGGGGGTTGCTTTTATTCGGTTTACTCCGTTCTAAGGGCTACGACGGGATCCTTGCGCGAGGCTATCTTTGAGGGGATGAGACCTGCGATAAGGGTCAGCGCCATGCTGATCGCCACAAGGATTATTGCACCGTTGAACGGGAGCTGCGAGACGTGGGCGATGCCGGTAAGGTGCTTGATTATCATATTTATCGGGATATTCAGCAGCACCGTGATGCCGATGCCGAGCGCACCCGAGACAAAGCCGACTATCAAAGTCTCCGCATTAAACACTCTCGAAATATCTCTCTTTGACGCGCCGATCGCTCTGAGGATACCTATCTCTTTCGTCCTCTCGAGCACAGAGATATAGGTGATGATGCCTATCATTATTGATGAAACGACGAGCGAGATAGCGACGAACGAAATGAGGACATAGGAGATGATGTTGACTATCTTTGTGACGGATGAAAGCAGCAGACCGATATAGTCGGTATACTTTATGGCGGATTTCTCATTGCCGTTTGCTTTCATATCCTCGTTATATTTGTCGATTATCTCGGATATCTTATCCTTGGACTCAAAATCGAGAGGATAAATATTTATCGAGGTCGGTGTCAAGAGGTCGCCCGCGCCGAGAAGCTCGAGAGCCTCTTCATAGCTCTTGGCAAGCGGCTCAGGCTCGGGTTCCGGCTCAGGCTCGGGCTCTGCGGTCGGCTGAGACGGATTCGAGGGCTGCTGCGAGGGTTTATCGGTCGAGGGCTTTGTGGTGTTGGAACCGTCGCCCGACGGCGGCGTAACATTACCCATTTGGCCGTTCATTATTGCGTTGAGCATCTTGAGCTTGGTCTCCTTATCCATCATCTGGAGAAAGCTGTAGGCCTGCTGACCCGTGACCTTGCCCATGCCCTCTATCTCCTGCCCCTCAAGCATCTCGTCAAGGTAGCCGATAAGCTCCCTGCGCTCGTCGAGGGTGAGGGTGGATTTGAGCATCAGCTCAACGGTGCGCTTATATTTCTTTGCCTCCTCGCCGCTGTAATTCTTATCGATAGCGGCGTATATCTCCTCCTCTGTGACGGGCTCCATCTTGCTGAAGTCAAAGCTGTTTGCGGTGAACGAGGTCTTGGGAGCTTCGCCCGTGAAAGCAAGGCTCGTGACGGTGGGCGGCGTGAAAGCCGCAGTCTCCGTCGCCGCGGGAGTCTCGGTCGAGGAGGTCTCCTCGGTCTTGAACGGTATGCCCGTAAAGACATCGACGGTGGGGTCAGCCTTCTGCTTCTTGACTATCTCGCATTCATTGGTGGCGCTCACGATATGCTCGGTGAGAGCCGAGGTGTAGCCGATAGCGCCGATAGTTGTGACCATGAGGGAGTCGTCCTTCGGCCTGATGATACCGACTATCTTGATCTCCTCGCCGTCGTCGACGAGCTTCTTGGTGTATTCCTCATCGCCGTGCATATCGTCATATGCGCCGGTCTCGGAATTATAGCTGTAGAAATTCGGCTCAAGGACTATCTTGAAGGTCTTGCCGATTATATCCGAATACTCTATCTCGTGGCGCTCGCCTGTGTATTCGCCGCCGCTCATCATCGACATATAGGTATTCATCATTTCCTTGGAGGACATGATGCCGAGGCCCTGTATCGCAAGGTCGCTGATCTCGTTATTCTTATCGACGATAAGCACGACTTCGTTGTATTTCTCGGGGAAAGCGCCCTCAACAACGTCATACTGCGTGGTGAGCAGCTCTTTGTTATTGATAAGCTCCTGCCATGAATTGTAGTATTTCTCATATGATGACATAGTCGAGGAATCTATGGACAAGCCGCCGAAATTCATGCTGCCCATCATTGACTCCATCATCGAGATAAGGGGGCTGGGGTAGACCTGATTGGCGCCGTCGGATGTATCGGCGGAATAAATATTCATCGTGCCTCCGTAGGAATATTGAATACTGCTGACATATTGACCTATCTCGTCGTTATTGTCAAGGAATTCTTTGAACTTGACGAGGTCGTTTGACCATATCTCGGAGGTGAAGGATTCCATCATATCGGCCGCCATGGTGTTGGAATATACTTTGTCCAGCCCGTGATCCACCTCGCCGGGGGTGATGCCCGTCATGCTGTTTGCCATGGAGGTCATATCCATGGTGGCGCTGTCTACCGATATCGGGTAAGATGTCAGCGTCTCCTGCTGAATGGCGTCGATATACGCCTGGAAGCCGTTGGAGAGCGAGAGGATAAGCGCAATGCCGATTATACCGATGCTGCCCGCAAACGAGGTGAGGAAGGTGCGCACCTTCTTGGTGAGCAGGTTATTCATCGAGAGCGAGAGCGCCGTGAAGAACGACATCGAGGGCTTCTTTTTGCCCTTTTCCTTTGCCTTTTGCTCCTTGCCGCTGTCGTAGGGGTCGGAGTCGGAGACTATCTTGCCGTCCACAAGGCGGATTATCCTTGTCGAATACCTCTCGGCAAGCTCGGGGTTATGGGTGACCATTATAACGAGCCTGTCTTTGGATATCTCCTTGAGCAGATCCATTATCTGAACGCTGGTCTCGGAGTCAAGCGCGCCCGTCGGCTCGTCGGCAAGCAATATCTCGGGGTTGTTGACCAGCGCTCTGGCGATAGCCACACGCTGCATCTGACCGCCCGACATCTGATTGGGCTTCTTGCCGATCTGATCGCCGAGACCGACCTTCTCAAGGGCGACCTTTGCACGCTCCCTGCGCTCCTCTCTCGAAACGCCTGAGAGGGTCAGTGCCAGCTCCACGTTGGAGAGCACGCTTTGATGCGGTATCAGGTTGTAATTCTGAAAAACGAAGCCGACCGAATGGTTGCGGTAGGTGTCCCAGTCGCTGTCCTTGAAATCCTTGGTCGACTTGCCCTCGATTATCAGGTCGCCGGTGGTGTATTGATCGAGACCGCCGATGATATTCAGCAACGTCGTCTTGCCGCAGCCGGAGTGGCCAAGGATCGAGACGAATTCGCTCTTGCGGAACTCGATGCTCACACCCTTGAGGGCGACGACCTTGCTGTCGCCTGTCGGGTACTCCTTGACAATGTTTTTGAGTTTCAGCATATATTCTACCTCATATGAAAAATTTACCGTACTTGACAAAGCCGTGGTAATCTGTTACACTTGTAACGGTTACAAGTGTAACATCAGTTTATGAACAAATCATCAACAAAAAAGCAAAATTAAGTTAAATGTTACAAATAAGGGATAATTGTTTATGGAAAGGCAAAACGAATCAAATCTCCTGACCAAGGAGTGCATCGTCACGGCGCTGCTGCGCCTGATGCAGGAAAAGAAATATGAAAGTATCTCCATAACGGACATCACCACCCTCGCCGGGGTCTCCCGCATGGCGTATTACCGCAACTACAAGAGCAAGGACGAAATCCTCATCAAATATCTGCTCGATCAGAAGGACAGGCTCGTGAGCGATATCGGCAACAGACGGGCGGACGACCTCAAGGAGATAATCAAATACGGCGCAATGTTCTTTCAGGATAACGCCGCCGTGATACAGGCTATCTATGAGGCGGGGCTTGCCCACCACCTCTCCGGCATCCTCGAGGAATGCATCTATGACTATTTCCCCGTCGTCAGCACTACGACCGACGGCAGGTACGCCGTCCACTTCTATGTCGGGGCGGTGTTCTCGGTATTCCGCCTCTGGTTTGACGAAGGTATGCTTGAATCCGCCGACGAGATAAGCGAGCTTATCTACAGGTTCATCAACAATGACACCGCCATGGATTTCCTCGTCGTGCCGGGCGAGGATAAATAAGAATTCAGCCGCCGTGATGATACACGGCGGTTTCTCTTTACTTAATTATTGGAATTATACACCCTTTTCAGACATCGGTTTTAAATTATTGGTTAATCAATTATTAATTTTCTGTTGACACGGGCGCAAAAAGATGATATTATAAGTTATCCTTAACACAATGTTGTTAAGAAAAACTTTTATCGGAAGGAAGTACATTATGAAGAAAGTTCTGGCACTCACTCTTGCTCTTATCATGGCTCTTTCAGCAGCCGTAACTGCTTTTGCAGCTACTGATAACTACACCAACACCTGCCCCTACTGCCAAAAGTCATTTGATAAGGAATCAGAGTACAACGCTCACATCAAAAACACCATCCCCGTAAAGGATCATGTTAAGCATTGCCCCTACAGCGGCGAAGGCTATAAGGACGGCGGCTGCACCGCTCAGTTTGTTCTTCAGGCTGAGTATGACAAGCACCTTGAGGTCTGCCCCTTCAAAGGCACGAAGGAGCTCTCCACCGAGGAGAAGGTCGAGCAGTTCTTTAAGAACATTAACTGGAAAGAAGTCGGCGGCAAGATTGTCGAGCTTCTCAAGAAGATCCCCTTCCAGGATCTTGCCAAAAAGCTCCTTGACCTCCTCAAGAAGATCCCCTTCCAGGATATCATCGACAAGATCACCGGTCTCGTTAAATAATTTATCCTAACATAAGGGCTGTCGCTTTGGCGGCAGCCTTTCTTTTTACCCCTAATATCAAAAGCGGCCGCTCCTCACGGGAGCAGCCGCTCTTTCTTTATTTATGCGGGAACATATTCGACGGTGAAACAGTGGGAGCGTATCTTGTATTTGAGCACCTTCGCCCTGAAATTGTTGCCGCTCACCGTCTTATCGCCGACCCTTATCTTGATGACATAGCCGCAATTCTCGCTGCGGGCGCCGTCGTGGGAGATTATCTCGAGCCAATTTGCGGGGTCGTCGTCGAGCTTGATATCCTCGTTATAATTAAGTATGTATTTCTTCATATCGGCAGCGGAGATCTCCACGGTGGTGGAGCGTACCTCCTCTTTGCAGGAGGCGCCGCCGCTCAGGTACGGATACTGAGTCGCTCCCCAGGTATCTGCCGCCGAAGCGGTCTTGCCGCCCACGGAGTCAAAGTAGACCGTGCGGGCCGCCGAGCCGTTGTAATCAACATAAACCGCCTTCGGAGTGTCGGAATCCGAGCTCATATTCAGCACCTCGAGACAGGCCTTGTGCAGCGCCGTGCCCTCATAGGCGTAGCCGTCGTCGTAAGCGTGCTGGCTGGCGGGGACATTGAAATTATAGGTCTTTGCGAACGAATAGGCACACACCAGCTGTGCCTTGAGAGCTTCAACAGGCGAGCCTGCGCCGATCTCCCTCTTCGTCGTGCCGCAGAGATACTTGACGATCGGTATCTCCTCGCCGCCGTAAATGACGGTTTTCGGTGTGTTTGAATCGGTCTTGAGCGTCGTGCCGGGGTAATAGTGGGCGAGTATCTGTTTGTATGAGCTGCCGTCCTTCGCCATTTGGATTGCGCCCTGCTGGCTCATGCCGACTCCGTGACCCCAGCCGTAGACCTTGAATACGAATTTGCCGTTGCCGTTCGACGAGGACTTTTTGCTCGTCGTTTTTGCCTCTGTGGGCTTCTCGGTCGGTTTCTCAGTTATCTGCTCAGTCGGCTTTGCGGCGGAGGGCTGAGCAGGCTTCTCCGTCGGCTTAACGGTAGTCGCTATCGTGGTTGCGATATTCTTCACCGTCGTCTTGACCGTCGCAGCCGTAGCGGCGAGCTTTGTAGTCAGCGTGCGTGCGGTAACGGGCAGGGTAAAGACGGAGTTTTGAACCGTTGACGGCTCGGTCGTTTCGTCATCCTCATCACCGATACCGACTTCGCCGTGATAATCGTAAATGTTGCCGCCGTAGTTATAAGTCTCGCTTTGCTGAGTGACCGAGCCTGCCGCCGTATCGTCGGCAAACAGCGCTTTGCCGGAGCCGCTGCCGAGCACCACCGTTAGGATGACGCAGAGCAATATCGCCGCGCCTATGCCCGCAAGGGCTATGATGAACGGCTTGCGCGAATTGGCGGGCTTTTTCAGAAGCTCGGGCGGCGGGTTAAGCTCCGATTCATTATCAAGCTCGTCGAGCATAGAGCAGAGCTTGACTATCGCCGCCGAGGCAAGGTGCTTATCCGATTCCTCGCCGTCGGCAAAGACCTTGGCACATTTGGCACACTTGCCGTCGGCAACGCACACGGTCATAAACCTTGTGCCGCTTGAGTCCGTCTCAATGTCGGAGACGGCAATGCCGAAATCGGTCTGCGCCGCCGTTTTGGCGGCCTTGGCGCATTCGGCGTAATAATCCTTGCCGTTTATCTCATCCCCGAGCTTGCACGGGAGGAATATCTCGCTCGCGCCGTCAACGCTCATAAGAGAGGCAAGCAGCGGCTTGAAGCAGCCGACCTGAGCCACGGCGATGGGTCTGTCCACGGCGATTATCCGTTCAACGCTCTGCCTGAACTGAGCCATAGCCGAGTGTTTGGGCTTCGCTTCGCCGAAAACGGCTCGCAGCTCTTTATCAAAACAATTCTGAATGATATCCGAGTCGAGCGGCAGCAGGATGAGCATCCCGTTGCCGTGCTTGCAGATGAAGCCCGAATATCGGCCGTCCTCGGTGGGCAGAGCCTTTGCTCCCTCGGGCACGGCGCTATGCAGGTCGCGCGTGCGCTGATCGCCTATGCCGCTCAGGGCAAGAGCGTCAACGATCGCCTTGCTGCGCACTGGGCGCAATTGCAGCTCCTTGATGATGCGGAGCTTTGCGTCGAGATACTGGGATATCGGAGCGGCTGCGACTGCAAGCCCGCCGCATGATACGGCGGCACGGGCAAGCTCAAGCGGTGCGGAAAAATCCGCCTCACGAAGCTCGCCGCAATGCTCCGACAACCGTGCCTTGAGCACGTCGGCGGCACCCTGAGCCGTATAAGCGTTCAGAGTGAATATGCTCGCTTTTTTGATCATTGCTTTCACCGTTCCTTAGTGTGAAATGTGTCCGCTATTTACCAGCGTGAATCAGCCGCATAAGGGTTGGTCTTCTTGTTGGCGTCATACCACGCCTGCGGGTATTTGGGATTCGGATTCTCCATAGCGTTCGAGGTGTTGACGCTTGAGCTTTCGCCCGCGCGTCTCATCCTCGCAACGACCACGAGCCTCGCCTCGTCAAAGTCGTAGCAGCAGGTGGAGAGCGTGAGTATTTTATCGGTCGGATTGATGTCAACGCCGGTGGTGTAGAGTTTTCTCTTGTCTATCTCCGTAATGTACTCGGCGAATTTCGCGTCGCTGACATCAATGAAGTTATACGGGAAGATATAGCCGTTATCGTCGCTCGCCCTTGAATTCGTGATGAACACGGCATAGACAAACCAAAGCTGATCGCCGTATATCGTGTTGCACTCTATGACGGGGGCGGACTTGAAGCCGCTTATCTCGCGGTAATTCTCAAGCATACCGAAGATGAGGTCGTCGTGGCGCATATTGTGGCCGTAAACGACGGTGTTGCGGGGCAGATTCTTGAGGTCGCTTATCCTGTAATCAAAGAACGGAACGCCGTAATCGGTGCGCTTCTTATAGATGTTGCGGCGCAGATAATAGCTGTTGTCCGCGCCCTTGACTACGGGCAGGTTTATCTCAAGAGCGGGTATGGAGATCCAGCCCGCAAGGTCGCTGTTGACGTCGTAAAGCTGGGCATATTTTGCAAGCATACCGGAGGGGTACTTCGAGTTGTCGCCTCCGTTCACCGTCACGTCGTCGATGCTGGCGTCGCTGTGCTCGTTCGCGCCCGAATTGAGGCGGCTCGCAAGCAGATCCTCGTTCTTCTTATAATTATAAGGTTCAATAATATAGGTATTCGCAAGCACGCCGCTGCTGATGATTATCGTGATTATCGAGGCAGCGAGCACTATCTTTCTGATTATCTCGGAGGCGGTGACCTTCTTTTTCTCTCCGTCAGCGGGCTTCTCCTCCGTCGGCTCCTCGGGCACGACGAACTTCGACTCGTCCGTGGAGATGCTGCCGACCGTCTTGGTGAGGTCGGGCAGAGGCTTGGTGTCGTAGCCTGCGGCGGCAGCCTCGTAATCGTTGCCGTCGTCGGGTATCTCGACCACAAAGCCGGGCTTCTCCGGCTCAATTGCAGACTCGGCGGGCTGCTGCTCCTCGGCAGGCTGCTCGCTCTCCTCCGGCTCGTCGCCGAGCAGGGCTGCAAGCTCCGATTCATAATCAAAGTCGTCATCGTCGTCGCTTTCCTGCGCTGCGGGAGCCGCCAGCTTCTGCTCCGACGGAGCGGAGGCAGCGGGTGCGGCAGGGGCGGCGGGAGCTGCGGGCGCGGCGGTAACGATATCATCCGCCTTGAGATTCTCCTCATTGACGGGGACGATACGGTCATTGGTCTCTATCTCGGAGAGGATATCGCTGAAGCCCGTGTCGCCGTCGGTATCCGCCTTGAGCGAATCTATCATGCTGAAAAGGTCGTTTTTCTCATCGGAGGCGGGCGTCGGCTCCTCTTCCTCGGGGGCGGGCTCATCCTCCTGCTTCTCCTCGCCGTCAAGCGAAACGACGGGTATCTCAGGCTCGATGTATTCCTCGGGGTTGAGCCAAAGCTCATCCAGAGCGCTGCTCTCAGGCTCGGCGGGCTGCTCCTCCTCGCCCGACACGATGGCGGAGATGGGCTTCGGCACTATTGTTGCGGGGCCGCTGCTCATAATATCGTCATAGAGACTGTCAAGCTCGTCCGCAAGATTTTTTTCCGTCTGCTCGATATCATCATGGAAACCTGCGAACACCGAGGAATCGTCGGAACTCTCCTCAAGGAAGCTGTTGAAATCTATCTCGGTTATGGCTTCATCGTCCGCAATGGAGCTGATGCCGTCGGGCAGCGACGAGGGTCTCTTTCCTTCACTGTTTTCTTTTGCCATATATTCTGTCCTCCTGTTTTGATCAATCCGGGCTGGGTTCCCAACGGGCGGCGTCCTTATAGGGGTTGGTCTTGCCCTTGGAATTATACCAGATCTGCGGTCTGCGGTAGTCGGGGTTATCCTTGACGAGCGAAGTATCTATCGCCTCGCTCTCGCCCTCATGCAGCAGCCTGCCGACGACCACGAGCCTTGTGTCAACGCTCTTGCCGTAATCGTAAATGCAGGTGGAGAGGGTGATTATCTTATCCGTCGGCTCAAGCGAAACGCCCGTATCATAGAGCTTGCGCTGATTGACCTGCTCGATGTAGCCGGCCATGTTGCCGTCCGACATATCGGGATATATATAATTGAAGAGGTAGCCATTGTCGTCCGCCCTCTGAGTGGTGGAGAGGAAAACGGCGCAGATCTTATAGGTATATTCGCCGTAAAGAGTGCTGTATCTGATTATCGGGCTTTTGATGAAGGTCTCTTTGCTGCGGTAATCATAGAGCGAGCGGAAGGACTGCTTGGGCACGCCGTCCGACCTGCCGGTGGTGTGGCCGTGAATAACCATGTTCTTTGAGAGGTCGGTATTCGAGCAGCGGTAGTCGAGGAAGATGTTGCCGTAATTCGTCTGGCTCGTCTCGCCCGTGGTGCGCCCGTAGAAATCCTTCTTGAGGTAGTAGCTGTTATCCTTACCCTGCAAAACTGCGGTGTCAAGCTCCGTGCCGGGGATCGAGAGCCAGCCGACAAGGTCGTTGTTTATCGAATACGCCTGCTTCAGCCCCTCAAGTATGCCTGTGGGGTAGGAGGCGGTCGCTTTCATATTGTTTGATATCACTCCGCTAAGCTGAGCCGCGGGGGCGTCATACTCGACGGCGGAGGTGATGATGTAGCCGTTTGATTTGACCGAGGGCTTGCCCGGCTCTTTATCGCCCGTCAGATTTATGACGGTGAGCACGCCGAACACCGCTGTCAGCGCGGCGAGAACGGCGCAAATGATTGCGAGCGTCTTTTTTGAATTCATGCCTTATCTGCCATCCTTTCTTCGATATAAAGCCTCACGAGGTTGAGCGCGCGGGAGGCATTGACGTAGCGGTTGTATTCCCTGTCGCCCCTGCCCGTCTCCACCTTGTCGCAGGCGGTATAGTCCTTTGCGTCAATCGCAACGTAGCAAAGCCCGACCGGTTTATCCGTCCCGTCGCTGTCGGGACCCGCAATGCCCGTGACGGAGATGCCTATATCGGCGCCCGAGAGCCTGCGGACCCCCGCCGCCATCTCTCTCGCTGTCTCCTCGCTTACGGCGCCGTGAGCCTCAAGGGTCTCATGCCGCACTCCGAGGAGCTTCTCTTTTATTTCATTTGAATATGTGACTGCGCCGCAGCCGAAAACGCTGCTTGCGCCGGGGATATCGGTCACTCTTTTTGAGACATAGCCCGCCGTGCAGCTCTCCGCCGTGGCGAGCGTCAGCCCGCTGCTTTTAAGCAGCTCAACTACCCTCTGCTCAATATTTTCGCTGTCGATGCCGTAGCAATAGCGGCCGACTCTGCGGCGTATCTCGGCGATAACGGGGGCGCAGAGCTCCTCCGCCTCCTGCGCTCTCTCCGCCTTGGCGGTCACCCGCAGCAGCGCCTCGCCCATCTTGGCGTAGGGCGCGACGGTGGGATTCTCGCCGTTGAGCAGCTCGGAGCAAAGCTCCGCAAGCGCGCTCTCGCCGATGCCCATGGTACGCACGGTGTGGGAGACTATCGCGCCGTCCGAATATTCGGCAAGATAGGGCACGACGCTCTCGCGATACATCGGCGCCATTTCATAGGGCGGGCCGGGCAGCATAACGACGCATTTGCCGCCTTTTTTTAGCCCCAGCCCGGGAGCGGTGCCGTGATGATTCGGGAATACCGTGCCGCCGACGGGCACATAAGCCTGCCTGTAATTCGTCTCGGGGATATCCGCACCCTTAGCGGTGAAATACCTGCGTATTTCCTCGGCAATCCGCTCGTCAAACCGCAGCTCAAAGCCCATCGCCTCGCAGCAAACGTCACGGGTGATATCGTCGGCGGTGGGGCCGAGTCCTCCCGTAGCGATAACGATATCGCTGCGCTCAAGCGCGGTGCCCAGCGCGGCGGCGAGCCTGTCGGCATTGTCGCCCACGGTGGTGTGGCGCAGCACGGTGATGCCGAGCTTCGCAAGCTCCACGGAGAGGAAGCGGCAATTGGTATTCAGAATATCGCCGAGCAATATTTCCGTCCCGACGGACAAAATTTCACAGACAGCCATTTCGGTGCTCCTTGAAAAATTAAGAATTAATAAGCGTTTATATATACCGTCCTTGCGCCCTCGACGGCCTCGCTCACGAGCCTGTCGATATCGAGCGCCTTTTCGCACGCCTCGACGTAATCGACCGTCGGGCGGGTCTTGGGATGCTTCGGGGTGAATACGGTGCAGCAATCCTCGTAGGGGAGAATTGATATGTCGAATGTATCTATCTTCCTTGAGATCGCAACGACCTCGTCCTTGTCCATACCGATGAGCGGGCGGAACACGGGGATCTCGCAAACCTTGTCGGTGCAGGCAATGGCGGGCATGGTCTGGCTCGCGACCTGACCGACGCTCTCGCCCGTTATGAGCGCGCCTGCGCCCTGCTTCGCCGCCACTATCTGAGCCGCTCTCATCATCATGCGGCGCATAATGACGGTGAATATCTCCTCGGGGCAATCATCCTTGATGCGCTCCTGAGTCTCGGTGAACGGAATGACAAAGAGGGTTATCCTGCCCGAATATTTGCTGACCTGCTTTAGCAGCGAGTGGACCTTTTGCTCCGCTCTCTCGCTGGTGTAGGGCGGGGAGGCAAAGTGGACGGCGATAAGCTCCAGGCCGCGCTTCGCCATCATATAGCCCGCAACGGGACTGTCGATGCCGCCCGAGATGAGCAGCGCCGCTTTGCCCGCGCTGCCCGTGGGCATACCGCCGGCACCCTTTATCTGTTTGCCGTGAATATAGGCGTACGAATCCCTGACCTCGACATTCACCACAAGGTCTGGCTCGTGGACGTCAACGGCGAGATGCGGGTATTTACGCAGCAGATATCCGCCGACCTCGGCGCATATCTCGGGGGATTTGAGCGGGAATTTCTTATCCGAACGCTTCGCCTCGACCTTAAAGGTGCGGGCGGAGAGGAGCTGGGGAGCCAAGTACTCCTCCGCGCTTTTGAGGATAACGTCCATATTCTTCTCGACCGCCGCCGCTCTTGAGAATCCTGCGATGCCGAACACCTTGCCGAGGCGCTCGACCGCTTCGTCGAGGTCAGCGCCGTCCTCAGGCTCGGCGACTACGGTGGACTGAGCGATGGTGAATTTGAATTTGCCCGCCGATTCGAGTCTGCGGCGCATATTCTTGACGAGGATATCCTCAAAAGTCCTCCTGTTAAGTCCCTTTAAGGCAAGCTCGCCGTTCTTTATCAAAATGATTTCTTTCATCCTTGAATTTAACTCCGATTCTCTTTATTTAATGGCTCTTATCGTCTTTTTGCCCTCACGGATACCGAGCACGAGGGCGTCTATCTCAGACACGGTCGTGAATCTCGAGAAGCTGATGCGCAGCGGGCTGTCAAGCCTCCTGCGGTCCAGATTCATCTGCGTGAGCACATGGCTCTTTTTGCCCTTGGAGCAGGCGGAGCCGCTGGAGACGCATATTCCCCTCTCGGAGAGGAAATTCAGCATCGGCTCGGATTTGATGCCGAGCACAGAAACATTGGTCACGAACGGAAGAGCGTCCGGCGGGGAATTGATGATCACGTCGTCGATCTCCGTGAGCTTTGACACCATGTAGTCGCGCAGCATGGTGATATGCTCCAGCTCCCTTTTGGGGTCGGGCAGGGCTCTCGCCGCCGCCCCGAAGCCCGCAATGGCGGGCATTGCCTCCGTGCCGGGTCTTATCTTCATCTCCTGCAAGCCGCCGAAGGTGCGTGGCTTTATCTTAACTCCCTTGCGGATATAAAGCGCGCCGACGCCCTTGGGGCCGTGGATCTTGTGCGAGCTTATCGTCATAAGGTCAACGCCCATTGCGGCGGGCTTTATCGGCATCTTGCCGAACGCCTGGACGGCGTCGCAATGGATAAGCGCGGGCGAGCGAGCCGCCGTTGCCGCCCTCTTGGCAGCCTCGACGGGCATTATCGTGCCCACCTCGTTGTTGACCAGCATCATTGTTATCAGTATCGTATTTGAATTGACGGCGGCATAGAGCTCACGCTCGTTTACCCTGCCGAAATTATCGACTCTGAGCTTTATCACCTCGAAGCCCTCGGCCTCGAGCTTATTCAAAGTTTCGTCTATACTCGGATGCTCCACGCTCGTCGAGACTATCCGCTTGCCGAAGCGGCGCATCTGATAGGCGGCGCCCATTACGGCGAGATTATTGCTCTCCGTACCGCCGGAGGTAAAGAATATCTCCGAGGGGTCGCAGGAAAGGCGCTTGGCAATGCTCTCTCTCGAGAGGTCGAGCAGCTCCTTTGCCTTGTTGCCCGTGCGGTGAAGCGAGGACGGGTTGCCCCAGCAATCCGTGAGCGCCTCGTTGACGGCTCTTATCGCCTCTATGCAGGGCGCAGTCGTTGCGCTGTTATCAAAATAGGCTTCCATGCGTTAATTCTCCTCCTATCAGCACTACACCCATTATACAGTCTAATTATTATACACCATTTTGCAGCCGCTTGCAATAATTTTAATATATATTTTAAAATAATTGTCTGATTCCTCTTTCGGTATCATTAAAAACCGCGGCTATGCCATTATATGCCCGACCGTCGCCGGGGGATAAAGCGATTCACAAATATCATAGCTTTTCACAATTAATAAACATGAGATGAACTGTTAACAATTTTAAAAAATTTGCGCTGTATACTTCAATTGTTGAATTCTGCGCCGCCGTGTGGTATAATTTCGGCGTAGATAAATCGAAAGGAGGGGTCCTGTGGCCGCAAAGCAACCGCATTTTAAGCAGATAACGGTCATGCTGCTGATGACGGCGTTCCAGCTCATCAGCGCCGCCTGCGTGCTCTGCCGTCAGGAGGAGCTGAGCCTGTCGCTCGTGTATATCTTCTTCGGCTATATAGCGGCGGAGTGGATATATATGCTCATCGGCACGCTCGTGACGGGCAACGATTACTTTGAGCTTGAGGCGATAGCCTTCTTCCTCTCCGGAATAGGGCTGACCGTCTGCGCCAGCTTCAGCGAGACATATGCGTTAAAGCAGGTCATCGCCATTGCGATGGGTCTCGCCGTCTATCTGATAATGACGGCGCTCATCAGGGATGTGCGGGTCGCCTGCTGGCTGCGTTACCCCGCCGCGATAGGCTCGCTCGGCGTGCTCGCCGCCAACCTCGCCCTCGCCAAGGTCACAAACGGCACGCTCAACTGGATAGACCTCGGCTTCTTCTCGATCCAGCCCTCGGAGCTTGTGAAGATCGCCTTTGTGCTCGTCGGGGCGGTATCGCTCGAGAAGCTGCTCTCCAACACGAGCCTTACGAAATACATCATTTTCTCTATAACCTGCGTCGGCAGCCTCTTCCTGATGAAGGACTTCGGCACGGCGCTGATATTCTTCTTCACGTTTATCCTTATCGCATTCATGCGCTCGGGCGACGTGAGGACTATAGCCCTCATCTGCACCGCCGCGCTAATGGGCGCTGTGCTGGTGATATACTTCAAGCCCTATGTTGCAAACCGCTTTGCCGTCTACCGCCATGTGTGGGATTTCATGGACACCACGGGCTATCAGCAGACGAGAGTGCTCATCTACTCGGCGAGCGGCGGGCTATTCGGCCTCGGCATAGGCGAGGGCTATCTGCGCGACGTTTACGCCGCCTCGACCGACCTTGTTTTCGGCGTGATATGCGAGGAATGGGGGCTTGTAATCGGCATCGCCGTGCTGCTGAGCTTTGCGGGCATCGCCCTCTTCGCTGTGAGGGCCGCAAAGACTGCAGGCTCGACCTTCTATGCGATCGCCGCCGTTGCCGCTGCGGGAATGCTGCTCTTCCAGCTCTCGCTGAATGTTTTCGGCATTACGGATATACTGCCCCTGACGGGCGTTACCCTGCCCTTTGTGAGCAGGGGCGGCTCGAGTATGCTCTGCTCATGGGGTCTGCTCGCCTATATCAGGGCGGCGGGGGCTCCCTTTGAGCCGCCGAAGCCCGACATCGCAATATCGAAGGTCAAAAGGAAAGCCCCCGCCCGTGCAAAGGAGGGAGCCGTATGAGGATAACGAATAAAAGAGCGGCGATAATTTACGCATTGATACTCGCGTTCGTCGCGGGTGTAGTATTCTTTTTGGTGAGCCTCGGCGTGAACGGAGCGACATGGGCTTCAAACAAGGCGAACCGCCACATTTACTCCGGCGGCAGGATAGTCAACGCCGGCACAATCTATGACATCAACGGCAAGGTGCTCGCAAAGAGCGAGAAAAACGAGCGGGTATTCGCCGAAAGCGCGGCGGTCAGGAAAGCGACCCTCCATGTGGTCGGCGACACCTCTGGCTTCATCGCGACGGGCACTCATTACCTCTACCGCGACATTCTCTCGGGCTACAGCTTCGTTAACGGCATCTACACCCTCAAGAGCAGCGGCACGGGCACGGATATCACGCTGAATATCGACAGCGAGGCGAATAAGATCGCCTATGAAGCGCTCGGCAGCTACAACGGAGCGGTCGCGGTCTATAATTACAAGACGGGTCAGCTCCTTTGCAGCGTATCGAAGCCGACCTATGATATCAAAAACAAGCCCTCCGACCTTATGACGAACGAGAAATACGACGGCGTATTCCTCGATAAGGTCGTGTCGGGCATATACACGCCCGGCTCGGTGATGAAGATAGTCACCGCCGCCTGCGCCATTGAGAATATCCCCGATATCTATTCGCGCACCTTTGAGTGCGACGGCAAATACGAGACCTCGGACGGCACAGTCATCTGCAACGGCGTCCACGGCACGGTGAATTTCCAAAAGGCGATGAACGAATCCTGCAACTGCGCCTTTGCGGAGATAACACTTGAGCTGGGTGCGGACAAGCTCCTCGCCACCGCCGAATCCATGGGCTTCAACTCAAAGCTCTACGCCAAGGAAGTGCGCCTGACTAAGAGCCGCTTCTCGCCCTCAAAGACGAGCAAGGCGGAGCTGGGCTGGGCGGGCATCGGCCAGTCCACGACCTATATCAACCCCGCCCACCTGCTCTCGATAGCGGGCGCGATAGCAAACGGCGGCGAGGGTTACGCCCCCGACCGCATCAAATCGACCGGCACGCTCAGCGAGATAGTAGGCAGGCTGCCGTCGACAATGGTGAAGATAAAGCCCGACACCGCCGCCAAGCTGAACGACCTGCTCCGCTCCAACGTCAAGGATAAATACGGCGATTGGAAGTTTGAGAATCTTGTGATGTGCGGCAAGACGGGCACGGCGCAGGTGGACGGCGCAAAGAGCCATTCGTGGTTCGTCGGCTACTCTCAGCGGGAGGATCTGCCGCTGGCAGTCGTCTGTATCGCCGAGAACGCGGGCTACGGCTCGGGCGTCGCCCTGAGCGTGTCAAATAAAGTGATGCAGCATTTTCTCAGGGCAATGACCTGATCACAATATCAAATAAGAAAGGCGATCTACATGAAGCTGAAAATCGACCCCTCTGTCACGGTCGGCACAATAAAGCCGATGAACGCCGTCAACAACGGCCCGAAATACACCGACAACGCAGACCAGAATCTGACCAACCTGCCCGCATTCAAGGCGGCGAACATACCGTACGCAAGGGTACATGACGCGTCGATATGCTACGACTACGGCGGGGAGCACACGGTCGACATACACAATATATTCCCCGATTTCTCCGCCGACCCGTATTCACCCGAAGCCTATGACTTCACGCTGACCGATATGTATCTCGACCACATAGAGCTTGCGGGAGCCGAGCCCTTTTACCGCCTCGGCAGCAAGATCGAGCATTGGCCGAAGCATTACGGCATCCTGCCTCCCGCCGACCCGCACAAGTGGGCGGTCGTCTGTGAGCACATCATCATGCACATGAACGAGGGCTGGGCGGACGGCCGTTACAGGGGCATAAAATATTGGGAGATATGGAACGAGCCCGACTTCAACGACAAATGCTGGCTCGGCACCCCCGAGGAATTCTATGAGCTTTTTGCCGTCACTGCAAAGCACCTCAAATCCCGCTTCCCCGAGTTGAAGATAGGCGGCCCCGCCGTCTGCGGCTTCAACGAGAAGTGGCTGCGCCCGTTCTTTGAGAAAATGCGGAGCGAAAACGTGCCGATGGATTTCTATTCGTGGCACTGCTACGGCAGCTGCGTTGCGGATTTCACCGACGACGCCCGCCGTCACCGCGCGCTGCTCGACGAATTCGGCTACACAGAAGCCGAAAGCATACTCGACGAGTGGAATTATGTCCGCGGCTGGAGCGGAGAGGAGTGGAAAAACAGCCTGCAAACGGAGCTGTCGATGAAGGGCGCCGCAATGATAAGCGCAGTGATGGCCGCCTGCCAGCGCGAGGCGGTCGATATGCTCATGTATTATGACGCCCGAATAAACTCCACCATGAACGGTCTGTTTTCGTTCGGCACCCTCGAGCCGCTCAAGGGCTACCACGCCCTGAACGCCTGGGGCGAGCTGCTTGCGGCGGGCGACGAATGCAAAACGGAGTGCGACGTGCCCGATATCTACGCCGCCGCCGCGGTAAAGGACGGCAAGACCGTGACCGTCGTGACATATTACACGGATGACGAAGCCGCCCTGCCCCGCTCCTTCACCGTCGAGCTGCCGGGCGATGAGCTGAGGACCGTTTCGCTGCTTGACGAGAGCCGCGACATGACCCCCTATCTGAGCATTGCCCTCGACGGCGGCCGCTTCACGCTCACGATGCAGCCCAACACGGTGGTAGTTATAAAATGATGAAAGATTATATTTTTCTTGCGGCGATCCTGCTGCTGCGCTTCCCGCAGAGCTACTTTAACAAAAAGACAAGCGGCATGGTCAACGGCGCGGCGGCATACTTCCTTTACGGCGCCTACAGCTATCTGTTGGCGGGCGGTGCGGCGCTGATTCTGCTGCTCGCGGAGGGCGTCGGCGGCATCAGCCTGCCCGCATTCGGCATCTCGGCGCTCGGCGCGCTTTCGCTCGCGCTGAATCTCTATTGCGGCCTCGAAGCGCTGAAAAGCGGCGTAATGGTGCTCGCCTCCCTCGCCGGCTCGGCGGGACTGCTGTTGCCCTGCATTGCGGGCATATTCATGTTTGACGAGCCGATGCGCCCCGTGCAGTTTGTCGGCATTGCCGTGCTGATATTCTCGGGCTGGCTGCTCATCGGCTATTCCAAGGAACAAAAAGGCGCCTTCACGCCGAGGACTCTGCTCCTGCTGCTCGGCAGTATGCTCTCAAACGGCATGATAATGGTGGCGCAAAAGATGTTTTCCAAATTTCTGCCCGATGTGAGCGCGAGCGTATTCTCATTCCTTGCGTTCGGGCTTGTCGGGGTCGGGATGCTTGCCTGCCTGCTCCTGCGCCTTGCCCGCAGCCGCAGCACCGACGAAATTAAAAAGATGCCGAAGAAGCTCTTTCTCTACGGCATAATACTCTCAGGCATCCTGCTCGTGATAAATCAGCTTGCGACCGTTGCGGGCAGAGCAGTCCCCTCGGCGGTGATGTTCCCGATAAACGACGGCGGCGCAACGATAATCTCCGCTGTCACGGCGGCAATATTCTTCAAGGAGAAGCTGACCGCCCGCAGCGTCTGCGGGCTGCTGCTCGGCATCGCCTCACTGATGATAATAAACCTTTGTTAAAAAAATCGGAGTATGCATTCGGCACACTCCGATAATTTTTTTATAATCCTTTTTGTTTCAGCCATTCTACGGCAAGGGCATATGCCTGCCCTCCGTCACGGGAGATATAGGAGCTGTGATCCGCTCCCTTTATGATCGCCATGTCGCTGCCCGGCACGCTGTCGCGTATAAAGACCGTATCGGTCTGGCGCATTATATCGAATTCACCGCTGACGATATAGGCGGGGCAGTTGATTTTTGCAAGGTATTCCGCCGTGAAGTGAGGCTCGTTGAGCATCAGATCGTTGAGCTTATCCCTGCGCACGGCGTTGCGTATCCTCACCCCGGCGGGGAAATACGGCCAGAAGGTCGACGGGTCGGAGTTCGCTCCGCAGACAATTATCGCCCCCGGCAGCTCGGGATGATCGGCAGCGAGGGCAAGCGCAATTATCGCCCCGTCGCTGTGCCCCATCACTATGGGCTTCTTTATCCCCATTGCGGCGGCGAATTCGGCAATATCCTTCGCCATCAGCTCATATGATATCACGCCGGGGTCGCTGCTTTGGCCGTGGCAGCGGCTCTCGGTGACATAAACGGTGTAATCGTTTGCAAGGTAGCGTGCCGCCGCTGCAAGGGAATTCACGCTGCCGCCGTTGCCGTGGATAAGGATAAGCGGCGCCCCTCCCTCGCCGTAGATGCGGTAATGCATATTCACCTCGCTGAGCTGCACGAAGTCATCTACCGTCGGCGCCTCAACAGGCTCGGGCAGATTTGAGGTGTCTATCGTCATCAGGTTGTACTTCTCCGGATGGATGCGTATATCCGCCTGTATGATATGCCCGGAAACAAGTGACACAAGTGCAAGAAAAACGCTGATCAATTTCATTTTAACGCCTCTTTCCCTAATTCTATGCCGATATTCTAACATATCCCGCCGTATTTTTCAACCTCTGATATCTTTGATAAGACGGCGTCTCGTCTTGAAATCTATTGCTTTATTTGTTATAATACGTTCAAGGCCTTTACGGAAAGAGAGGAAAAGATATGAAATATGCATTTGTGAACGGCAAGATACTCGACGGCACAAAGGATATGCAGCCCAAAGAGGGTCTGGCGATCCTAACCGACGGCGAAAAGATCGTCGATATCATGCCGAATAAAGCTGTGCCCTACGGCTACACCAAGGTCGACTTAAAGGGCAAATACATAATGCCCGGTCTCATCAATATGCATGTGCATCTTGCGGGCAACGGCAAGCCGCAGAAGAAGCAGCGCGACAACGAGAAGCTCGTCAAGACGATAATGAGCACCGGACTGACCAAGGCAGTGGCATACAAAATGGTCGCCTCCTTTGCGAAGCTCGAGCTGCTCAGCGGTGTCACGACCATCCGCACCGTCGGCGGCCTTGCAGATTTCGACACCCGCCTCAGAGACGAAATAGCGGCGGGGCGCAAGGACGGCCCCAGGATCCTCGCCGCAAATCAGGGCATCTCCGTGCCCGGCGGCCACATGGCGGGCTCCGTTGCGATAGCTGCTCACAATATTGACGAGGCTTTCGCCTGCCTTGAAGAGGCGGAGAAGGAGAAGGTCGATATCGTTAAGCTGATGATAACCGGCGGCGTGCTCGACGCCAAAGAAAAAGGCGTCCCCGGCGAGCTTAAAATGCCGCCCGAGATGGTCAAGGCGGTCTGCGACAAGGCTCACGAAGCGGGCTACACCGTCGCCGCCCATGTCGAATCCCCCGAGGGCGTGCGAGTCGCCCTTGAGAACGGCGTTGACTCCATCGAGCACGGCGCAAAGCCCGACGAGCATATAATCGAGCTGTTCCGCGAGAGGGGCGCATTCCTCTGCACCACCATCTCCCCTGCGCTGCCCTATGCGCTCTTTGATCGCAGCGTTTCCAACGCCTCGGAGGTCGAGCAATACAACGGCAACGTCGTCTTTGAGGGCATAATCGAGTGCGCCAAAGCCGCGCTTGAGAACGACATCCCCGTCGTGCTCGGCAACGACGTCGGCTGCCCGTGGATAACTCAGTACGACTTCTGGAGAGAGCTTTACTACTTCCACAAATTCGTCGGCGTGTCGAATTCCTTCGCCCTCTACACCGCCACGGCAAGGAGCGCGGAGCTTACGGGTCTCGGCGACGTGACAGGCACCATCGCCAAGGGCAAGAGCGCCGATATGATAGTCACTGCGGAGAACCCGCTCGATGATCTGCGCGCACTCCGCAATGTTGAAAAGGTCATCGCCCGCGGCAAATTCTACGATAACCCCAAGTTCAAAAAGAACCCGATCGTCGCCGCCGAGCTGGATAAATTTATGTAAAATATTTAAATAGTTCGCTTTAATAGTGAACCGTTTTTGCTATTTGATCTCTAATGGTCGACTTGAAAAGTTACCATATCACTTGCAAACAGGGCGAGAGTTGAACTCTCGCCCTGAATTTTTAATCATCTGAATGCTGCGTATGCGTAGGTCGTGCCGAGGTCATTGAGCAGCGGCGAGCAGGAGCGCACCGTGAGCGACTCCGTGCTGCTGACTTTGAAGCCCTTCTCCGTCAGGGTGACGCCGAGGGTGGCGTAATCCCCGAAAGCGGCGCCGCACAGGGCGTAGCTCTTGCCCGTCGAGCCGTTCGGAGCGAAAAGCGGCAGACCGTTTGCAAACACCAGCAGCCTTGACGGCTTGAAGCCGACCGTCACGCTCTGCGTTGAGTCCCCCGTGCCGAAATATGTGCCAAGCTGATACGGTGTATCCAGCTTCGCCCGCTGCTCCGGCGAGAGGTGGATGTCGCTGTTGTTGATATGCGAGCCGCACAGCAATTCCTTGCTCAGGAACGACGGGAAGTCGAGGCTCGATGTTGCGGCGGGGCACAGCGAGGCGTTGACCGTCAGCCATGCGCTGAGCACGAATGCGTCCGTGTCGCGGTCGGCGGTTATGTTGTCGCACCCCGAGCTGACAATATCCAGCGCCGAGTCAAAGGTCAGGCAGTCGATAATGTCGGTGAAGGCTTCGTGGCAGGCTGCGCCGCCCGAGGAGAGCGGGGCGTGGATAGACAGGCGCAGCGTTATCTCAGCCTTGCGGCAGTATTCGTTTTTGACGAGCATTCCCTCGTCATTCTCGACGAACGAATCAACTATCTTCATCCCCTTGATGCCGACGGCGACCGTCGTTTTCTTCAGCGGCACAGCCTTTTTTATCGGCGGGAATTCGGTCAGAAACTTGATATAATCCAAATCTTCTCTGCCCTCGAGCCACTCAACGATGCTTGAGGGCAGTGCGCTTATTTCGCTCATTTGCTCACTCCTATTCTATCTCCACTATCTCGCGGATTATCGCCCAAATGTAGAAAATCTCGTCGCCGTTATAGACCTTTTCGGCTCTGTCGACCCTGAATTTCTTGCCGGCCGCGGCGATATACGAATTCTGCGGCGCTGCGGTCAAATCGGGGTCGGGCGGGCCGATATAGAGGTAGTGCCCCTGCGAATTATAGCCTATTTCGGTGTTCACGCCGTAGAGATACATCTTGTTTTTGTAGCGCAGCGGGCTGATGAACGCCCGCATATCGGCGGATTTCGCATTGTCGGCGGTCATCAGGCTCGCCGCGGTCGCATAGCGGTCAAAAAGCGGCGCAAGTTTCATACTTTCACCTGCCCGAAGAGGAATTCTTCATCCCTGAGCAGCGGTGCGGCGGCCGCGAGAGCCTCGGTTTTTTCTTTTTGGGCGTAATCGGCAAGCTCCCTGCGGGAGACGCTCACCGTGACGTCGCCCGCCTTGAACGAAGTCACACCGCCGTCGTTAAACAGCTTTTTTATGCAGAATCTGCGGTATGCAAAGGCCGCGGCAGCGTTTATCAGGCGTATGTCGCCGAGATCCGCCTCGGGCTTCACCATTGCGGCAAGCTCCCTGCACGCCGCCTCGCACATGGGCAGCAGCTCCTGCGTATCGCCGTCGGGCGAATAATACTCTTTCATTGCGTTAAGCACGGTCAGCGTATCTGTCAAAATTATCCCTCCGTCAGACGGAAAGCACCTTGGATGCCCCGTCGAATATCTTGGCGAAGCCCGCCGTGCAGCTTATCACTGCGCGCTCGAGCTGGCGGTCGATGAGCTTGTCATACTCGGTCATCACGTCGCCGGTCTTGACCATCTCAAGGGCGGCGGATTTATCGAGACCGATGAGCTTGCCCGCACCGACGGCGGAGGATTTAAGCAGCTTTGCGCCGAGGGGAGTCACCGCCTTGCCCGTGCCGTGGAAGCTGAGACCCGCAGCGGCGTCCCTGAACTGAGTCATGTTGAGTATCGCCGCCATCATGTCGGGGCTTGCGATAACGGTGTTCAGCTCATATGGATCGAAGCCGTTCCAGAAGGAGATGAGGTCGGGGTAGGCGAGAGCGCCGTTCTCCGCACACTTTACCACCGGGGCGGGGTTTCCGTTGCCGTCGCCGTTCTCGAGCACGTCGATAGCGTCGGCGAGCAGGGTGCGTGCGATGTATGCGCCTATCTGCCTGAGCGTGACGGTGAAGAGATCGAGGCGCTGATATCTGACCGCCTCATACGAGGCGACGAGCGCCCTGCCCCTCTTGCGGAGCTTCACGAGATTCTCCTTCATCCTGATATTGGTCTCGGGGATGAACGCACCCTCCTTGACTATCTTCAGCTCCTTCTCCTCATCCGTCGGGATAGATGAGACCGAGCGGTAGTCGATGCCGTTGAACACGGTAGCGGTCGCCACGATGCCGGGCAGGATATCCGCCTGCTCAAGCCCCTGCTTCACCGCCCTTGAGACGTATTCGGGGAAGAGCACGGCACTGTCGCTGCAAGCGAAGAATTTATCGACTATGTCGCTGCCCGCGCCGCCGACCCTGATGCCGAATCTCTTGAGCTGGCGCTGATATGCGTCCAGCCCCTCGAGCGGAGTGCCCTTGTAATTCTCGCTCGGGTCAAGGCTTTCGAGAGCCTTGGTGAAGTTGCCCGCCGAGTAAAGTCCTTTTTCCAGCTTTACATTATCAAATGCTGACATTTTATCTCTCCTTTCAATTATCAGAGCAGGAATGTAACGGTGCCCGCGGTCGAGTCGACCTCAAGCACGAGATATTCCCTGCCGTTGGTCGTGTCCGCCTTGACGCCCTTGCCGTCCGAGGCGAGCTTTGCGTAGCCCGCAGACGGTGCGGTGCCGCTGCATTTCACGGTAACCGCGCCGCTGAGCTGCACCGAAGCGTATGCGTCGTCGCTTGCCGCGGCTATGCCGCAGAATGCCTTGCCGTCGGCGCTCGCCTTGACCCTGCCGCTGCCGTCCATCTCCACGGGAGTGCCCGCGGCTATGGTCGAGCCGACCTTGAATGTTGCGGTGTTTGCGTTGAAACCGCCGAATGATACTGACATTTTGTTTCCTCCTTAAATTTTGTATTCGGAATTTTGAGATGTCTCCGTCTGCTCCGTCGGGGCAAGCTGCCTTATCAGCGGCAGCTCCTGTGCCGCTTTTGCGGCGAACGCCTCACGCATATCGCGCAGACGGCGCAGGTCGAGGGCGGAGCAGATATCCTCAAGAGTCTCGCTCTTCATCGTCGGGAGTACCTTTGCCGCATTCTTGATTATCTCCGAACGCAGCTCGGCTCTGTAATCATCGGCGAAGCGGGCGAGCTCCTCCTGAGAGGCGCTTCTGCCTCCTGCCGCAAAGGATTTCATGACCCCCGCATTTCTCTGAGCGGGCACCGCCACAAACGACCATTCGTAGGCGTCCGCAGGCTCGGAGAGCAGGTAGCAGCAGAGCTTTCCGCCGTAATACCTGCCCTTCTGATGCTCGCAGCCCTCGGTCTTGATGTTTTTGCCGCAGATGGAGCAGCTTATATCCCTCACGCTGCAGCCGACGCTGGTCTCTTTTTTGATGCCCGCGTCGATCTCGGCGATGAGATCCTTGTTTTTGTCGGTGCGGACCATATAGGCCTTTGCCTGAATGTAGGTGTACGGCTCGCCGTCCGCCGTCTTTTTCACGGGGTCGGTGACCGCAACGGCGGAGTATATCCTCGCCGTTTGATCCTTGCCGCTCATGTTGTGGTCAAATATGCCGCTCTTGCCGACAAAAAGCTCCGCCAAGGTTTTAAGGGCGGGGATAGTGAATTTCTCGTTGTCACGGTCTATCTCGTTGTCGCACAAAATGAGCGGGAATGTGTAAAGCTCGTCCCTTGAGAGCTTCTTCCTCGCAAATCTGCCGATAAGCTCCAGTTCCTTATCGGGCAGCTTATTACGATTATCGTTTTCCATTTATTCGCCTCCGTTAAGTTTCTTGGCCTGCGCCCTGTAGAGGGCGGCCTTGCTCTGCTCTACCTCGTCCTGGAGCGTGATGTCGTCCCAGACGACCTCGGCGGTGCAGCCGTAGCCCCTGCTTCGCAGGAACGCCGTGCATATCCTCCTGATGACGGGCGTGAGTATGCGGCGATACGCCTCAAGCTCGCTGGTGAGAGCGTCCGCCTGCTGTGAGGACATTCTCTCCGTGCTCGACCACGAAAGCCCGAGCATAAAGGGCGGCAGCCCCGTTTTGGCTACTATCTGCTCAAGCAGCTGGCGCACGGGCACCTCGCTGTCGAGTATCTGATTATCCGCTCCGATGACCTTTATCTGCACGTCGCCGACCGCCACAAAATCCCTTATCTCCGAGCCGCTCTGCATCGCCTCGCCCCATTCCTTTGCCACCTGCAAGGCTCTGTCCTTGGCGTAGGCGCGGTCTATAGCGTCGTTCTTCGGGTTATAGGTGACGGCGAAGCGCAGGTTGCCTACCCTCTCCCAATTCGCGCCGATGCTCTCGAATATCTTGAGCAGCACCGAGCTGACGAACGGCAGACCCTTGAGCAGTGAAGTGCCCGTGAGCGCACCCGGCTGAGGGTCAAGCACGCTGAGCAGGCAGAGCTCCTGCCGGGCTACCCGTCTCATCCCCGGCCCGCAGCCCGTGAAAATGTCGATATCAACGCCGTTTTTATTCCTTTTGAGAGTTATATCGTCGGGCGGCGTGTTAAAAAGCGCCCTCGGAGTGCCCTCGGTGTCGGTGATTATCTCGCCGACCGCCGTGCCACAGGTCAGCAGCTGCTCAAGATAGCTTGAGATAAACGCCGACATACCCATGCGGTTGCCGCCCACGGGCACATCCTCGATGAAATCCCGCAGTTCCCTTTGAGCCGCCTTGTCACCGCACTCCACCGTAAAGCCTCCCACAAGACGCACTATCTTGAATACCGCCGCATCGATTATCGGCACAGCCTCCCGCAGGGCATAATAGAGCCTCGTCTGCGGCGCGCCGAGCGGCACATAATCGTCGAGCATCCCGAATATATGCCTGCCCCTGTTTTGAGCGACGGGTGCGGATATCCTCGCCGCTTTTCTGTCCTTAAAAATGCCTATTTCAGCACCTCCTTGCCGCAACGGCAAAGAATCCGTCGTCCGCATCCTCGTTCAGCACCGTGGATACAAAATAGCGGATATCGTCCATTGCGTGATCGTTTTCCTTCCTCACCGCGTCCTTTGCGGAGTTCTCCTCCCAGCGGTAAAGACCGAATTCCCTTATCGAATCACGGCAGGCGGGGGAGAAAAGGATCCTGCCGCTTTTGAGGCTGTCGGAGACTCGGCGGATGCCGTCGAGCACATCGTTCCTTGCGGGGATGACGGTGAAGCGGCCGTCGCGCCTGATGCACTCGATGAAGCTCGCCGCCGAGGGGTCGACTATGACCGCCTCGATTTTGCGCCCGCCCGCAAGGTCGAGCAGGGCGGAGTAATGCTCGCTGTCCGTACGCTGCTCGCCCACCCTGCGGGAGTCGTAGTAGTATTCGCCTATGCGGTACCACACCCCGCCGCTGAGGCCCCAAAGGCCGAAGGACGACGGGTTGACTGTGCCGTAATCGCAGGAGATATAGAATTTCTCAAATCCCTGCGGCGGCTCTTTGACATGGGCGCTCTGAGAGAACATCGGATATACGCTGCCCTGGGCGGCGACCCACCTGCCGAGCACGAACCGCTCATAGAACGCGCCGGAATACAGCTTCTCATAGCGGTCGATTATCGCGGGCGTGAGCGAGGGATTATCCCGCATCGTGAAGTGCAGATAGAGGCAGTTTTTCTCCCTGTGCTTCTTGACCCACTCCTCATGAAACCAGTGCATCGGGTGCTCGGGGTTGCAGTTGAACCAGAGCTTTGAGCCCTCGACCGAGCAGCGGGCAAGCGCCTGCTCGACGAATGAGCGGGGCATCAGCGTGACCTCGTCAAGCAGCACGCCCGCGAGGGTCATGCCCTGTATCAGCGCCGCCGAGCCCTCGTCCTTGCCGCCGAAGAGATAGAAGCGGTTCATACGCCCACCGCAGGATATCTCTATAAGGTTGCGTGAATATTTCTCGGCACAGTCGAAGCCGAGCTCCCGCAGCACGGGCAGCAGCGAAGTGACAACATTGCGCCGCAGCGAGGCTATCGTCTTGCCGCAAAGGGCGAACGAGCGGTCGCTGAACGCCGAGAACGCCCACGCCACAAACGACACCGAGGTGCACAGGGTCTTGCCCGAGCGCACCGCCCCGTCGCAGATTATGCCGTCGCAGCCGCTGTAAGGGCTGCCGTCCACCCACCAACAGAGCGCAGCGGTCTGTTTTGCGGAAAAAGGCGCGAATTCCTGCTTCTTCAATCCTCCGCCTCCCCGCCGAGCAGCCGTGCGCCCTCCATTAGCGCGCCCGCAAAGCTGCTCTGCGCCGCTTCAACTCCCCCGCCGATGGCTGCGAGCCTCTCCATCGCCTTTAGGCGGTCATAGAATTTAATCTCCAGCCCGCCGCCCTTCGGTCTCTTGATATCCGAGACGTTAAAAAGGTCGAGCCGCTCGATATCCTCGGCGCTCAGCTCCTCTCCGCCGAGCAGCAGCTTGAATGCGTCCGCCGACGAGCCGAACGCCAGCTTGCGAAGCCCGCTCTCGACCCTTGAGCAGCTCTGCCGCTCCTCCTGTAATTGCTTTATGCGGTTTCGGATATCCTCACGGGCAAGCAGGCGTGCCGCCGCCCTCGACGGCACGACCGAATACCCCGCCCTTGCGGCGCAGCCCCTCGGATCCGCCCCCTCTGCGGCGTAGGCGCAAAAAAGCGCCTCTTTTTCGCTCAATTTCTTCATCGCGCATCTCCTTTCTCTCACCCTAAGCGCAAACGCCGCCTTTCTTAAAGCCGTTTGCCTTACGGCGATATTCGCCGAAAACCAAATTTTCGCCCGTAATTCCCCCGTTTTCGTTCAAAATACCCCCTGTAGCTCGCTTTTTCGGCAATTTTACCGAATATTTTATTTTTACGGATTTTTTTGCGATTTCACTTGACTTGAGGCGATTTTGGGTGTAACATTGGGTTGTAAAAAAATAATTATGAAAAGTGTGGTGAAAATAATGGCAGGTTCCGATACCCCTAACCCTCGAAGTAGGAGCTTTTTAAATTCATATCGCAGGGGCGGCGCCGCCTTTATCGCCATATAAGTGATCCGTTTGATCGCTTCTATTCGTTTTGCGTCGCCTTTGCGGAGCCGACCCTGTCGGTGAAGAAAGGAGACGTTTTTTTATGGACACCAACGAATTCATGCTCCACAGCATAAGGAAGCTCATCTTTGAGGGCGAGATCTCAGCGCTGCGTGACATCCTGATCGAAATGAACGTGGTCGATATCGCGACCATTATGGAGGAGCTGGAGCCGGCGGACAGACTCTTTGTCTTCCGCGTGCTGCCAAAGGATCTCTCGGCAGAGGTCTTTGCCTACCTCGAATCCGACACGCAGACCGACCTCGTGCGAATGATAAACGACGCCGAGCTTGAGCGCCTGCTCAACGAAATGTTCCTCGACGATACGGTCGATTTCCTTGAGGAGATGCCCGCCAACGTCGTCACCCGTGTGCTTGCCCACTCCGACCCCGAGACCCGCAAGCTGATAAACAGATTCTTAAAATACCCCGAGGACAGCGCCGGCAGCATAATGACCATTGAGATGGTGCAGCTCCACACGAACTTCACCGCCTCACAGGCGATAGAGCAGATAAGAAAAACAGGCGTAGACAAAGAGACTGTCTACACCTGCTACTGCACCGACCGCGAGAGGCACCTGCTCGGCAGCGTGCCGCTGCTCTCACTGCTGCTTTGTGATGAGAACGCCCTCGTCGGCGATATTATGGAGGACGACGCCCAGCTCATCTCCGTCAACACCCTTGACGACCAGGAGGTCGTGGCGGAGGTCGTTAAGAAATACGACCTTTTGAGCGTGCCCGTTGTCGATAACGAAAACCGCCTTGTCGGCATAATCACCGTCGATGACGTTGTTGATGTCATTGAAGAGGAGACCACCGAGGACTTTGAGAAGATGGCTCTTATCGCCCCCTCGGACGACGATTACCTCAAGACCGGCGTTTTCAAGCAGACAAGGAACCGTATCATCTGGCTGCTGATACTTATGGTATCCGGCACCTTCACCGGCAAGATAATCGAGGGCTATGAGGCGCTGCTCGCAGGCTTCACCACCCTGACCGCCGCCATTCCCATGCTCATGGATACCGGCGGAAACGCAGGCAACCAGGTATCCACACTTATCATCCGCGGTCTTGCCGTCGGCAAGCTCGAGCCCAGAGATTATTTCAAGATAGTGTTCAAAGAGCTGAGAGTCGCCGTCCTTTGCGGCACGGCGCTCGGAGCGGTGAATATCCTGCGAATGTACCTGTTCTGCGACGGCACGTTCCAAATGTTCTTTGTCGTGTCGCTTGCAATGTTCTGCGCTGTTATCGTTGCGAAGCTCATCGGCTGCACGCTGCCTATCCTTGCGAAGCTCATAAAGCTCGACCCCGCCCTCATGGCAGGCCCGATGATAACCACGATAGTCGATATCATCACTCTCATCATCTACTTCTCACTCGCAAACCTGCTCCTCATTCATTAATAATATAATGTATAGCAAAATCGCCCTGCTGCGGCCTCACGGTCCACGGCAGAGCGATTTTTTTATTTTATTCAGTCGGCGTAGTTATAGCCCGCCATTATGGCGTTCATATTTGCGCCGACAAGGTCGGCGTGCTTTGCGGGCACGAATTTCTTCATCGTCGCCTCCAGCCCCTCAAGACTGACCGCGCCGGTCTCCTTCATCATCTTGCCGACGATTATCATGTTGGCAAGCGTGGGCGTGCCTGCCTCCGCCGCCATCTTGGTGGCGGGGATATAGAACGCCTTGATATCCGTGCGCTGTGCCTTGCGGGCGATAAGGGTGCTGTCCACAAAGACATAGCCGCCGGGGACTACGCTGCTCTCATATTTGTCAAACGAGGGCAGGTTCATCGCCATAAGCACGTCGGGCTTCGCCACTATCGGCGAGCCTACGGGCTCATCGCTCAGGATGACCGAGCAGTTAGCCGTGCCGCCTCTCATCTCGGGGCCGTATGAGGGGAGCCAGCTCACCTCTCTGCCCTCCGAGAGGCCTTTGTATGCAAGGAATTTGCCGGCGAAGAGCACGCCCTGACCGCCGAATCCCGCTATAAGTATCTGAGTAGTCATTTTCAGCCCTCCTTGCTCTCGGCGGATCTGTCCTTATACACGCCGAGCGGGTAATAGGGCAGCATCTTATTCTCGACCCATTCAAGTGCGGCGGTGGGGGTCATGCCCCAGTTGGTCGGGCAGGAGGATACGACCTCGATGAGCGAGAAGCCCTTGCCCTCGACCTGATTCTTAAACGCCTTGAGGATCGCTTTCTTTGCGTTCTTTACATTCTTGACATTGTTGACGGCGACGCGCTCTATGTATTCGGGGCCGTCGAGGGTGGCGAGCAGCTCGCAGACCCTTATCGGGAAGCCTGCGGTCTTGACGTCCCTGCCGTAGGGCGAGGTCTGAGTGACCTGACCGGGCAGCGACGTGGGAGCCATCTGACCTCCCGTCATTCCGTATATTGCGTTATTGACAAATATGACGGTTATGTTTTCGTTCCTTGTCGCGGAGTGGACGGTCTCCGCCATGCCGATGGAGGCAAGGTCGCCGTCGCCCTGATAGGTGAATATGATATTGTCGGGCAGCGCTCTTTTAAGACCCGTCGCAACGGCGGGCGCTCTGCCGTGGGCAGCCTCCACCATGTCGCAGGTGAAGTAGTCATAAGCCATGACGGCGCAGCCGACGGGGGCAACGCCTATCGTCCTGCCCTCAATGCCAAGCTCGTCTATCGCCTCGGCAACAAGGCGGTGAATTATGCCGTGGGTGCAGCCGGGGCAGTAATGCAGCGGCACATCCGCAAGTGATTTCGGTCTCTCAAAAACGGTCATTATTCATTCACCTCCGCTGATTTTGCTATTGCCTCGAGCACCTGCTCGGGGTCGGGGATCATGCCGCCCGCGCGGTTACAGAGCGTAACGGGTCTGCTGCATCCGGTGGCAAGGCGTATATCCTCTATCATCTGACCCATCGAAAGCTCGACGGATACAAACGCCTTGACCTTTTTTGCCGCCGCGGCAAGCGCCTCGGTCGGGAACGGCCAAAGGGTTATCGGTCTGATGAGGCCGACTTTGACTCCGTTTGCCCTCGCCGCCGTGACCGCGTTCTTTGACACCCTTGCGGCTATGCCGTAGGCGACTACGCAGTATTCGGCGTCCTCCATCATGTATTCTTCCCACATCGGCTCGTTCTTCTCCACCTCGGCGTATCTCTCGTAGCGGGCGAAGTTAATCTTCTCCAGCTCTTCGGGCTTGAGGTAAAGCGAGTTGATGATATTGTGCTTTCTCTTCATCTGAGTGCCCGTGACCGCCCAGGGCTTCTCAACCTTATGCTCGGTGATGCCCTCGAGCGAGACGGGCTCCATCATCTGGCCCATCGTGCCGTCGGCAAGCAGCATTGCGGGAATGCGGTATTTATCCGAGAGGTCAAATGCCTTGACGGTCAGATCCGCCATCTCCTGCACGCTTGCGGGGGCAAGGACTATCAGATGATAATCGCCGTGGCCGCCGCCCTTGGTTGCCTGGAAATAATCGGACTGTGACGGCTGGATGCCGCCGAGGCCGGGGCCGCCCCTCTGCACATTGACTATGAGCGCGGGCAGATCCGAGCCCGCGATATATGAAATGCCCTCCTGTTTAAGCGAAACTCCGGGGCTTGAGGACGAGGTCATAACCCTGAAGCCCGCGCCCGCAACTCCGTAGACCATGTTTATCGCGGCGATCTCGCTCTCCGCCTGCAAAAATGTGCCGCCGATCTTGGGCATACGCTTCGCCATATAGGCGGCGATCTCCGTCTGCGGAGTTATCGGGTAACCGAAGTAATGGCGGCAGCCGGCTCTGATAGCGGCCTCGGCGATAGCTTCGTTGCCCTTCATCAATACTTTCTCAGCCATGTCGTCACCTCATTTCTCCACGGTTATCACGCAGTCGGGGCACATCGTGGCGCAGAAAGCGCAGCCGATGCACTTCTCGGGCTGAGTGACCTCTGCCGGGGAATGTCCTTTCGCATTTATTTTGTTTTTGGCAATAACGATGATCTTCTTCGGGCAGGCGTCAACGCACAGAGCGCAGCCCTTGCATCTGTCCGAGTCAAACGTGACCTTAGCCATATTCAGTCTCCTTTATGTCAAAAATATTTCTTTTGCAGCGTGAGCGGGAAGAGATCCTCGGCCTTGATATCGCCGCAGATATCCGCCTTCGCCGCCGTCATTATGACGGGCAGCCCGCTCAGCTCCGAGAGCCTGCGAGCCTGCTCCGCGGTCGCCTCCACATCCTCGGGCAGCGTCTCGTCCCCGAGATTTGAATTGTCGGCGATCGCCGTGAACGGTATGCCGCACGCCGCCTCTATCTCCCGCATGACCTCAAGGGCGCTCTCGGCGTCCGGGGTCAGGGGGCGGTAGAAATTGACCGTGAATATCATCTCGTAGTCGTTCTCCTCAAGGATGAGCGGGGCGAATCTGCCGAGCGCATATGCGCCCGCGTCGTCGCCGCCGACATCAATGACCGCGCAGCTGTCACGGCGTTCAAACAGCCCGTACATCTCCTGCGGCAGGGCGGGGATATCGAGATTAGTGTTCGCATAGGTCGGCGAGACAAGCTCAATGCCTGCCGCCGCAAGCTCCTCGGCACTGTCCTTGGTGCGGAAATACGGGTTAACTATATCCAGATCGGCTATCCTGACCTTTTTGCCGCTGCGCCTCAGGGCGAGCGCATAGTTGACGGCAAGGTTGGTCTTGCCGCTGCCGTAGTGGCCGGCAAAGAGGGTCAGCCGCTTATAATTCTCAGCCATTGCAGACCTTGACGCTCCAGCCGTAGGGGTCGGCGACCTTGCCGCACTGGATGCCCGTGATGGTGTCATAGAGCTTATGCGTAACTTTGCCTATCTCATTGTTGCACACGGTGTATTCCTTGCCCTGATAGAAGAGATGACCTATCGGAGACACAACGGCGGCGGTGCCCGTGCCCCATGCCTCCTCAAGAGTGCCGTTTGCGGCGGCCTCAAAGAGCTCGTCGACCGAGATGAGCCTCTCCTCGACCTCGTAGCCCCAATCCTTCAGCAGCTGCACGCAGGATTTCCTCGTAACGCCGGGGAGCACCGAGCCTGTGAGGGCGGGGGTGACTATCTTGCCGTTTATCTTAAACATGACGTTCATCGAGCCGACTTCCTCGATATATTTGCGCTCGACGCCGTCAAGCCAAAGCACCTGTGTGTAGCCCTGCTTCTCGGCTTCCTCGCCCGCTCTGAGGCTGGCGGCGTAGTTGCCGCCGCACTTTGCGTAGCCCGTGCCGCCTCTGACGGCTCTGACATCCTTGCTCTCTATCGCTATCTTGACGGGGTTGATGCCCTCGGCATAGTATGCGCCGACGGGCGAGCAGATGACCGCAAACACCGCGTGGTGGACTCCGTGAACGCCGAGGTTAGCGTCATCGCCGAACATAAAGGGTCTGATATAAAGCGAAGTGCCTTCCGCCGTGGGGATCCAGCCCTTCTCAAGCTCCACAAGGGTCTTGACGATATCGACGAAGGCTTCCTCGTCAAGCTCGGGCAGGCAGAGGCGCTCCGCGCTGTTTCTGAAGCGTTTTGCGTTCTCATCGGGTCTGAACAGGGCGACGGCGCCGTCGGCGCGGCGGTATGCCTTAAGCCCCTCAAATATCTCAACGCCGTAGTGGAAGACCGTGGCAGCCGGGTGTATGGGCAGCGGGCCGAACGGCACTATGCGCGCGTCATGCCAGCCCTTGTCGGGGTCGAAATCCATCAGAAACATATGGTCGGTGAATATCTGACCGAAGCCGAGCTTGGTTTCGTCTGTCGGGTGGGGCTTCGGGGCGGTCGTTTTTGTTACCTTGATTTCATATTTCATAGTTCAGTCTTCCTTTCGCATTATAATTTATATCTTTGAATCTTGCCGCTCGTCGTCTTGGGCAATTCGTCCTTAAAGACGACTACGCGGGGATATTTGTAAGGCGCTGTATGGGATTTGACGTAATTCTGAATTTCTTTTTTAAGCTCCTCAGTCGGCTCGGTGCCCTTGGTGAGCACTATGCTCGCCTTGACTACCTGACCTCTGACCTCGTCAGGGGCGGCGGAAACGCCGCACTCCACAACATAGGGCAGCTCCATGATGACGCTCTCGATCTCAAACGGCCCGATGCGGTAGCCGGAGGACTTGATAACGTCGTCCTTGCGCCCGACATACCAGAAGTAGCCGTCCTCGTCGCGCCATGCGGTGTCGCCGGTGTGATAAAGCCCGTCGTGCCACGCCTCCTCGGTCTTTTCGCTGTCGAGGTAGTATTCTTTATAGAGCCCGCAGGGAACGGCTCTCGAGGTGCGGATAACTATCTCGCCTGTTTCGCCCGGGGCGACGGTGTTGCCGTCCTGATCGACAAGGTCAACGTCGTACTGCGGCGAAGCCTTGCCCATTGAGCCGAGCTTGAGCGGCGTGCCCCTGAGATTTGCGATAGTCAATGTTGTCTCGGTTTGACCGAAGCCCTCGCTTATCTCAAGGCCCGTGGCGGCCTTGAATTGACGGAACACCTCGGGGTTCAGCGCCTCGCCCGCCGTCGTCATATGGTGGATTGAGGAGAGGTCGTATTTTGAGAGATCCTCCTTTATCAGCATTCTGAGCATCGTCGGCGGAGCGCAGAAGGTGGTGATATTGTATTTTGCAAACATCGGCAGGATATCCGAGGCGTCAAAGCGGTCGAAGTCATAGACAAATACCGCTCCCTCGCAGAGCCACTGACCGTAGAGCTTGCCCCAGAGCGATTTGCCCCAGCCCGTGTCTGAGATCGTCAGGTGAAGTCCGTCCCTCTCGCAGCAGTGCCAGTATTTCGCCGTCACAAAGTGGCCGAGGGCGTAGGTGTGTTTGTGCGCCGCCATCTTGGGGTTGCCCGTCGTGCCCGAGGTGAAGAACATTATCGCGGTGTCGTCGCCGCAGGAGGTATCGGGCGTGCGCTCATATTTGCTTGAGAAGAGCTTGTATTCGGCGTTGAAGTCATGCCAGCCCTCCTTCTGCCTGCCGACGATGAGTTTATTCTTGACCGTCGGGCATTTCTGAGCGGCTCTCTCGGCGATGTCGGCGGTATCGCCGTCGCCGGTGCAGACTATCGTATTGACCCCGGCGGCATTGAAGCGGTATTCAAAGTCATGCTCCTTGAGCTGATTCGTTGCCGGGATCGCTATTGCGCCTATCTTGTGCAGGGCGACTATCGCAAACCAGAACTGATAGTGGCGCTTGAGCACAAGCATGACCCTGTCGCCCTTCTTAACGCCGAGCGAGGTGAAGTAATTGGCGCATTGGTTGGAGGCCTTTTTGATATCCTTGAATGTGAAGCGGCGCTCGTTCCTCTCTGAGTCAAGGTGGAGCATCGCGAGCTTGTCGGGGTATTTATTCGCTATCTCATCCACTATATCGAAGCCGAAGTTGAAGGTATCGGTATTCTTGAATTCAATGCTCTTGAGCCTGCCGTGCTCATCCTCATGCGTCTTGACGAATTTCTCGCACAGCAGCTTCTCCGAGCTTTTGGCGGAGACTATCGTGCTGCGTACCGTCTCCTCCTTCACATCGTCGCCGGGGAGAACGACGGCGCAGAAGTAGCAATCCTCGCCGTCAACGGCTATCATTCCGTGAGGGGTGGAGCTGTTGTAATAGATGCTGTCGCCCTCGCCGAGGATCTCGGTGTGCTCGCCGACCTGCACCTTCAGCTTGCCCTTGAGTATCAGGTCGAATTCCTGGCCGCTGTGCTTGGTCAGGTGGATGGGGGCGTTCTGCTGCTCGGGTGAGTATTCGTAATGCACCCAGTAGGGCTGCGCTATCTTGTCGCGGAATTTCGGCGCGAGGTTCATTATCTCTATGCCGTCCTCTTTCGCCGTCTCCTGACCCTTGCCCTTCCTCGTCACGGTGTAGCTCGACAGATGAGCGGAGCGACCCTCGAGCAGCTCGGTCAGCTCGACGTTGAAGGCAAGCGCGCATTTATGAATGAATGTGAACGGGATATCGGCGCTGCCGCTCTCATAAAGAGCGTATGCCTCGGGCGTTACCTCGGTCTTATCCGCCATCTCGGCGGCCGACCAGCCCATGATCTCCCTGAGCTCCCGAATTCTCTCGGCTATCTCGGAGAGCTGCATCATCGTGTTTGTCGTATTCATCATAAAAACCTCCTTGGTGTGTAAAATTCTGTTTAAAAGCAGAAAGACCCGTCTCAAAGAATTTCTTTGAGACGAGTCGATTTTAATCATCGTACCCGCGGTACCACTCAAATTGCATGAAAGTCATGCCCCTCAGGCTCCAACAAGCCTTATGCGTTAACGCAGCAATCACGGAAGGCGCCTACTTGCGCTCGGCTTTCGGACCCTCGGCTCGGAAGTGATGGGATATCGGAATTAGTTTATCGGGATCGCACCGCCCCCGACTCTCTTGGAAACAGACAACCGTATCCGTCTTCGTCACAGCTTTTATATTCAAGTTTTTCTGCATTTTAGCACACCTTTGACCGTCTGTCAAGAGGTTTTCGAAAATTTTTTCAGCTTTTATTTATTCCCAGCCGTGCTATCGAATCGTCTCTCATTTTATATTTTAATATCTTGCCTGCGGCGTTCATCGGAAAGCTCTCAGTGAAAATAAAATATCTCGGCACCTTGTGCTTCGCCATGTGGGAATTGCCGTATTCCCGCATCTCGTTTTCATCCGATTTTTCGCCGCTCTTGAGGATTATCCAGGCGCAGGCCTCCTCGCCGTAGCGGCTGTCGGGCACGCCGACGACCTGCACATCCCTGACCTTGGGGTGAGTGAGGTAGAATTCCTCTATCTCGCGTGGATAGAGGTTTTCGCCGCCCCTGATTATCATATCCTTAAGCCTGCCCGTGACCTTATAGTAGCCCTGCGGCGTGCGGCAGCAGATATCGCCTGTGTGGAGCCATCCGTCGGCGTCAATCGTCTGCTCGGTCGCCTTCGGCATCTTATAGTAGCCCTTCATTATGTTGAAGCCCCTTGCGACGAATTCGCCGTTCTCGCCGTCGGGCAGATCCTCGCCTGTCTCGGGGTCGATTATCTTGCATTCAACATTCGGGAATGCGCTGCCGACCGTCTCGACCCTCAGGTCGAGCGATTCGTTGACCTCGCCCATCGTGCAGCCGGGCGAGGACTCCGTCTGACCGTAAACGCTGAGTATCTCGGTCATATTCATCTCTGCGGCGGCTCGGCGCATAAGCTCCGGCGGGCAGTTCGCACCTGCCATAATGCCCGTCCTCATATATGAAAAGTCGGTCGAGGCAAAATCCTCGTGGTTAAACATCGCTATGAACATCGTCGGCACGCCGTTGAAGCAGGTTATGCGCTCGGCGTTGATGCACGCGAGCGAGGATTTCGGCGAGAAATACGGCAGCGGGCAGATAGTGCCTGCGTGGGTCATCAGATTGGTCATCGAGAGCACCATGCCGAAGCAGTGGAACATCGGCACCTGTATCATCATCCTGTCGGCGGAGGATATATCCATCCTGTCGCCTATCAGCTTGCCGTTATTAATAATGTTGCGGTGGGTCAGCATGACCCCCTTGGGGAAGCCCGTGGTGCCAGAGGTATATTGCATATTGCACACGTCGTCGGGCTTCACGCCCGCGGCTCTGCGGCGCACCTCCTCAACGGGCACGGAACCCGCCCTCTCGAGCATTTCGTCCCACTCGAGGCAGCCGTCCATGTGAAATCCGACGGTCACGACATTGCGCAGGAACGGCAGATTCTTTGAATAGAGCGGCTTACCCGGCTTCAGCGAGGCAAGCTCGGGGCAAAGCTCCGAGATTATCTCCTCATAGTTTGAATCCTTGCAGTCCCTTATCATCACCAGCGTATGCGTATCGGACTGCCGCAGCAGATACTCCGCCTCATGCACCTTGTAGGCGGTGTTGACCGTCACGAGCACGGCGCCTATCTTGACCGTCGCCCAAAACGTCAGGAACCACTGAGGTATATTCGTCGCCCAGACCGCCACATGGTAGCCTGGCTTAACGCCCAGCGAAATGAGCGCCGCCGCAACTCTGTCCACGTCGTCGCGGAATTCCGAATATGTTCTCGTATAGTCGAGGGTCGTGTATTTGAAGGCATATTGGTCGGGGTATCTCTCCGCCATCTCGTCGAGCACCTGCGAAAAGGTCAGATCCACCGTGTCGAATTTCTTCCACGGGAATGTGCCCGTGCGGGAGCGGTTATAATAGATATTCTCCGTCGGCTTGCGCTCCTCTGCGCCGTTCATATAGTTGACGAAATGGGTCAGCACCACATCAGGCTCGGTTATCTCGCTGTTGCGGTCGGTGCAGATGAAGCCGTCGTAGTTCAGTGAACGCAGCGCATTCATAAAGTCCCTGACGGGCAGCTCGCCGTCGCCGATTATGACGTCCGTGCCGCCCCTGCGGTCGCCTATGCGGACATAATTGATATATGCGCCGAGGGTTCGTATCGTCTCGTCGGCAGTCTCGCCGCCGCCAAAGAACGTCTCGCGGATATTCCACGCCGTGCCGAGCGCCGCCGTCGCAAAGCGATTGATGACCTCAAGCGCCCTCTCCGTGTGCGCGAGCGCCCCGCAGGTCTCGAGCAATATCGCGACTCCGTATTCCTCCGCTCTCTTAACGGCTGGGGTCAGTATGCTCTCAAGCCCGTCGGGCAGCTCCGCGCCGAAGCGGATTATCACATTCTGTATCCCCGCATTCGCCGCCAGCTCCACGCAGTCGGCTATCGGCTCGGGCGCGGTGGAGGAGCATATCGGGTCGGGGTAGGTCAGCGCCGCCGCCTCAAGGTGGCGGTTGACCAGCTTGCGCCGCGAATCGGCGGTCGACGCGGGGTCGAGCAGGCTGTCGCGGTGGGCGGCTATCTCCGCCCCTGCGTCGAATATCTCAATGCCCGAGAAGCCGTATTCCGCCGCCGTGTCGCACAGCTCAAGGAATGACGGGCAGCTTATATTTTCGGTAGAAAATGCTAATTTCATATCATTTTTCCTCGTAAACTATCTTATTCAAAGCGTTGATATATGCCCTGATGCAGGCGCCGACGATATCGGTCGATACGCCGTTGCCCGAATAGAGTCTGCCGCCGTCGCGCAGGCGGATGAGCGAGGAGCCGAGCGCCTCTCTGCCCTTGGTAATGGCCTGAATTCTGAAATCATCCAGCTCATAGTGGTGGCCGATTATCTGCTCTATCGCGTGGAACGCCGCGTCTATCGGGCCGTCACCCGTGCTGACTCCGCTGAGCTTCTCGCCGTTCCTCTCAAGGGTCAGGTTCGCCGTTGCGGTCATCACGTTGCCGCTGTTTACAACATAGCTTATCACATGATAGGTCGAGGGCACCTGCATCGCCGCCCCCGCGACTATCGCCTCAAGCTCCCTTGAGCCTATCGAGCCTTTTTTCGCCGCGACTCTGCGGAATTCCTCATAGACCTTGCCGTTATCCTCGGCGGAGAGCTCATATCCAAGCACCCTGACGGCCGCAATGACCTCGGTCAGGGTGCTCTGAGCGCCGAGAAAAGCGGAATTCGCCTTGACCTCCTCGGCGGCTGCCTGCTCCGCCGCCTCCTCGGGCAGCGCCTCCGAAAGCAGACGATGAATGCCCATCACGTCGAGCTTGCAGGCGAAGCCGAGCGAGTCGCCCTTTGCGCGGCAGATATCGGCGAAAACCTCGGCGCTGAGATAGGATTTATTGCTAACGGCGGTCTTTACGCCGTCAGCCCCCGCTTTTATCGCCTCAACGGCGCAGGCGGCGGCCATGCTCAATGCGTCCGAGGGCTGAGCGAACACCTTAGCCCCGCAGCAGCCCTTGACCTCTGCGATAAGGGCGGCGAATTCGTCGGGGAAGCAGCAGCCCGCGTCGTCGCAAACGGTCACCGCTGTCGCCCCGCTCTCGCAGGCGGTGCGGCAGCATTCGCTGACGAAGCCCGCCTCGGCTCTGGTGGCGTCAAGGGCGACGAATTCCACCTCGGGGCAAATTTCGGCGGCTTTCTTGCATAAAAATGCAATTTTTTCAAGCATTTTAGGCGCTTTCATGTGGTAGGAATACTCCATCTGCACCGTGGATACGGGCAGCTGCACCCTCAGGCAGGGCTTTGCAGCGGATCGAATGCAGCTCCATGCGGCGGCAAGGCTCTCGTCGCCGTCGCCGACGGGTATGCTCACTTTGCAGCCGCCGAGCGAGGTCGCTATAGTGCGGAGCACCACCTCGTCCTCCTTGCTGCCGGAGCAGGCGGGCAGCTCCACCGAGTCAACGCCCGCCGAGCGCAGGTTTTGAGCGAGAGCGAGCTTCTCACGGAAGCTCATAGCCTTCCTGCCGCCCTTTGCCGCGGCGGCGAGGGTAATATCACTGACATATACATTTTTCATTTCGCATTCGCCTTCCTTTGATATGCTTAGGATTTCGCCTTTTCGGCTAAAACAAAACACCCCGCAGAGATCCTCTCTCTGCGGGATGACTAATTAAAAAATTAACCACGGTACCACCCGTATTGCCTGTTAAAAACAGACCGCTCGTCAGGCTCAATCAAGCCCCTGACCTGTAACGGGATCACCCGTGCCCCCTTACTTTGCGTTCCGGGGACCTGCTCCGATACGAGGCTGCCGAATAGCCGGCTTACCGTTTCGCACCTGTCAACGGCTCTCTGAAAGCACGGGTCAATTCCGCATAATATCTTCACGGCATTTATCCATATCAGTTGTTGTCGCCATTTTAACGCAAGATAAGGGCGTTGTCAATAGTCAAAATCAAAATTCGCATAAATACACAGCCAAGCCCCGAGCTTGCGGGTCAAAAACCGTCAGATTTCATAAGGAAAATTTTTGCCGCCGAGCTGTAACCCTTTCGCCGCCGCGACATAACATGAGGATGTAAGCAGTCGAGAGATCGGCTGACTCAAGTTAAGGAGGTCAGATCATGGGTTGCGGATGCAATAACAATTGGCTCTTCATCATCCTCTTGCTCCTTTGCCTCACCGACTGCGGTTGCGGCTTGGGCTGCGGTTGCGGTTGCAACGGCACTTCGCTCAACTCCTCAAGAGGCAGTGACTGCGGCTGTGGCTGCGGCTGCTGAGCACGCTTATTAAAGCGAAGCTAATATCCCTGCCGCTTCCTCCTGCGTTAGACCGCCGGGGGAGGCGGCAAAATTTTTGGGCGTGCCGCTCTGCCAGCGCAGGGCGTATCTTTCCGCCTCGCCACGGCTGATTTTAACGCCGTCGAGGTCAAGCAGCGACCCTATCGTGCCCCTGACGGCGGCGATATCGTCCGTCATTGCGGCGAATTCCGCCGCTTTCTCGGGCGCAAAACGCTCGCAGCGGTCAATGAACGCGCCGAAGAACGCAGCGCAGGCCATGCCGTGCGGAATCCCGTAATTCTCCGTGAGCACATAGCCGAGCGGGTGCGGGAACGCCGTGCCGCAGGTGTTTATCACAAGGCCCGCATATATCGAGCCTTCATAGAGCCTCTCCCGCAGCGAATCGTCGATCTCGCCGCCCTCGGCAAGCTCACGAAGCCCGTCGTATATCTGCGGTATGCATTTTTTTGCATAAAGGTCAAGCACTCCGCCGCATTTCGGGGTGAAGAAGCCCTCGACCGCATGGGCAAAGGCGTCAAGCGCCGTCGAAACCGTCTCTTTCCTCGGCATCGTGCGGGTGTAGCCGTAGTCGCAGAAAGAGACCGCGGCGTAGCAATCCGCCCCGGATATGCTCTTTTTTGCCCCCGTTTCATCGTTTGTCAGCACGGCGACGCCCGTCACCTCGCTGCCCGTGCCGGCCGTAGTGCCTATGAGCAGGACAGGCAGCGGAGTTCCGCTGTATTCCCTTTTATAAATATCCATAGGTGCGAGCGACGGGTCTGCGGCATAAATAGCGATGGCTTTCGAGGCGTCGAGCACCGAGCCGCCGCCTATGCCGAGTATGAATTCCGCCCCGATATCCCTCGCCCTTTTGCCTGCGGCGCAGCAGGCGGAGACGAGCGGATTTGCGCCTATCCCGTCAAATATATCATAGCTTATCCCCGCGCCTTGCAAGGCTTTTTCCGCGTCGCCGAGAGCGCCGCTGAGCCTTGCGCTGCTCCTGCCCGTGACTATCAGGCAGCGCTTGCCCGCCGAGGCAAAAATCCCGCCGCTCTGCTCAACGCAGCCCCTGCCGACTATGCAGCGGGCGGGCATATATATGTTGCTTATCATGGCTTTACCTCCGTAATTTTCCTCTTTGATATAATGCGAATTCTCTGATGATATTTTAGCAGATTTTTCACCGAAAACCAATATAAATCGCAATAAAATTATAAAATTTTATTGAAAAACTCTTTTAAAAGGTGTATATTAAAAGTAAGGAAGATTATATCACTTCATACATAACTATATATCATTTTTGATATAAGGGGGCATGCAAATTGAAAAAGATTCTGATTGCCCTCGCTGTTGTTGCCGCCGTTGCGGCTGCGGCGATTTTTTTTGCATCCTCAAACGAGGTCAAGCGCGAATTCTTCGCCATGGATACCTTTGTCTCCGCCAAGGTCAAGGGCTTCGCCGCCAAGGACGCGGCGGGCGGGATAAGCACCCTCGTGCGCGAGCTGGATTCAAAGCAGCTCTCCCGCTACACGTCAGGCTCCGAGATAAGCAGGATAAATTCCGAGGCGGAGGCCGTCCTCAGCGACGAAATGAGAGATTACATCACCGAGCTGCTCGAGGTCGGCAAAATGAGCGGAGGTAAATTCGACATAGCCCTCGGCGCAGTCAGCGACCTGTGGAGCTTTAACGACTCCCCCCGCGTGCCCTCCACCGACGAATTGACCGAGGCGCTCTCGCGCTCAGGCTCCGACAAACTCTCGCTCAGCGGCAATACCCTCACCCGCGCCGACGGCTGCATAATCGACCTCGGCTCGGCTGGCAAAGGGATCGCCCTCGATAAAGTCAAATCATATCTTTCCGATAAAAAAATAAGCTCCGCCGTCGTTTCGGTCGGCGGCAGCGTGCTGCTCTACGGCAAGGGCAGCTTCAATGTCGGCGTGCGCGACCCATGGGGCGAAGCGGGCAGATCGGTGATGACCGTCAAGCTCGGCGCGGGCTGCGTCTCCACCTCAGGCAGCTACGAACGCTGCTTCGAGCAGGGCGGCAAGCGCTATCATCACATTCTCGACCCCGATACAGGGCTGCCTGTTGAGAACGGCCTTGTCAGCGTGACCGTTATCTCCGACAGCGGGCTGCTCAGCGACGCTCTCTCGACCGCCTGCTTCGTGCTCGGCGCCGAAGGCGGCGCAAAACTCGCCGCCAAATACGGCTGCGAGGCGATATTCATCACCGAGGATAAAAAAGTTATCTGCACCGACGGGATAAAGCCGAATGTCACCGCCCTCGCCGACGGCTATACGGTCGTGGAGTAAAGCATGGATCGGAAACTCTTGCGAAAAGCGGATATTTTTATAATTGCGGCGGTCATTGTCGCTGCCGCGGCTCTATGGCTTGCCCTTTCACAGTATCAGGGCAAGCTCGAAGCCGTTGTCACCGTTGACGGCGAAGTCCTCCGCACGGTCGATCTTTCGTCGGGCGAGGCCGCGGAATTCCGCACCGGCACCGACCCCGACCTGCTCATAATCGCCCGTGACGGCGCAATTTGGGTGGCCGAGGCAGGCTGCCGCGACAAATTATGCGCCGCCTGCGGCAAACTTACCCGAATGGGGGATACGGCGGTGTGCCTGCCCGCCCGCACGGTGATAACCGTCAGCGGCTCGGAGCTTGACGCCGTAACATATTGATATGAAAAAAAGTAAGGATTTAGTCTATAAAACGGCTCTTGCCGCCGTGCTTTGCGCTCAGGCAATTGCGCTCGGCTGGCTCGAGAGCCTGCTCCCCGCCGTTCCGTGGCTCCCGCCCGGGGCAAAGCCGGGGCTTGCAAACATCATAATCATGTTTGCGGCGGGCAATCTCGGCCTCGGCTGGGCTGCCGTGCTCGCCCTCGTCAAGGCGGGCTTCGCATTCGTCACCAGGGGCGTTACCGCAGGGCTTATGAGCCTTTGCGGCGGGCTGCTCTCGGCGGCGGCGATGTATTTTCTTCTTAAATATGCCGGCAAAAGGCTCGGTCTGATAGGGATATCGGTCATCAGCTCGCTGTGCCACAATGCGGGTCAGCTTGCGGCGGCCGCATTCCTCACCGGGACTGCCGACATTATATATTACGCTCCGGCGCTCGCCGTTTTCGGCGTTGCCACCGGTGCGGTGACGGGCATGATCTTCAAAGCGGTCATCCCCGCCCTTGAAAAGCAAAAAAATCACTTTCTCAAAAAGAAGGAGGAGTAAAATATGGCAAAGGCCGTTAAAGGCGGCGTCCTGAGAGCCGTTAAAAAGGTTCGGGGCGGCGTCAAGGTCGCTCACCATAAGAACACCGCCGAGCTTGAGGTGGTAAGGATCCCCACTCCCTCAAAGGTCGTCATCCCGATGCAGCAGCATATCGGCGCGCCCTGCGAGCCTGTGGTGAAGGTCGGCGACGAGGTCGCGGTCGGTCAGCTCATCGGCGACAGCGACAAATTCATCAGCGCGCCCATCCACGCCTCGGTGTCGGGTAAGGTCACGGCTATCGGTGAGGTCAAATTGCCGAACGGCTCGGTCTCAAAGGCTGTGACTATCGAATCCGACGGCGAAATGCGCCTTTGGGAGGGCATCAAGCCCCCAAAGGTCGAGACGAGAGAAGATCTCATCAAGGCGGTCAGGGATTCAGGTCTCGTGGGTCTTGGCGGCGCAGGCTTCCCCACCCATGTCAAGCTGAACTTCCCGCCCGATAAGAATATCGACACGCTCGTGGTCAATGCGGCGGAGTGCGAGCCTTACATAACCGTAGACTACCGTGAATGCATGGAGAATTCATGGGATATCCTCTCGGGCGTTTATGCCCTCAAGGAGCTGCTCGGCTTCAAGCAGGTCATCATCGCCGCCGAGGATAATAAGCCCGAGGCGTTCAAGGTGCTCGGCAAGATTGCCGACCATGACGCCGATATCGACGATTCGGTCAAGCTCATGGTGCTCGAATCCAAATACCCTCAGGGCGCCGAGAAGATGATGGTGCAGTCCGCAACGGGCAGGCGCGTGCCCCCCGGCAAGCTGCCCGCCGACGTCGGCTGCGTCGTGATGAATGTCGCCTCGGTCGCATTCATATCCAGATACTTAAAGACCGGCAAGCCCCTCGTCAGCCGCTCCCTCACTGTGGACGGCTCCGCGATAGCCGCGCCTAAGAACGTGCGTGTGCCCGTAGGCACCGATATCGGCGAGATAATCGACTTCTGCGGCGGCTTCAAGGGCGAGCCCTGCAAGATACTCACCGGCGGCCCGATGATGGGTCTTGCCATAGTCGGCACTGATCTGCCCGTGCTCAAGCAAAATAACGCGATCCTCGCTTTCACCGCCGACGACGCGGTGCTCAAACCCGAGACGGACTGCATCCGCTGCGGGCGCTGCGTTGCGGCGTGCCCGATGAGCCTGATGCCGACCAATATAGTCAAAGCCGCCAAGATAAAGGATGTCGACGCCCTCAAGCGAGCGGGCGTAACGGTCTGTATGGAGTGCGGCAGCTGCGCCTTCGCCTGCCCCGCGGGCAAGCCGCTCGTGCAGCATATGCGCCTCGCAAAGGCGATCCTCAGAGAGGAGGGCAATAAATAATGGTTAACGGAAAGAAGCTGACGGTCAGTGCCTCGCCGCATCTGCGCTCGTCAAAGACTACACGGGGCATAATGCTCGATGTGATAATCGCCCTTATCCCCGCATTGATAGCCGCCACCGTCATATTCGGGCCCCGCGTGCTCGCCGTGACGGCCACGACGGTCATCACCTGCGTGCTCTCGGAGTTCGCAGCGAGAAAGATAATGAAACGCTCCGTCACGATAGGCGACCTGAGCGCCGTAGTGACGGGCATCATCCTTGCCTTCAACCTGCCCGTGAGCATCCCCCTCTGGATGGCGGCTGTCGGCAGCATTTTTGCCATAGTCGTGGTCAAGCAGTTCTTCGGCGGCATCGGTCAGAATTTCGCAAACCCCGCCATTACCGCAAGAATAGTCCTGCTCCTCTCCTTCGGCAAGGCAATGGGCACCTGGACGGCTCCGCTCTCGTGGAGGACGGACGCAGTCACCACCGCCACCCCGCTTGCAATGCTTAAAGCCGGCGCGGACACTCTGCCCTCAAAGCTCGATATGCTCCTCGGTCTCAGGGGCGGCTGCCTCGGCGAGACCTGCGCCGTTGCGCTGATGCTCGGCGGAGTATATCTGATGATAAGGAAGGTTATTTCCCCCGCGATCCCGCTCTCATTCGTCGGCACCGTTGCCGTCATAATGCTTATAAATGGTCACGGCGACCTCGATTTCCTCGTTTATCAGCTCCTCGGCGGCGGCCTGCTGCTCGGCGCGATATTTATGGCGACCGATTACTCGACCAGCCCGCTCAACACCAAGGGACGCATCATCTTCGGCGTCGGATGCGGCCTGCTCACCTCGGTGATGAGGCTCTTCACCCAGATGCCCGAGGGCGTTTCGTTTGCAATACTGCTGATGAACCTGCTCGTGCCCCATATCGAGCGCCTCACCGTGCCCAAGCCCTTCGGCACGCCCAAAAAAGAGAAAAAGGAGGCGGCTGCAAAATGAAAAATGTCAAGGAATACGCCGCTCCCGCTCTCGTGCTCTTCATTATAGGTCTTATAGCGACCCTGCTCCTCGGCGTTACCAACGATATCACCGCCCCCAAGATAGCGGCTCTTGCCGCCGAGACGGAGAAGAAGTCACGGCAGATAGTTTTTGCCGACGCGGCCGATTTCGGCGAGGTCAAGACCCTTGAGGACGGCACCACCGTCGTGCCCGCTCTCGATAAGGACGGCAACGTCCTCGGCAGCGTGGTAGTCAACGTAGCCAAGGGCTACGGCGGCGACATCTCGGTCATGACCGGCGTCGATAAGGACGGCAAGGTGACGGGCGTTAACATCCTCTCCCACAGCGAGACCGCCGGTCTCGGCGCAAATGCAGTCAAGGAGAGCTTCCGCGATCAGTTCGTCGGCCTTGTCAAAGGCATCACGGTCTCAAAGGATAAGCCCGGCGAGAATTCGATAGACGCTCTCACAGGCGCTACCGTGACCTCGAGGGCAGTCACCAAGGCGGTCAACGCCGCAATAGAAGCAGCAGGAGGTGAGAACGATGGCTGATAAAAAAGTTTCTCTCGGCAAGGAATTCACAAAGGGCCTTATCAAGGAGAATCCCGTTCTCAGGCTCGTTTTGGGCACCTGCCCGACCCTTGCGATATCCACAAGCGTAGTCAATGCGCTGGGCATGGGCATATCCGCAATGATAGTGCTCGTTTGCTCCAATATCGTTATATCCGCCCTCAGGAAGGTCATCCCCTCCAAGGTCAGGATCCCCGCTTACATAGTCATAATCGCTTCGTTCGTTACGATAGTGCAGATGCTCGTCAAGGCGTTTGTCCCGGCGCTGGATTCGGCGCTCGGCGTTTTCCTGCCCCTGATAGTCGTTAACTGCATAATCCTCGGCAGAGCGGAAGCCTTTGCGGGCAAGAACTCCGTTATCGCCTCCGCAGTGGACGGTCTCGGCATGGGCGTCGGCTTCACGATGGCTCTTTGCTGCATGGCCTCCGTCAGGGAGATCATCGGCGCTGGCACCTTCCTCTCCGGCGCACAGAATCTGCTCGTCCTCTTCGGCGACAACGTCCTCGGCGGCTTCGACGGCTTCACCCTCATCCCGCAGGACGGCGTCATCACCCCGATGACTATATTCATCCTCGCCCCGGGCGGCTTCTTCACCTTCGGCATCCTCATGGCGTGCGCCAACAGGATAGCCGAGAAGAAGGGCAAGCCCAAGGCTGAGCTGGGCGGCTGCAAGGGCTGCCCGATGGCTGCCAACTGCTCCGTTCTTGCCCAGGGCAAGAGCTGTGAAGAGAAAAAGGATGGTGAGAACGCATGACATTCAGAATTTTTATCACGCTCATAATCACCACCATCCTTACCGAGAATTTTACGCTCTGTAAGTTCCTCGGCATATGCCCGTTCCTCGGAGTTTCCAAGAAGCTCAACACGGCGGTCGGTATGTCGGCGGCGGTCATATTCGTCATGGCGCTCGCCACGGCGGCGACCTACCCCATCAACAAATACCTGCTCGTCGCAAACGGGCTTGATTATCTCCAGACCATCGTGTTCATCCTCGTCATTGCCGCCCTCGTGCAGCTTGTCGAGATAGCGATGAAGAAGTTCATGCCCCCGCTCTATAATGCGCTGGGCATCTACCTGCCCCTCATCACCACCAACTGCGCCGTGCTCGGTGTGGTGCTCCTCAATGTCACCAACGGCTACAACTTCGCCGAGTCAATGGTCAACAGCGTCGGCGCGGGCGTCGGCTTCATGCTCGCCATGGTCATATTCTCCGGCGTGCGCTCAAGGCTTGAGAGCTGCGACGTGCCCAAATTCCTTCAGGGTCTGCCGATAGTGCTCATCGCCGCCTCAATAACCTCGCTCTCATTCCTCGGTTTCGCCGGCCTCGCCGACGGAATATTCGCTTAAAGGAGGTAACGGATATGGATTGGACTTCAATTTTGACCGCCGTTGCCATCGTCTCCGGCATCGCTCTGATAGCCGGTCTCGGCCTTGCAATAGCTTCAAAGATCTTCGCCGTCCCCGTCGATGAAAAGGCGGAGGCTATAAGGGAATGCCTGCCCGGCGCCAACTGCGGCGCCTGCGGCTTCTCCGGCTGCGACGGCTACGCCGCCGCCCTCTCCAAGGGCGAGACGACCAACACCGCTCTCTGCGCCCCCGGCGGCAACGACGTCGCCAAGGCGATAGGCGAGGTCACGGGTCTCGCCGCGGGCGAGGTCAAGCCCATGGCTGCCGTCGTGCTCTGCCGCGGTCATAACGGTAACGCGGCAACCAAGCTCGAATATCAGGGCGTCAAGAGCTGCCGCATGGCGATGCAGATCTTCGGCGGCCCCAAGGAATGCGTCTACGGCTGCCTCGGCTACGGCGACTGCGTAGCTGCCTGCGAATACGAGGCGATACGGCTCTGCGACGGCGTGGCTCACATCGACCCTGCCGCCTGCCATGCCTGCCGCAAATGCGTCAAGACCTGCCCCAAGGGGCTTATCGAGATGCTGCCCGTTGACTCTGTCAACGCTGCGGTGCTCTGCAAGAATCACGACAAGGGCGCAGTCACCCGCAAGGAATGCACGGCGGGCTGCATCGGCTGCATGAAGTGCGTCAAGGCCTGCGAGAGCGGCGCCGTGACCGTCGAGAGCTTCTGCGCCAAGGTCGACCCCGATAAATGCACCGGCTGCGGCAAATGCGCCGAGCAGTGCCCCGTCGGAGCCATTGACCTGCTGAATTTGGCAGCCAACATCTGAATCAAGGCATAAAAATTCCCCGAGCGGCGTAATCAAACGCTTGCTCGGGGCTTTTTGCATTATGAATTAAAGAGCACGGATGCGGATAGCTTCAATTCCGCTCACGTCGAGGGGCTTGTCGGTGTCGATGACCGTGTAGCCGAGTCCCTTTTTGCTTGCGGTGAAGAGATTCCTGACCGCTGCGCCCTGCGCCGCCGCCGCCGCTGCGACCCTTGTGCCGAACGCCTCGTCCTCCTTGTGGATAAAGCAGGAGCGGCTCTCAAAGCTCTCGGGCAGGTTGGTGTTCGGCAGATTGACGGAGTTCTTGACTGCTCCCTTTTCAAGGTAATCGGCTATCTCAACAGCCGCCATTGCAGCGCAGTTCTCCTCGCTCTCGGGGGTGGATGCGCCGAGGTGCGGTATCGCCGTAACGCCGTCAACGCCTATCTGAGCGTCGGTCGGGAAGTCGGTCACATATGCCGCCGCCTTGCCGCTGCCGAGGGCTGCGATCAGCGCGTCGGAGTCGACCAGCTCGCCTCTTGCGAAGTTGAGAATGCGTACGCCGTCCTTCATCTTGGCTATCGCCTCGCCGTTTATCATGCCTCTTGTCGAGTCGTTGAGGGGCAGGTGGAGAGTAATATAATCACTCGCCGCATACAGCTCATCAAGGCTTGACATGAGCTTTATTCCCTTTGAAGTGAGGTCGGCGATCCTCTCCTCGGAAAGCTTGGGATTGTAGCCGACGATATCCATGCCGAGCGCCTTTGCGCCCTCTGCAACGAGAGTGCCGATAGCGCCGAGGCCGATAACGCCGAGGGTCTTGCCGAGAATTTCGGGGCCTGCGAAGGCGCTCTTGCCCTTCTCGACCAGCTTGCCGACTGCGTCGCCCTCACCCTTGAGGGTCTTGCACCAGTCAACCGCCGAAGCGACCTTCCTCGATGCAAGGAAGAGGGAGCAAAGCACAAGCTCCTTGACTGCGTTTGCGTTTGCGCCGGGGGTGTTGAATACCGCCACGCCCTGTGCGCCGAAGTCGGCGACGGGGATATTGTTGACTCCTGCGCCCGCTCTGCCTATGGCGAGAGTGGCGGGCGAGAGAGTCATCTCATGCATCGAAGCGGAGCGAACGAGAATAGCGTCCGGCGCTTCAACGGAGTCAGAGCAGGTATATTTGGCGGGGTCGAGCTTGTCGAGACCCACCTTTGAAATTTTGTTGAGTGTAAGGATATTAAACATCGTCATTCCCCCCGCTCAGTTCTTCTTCTCAAACTCGGTCATGAAGTCGACCAGCTTCTCAACGCCCTCGATGGGCATTGCGTTATAGATGCTGGCTCTCATGCCGCCGACGGAGCGGTGACCCTTGAGGTTGACGAAGCCTGCCTCGGCTGCGTCCTTGACGAATTTTGCGTTCAGCTCGTCGCTATCGGTGACGAAGGTGACGTTCATCATGGAGCGGTCGCTCTTCTTAACGGGGTTGTGGAACATCTTGCTGCCGTCAAGGAAATCATAGAGGATCGAAGCCTTCTTCTCATTGTGGAGCTTCATTGCCTCAAGGCCGCCGAAATTCTTTATCCACTCAAGCACGAGCTTGCACATATAGATGGAGTAGCACGGCGGGGTGTTATACATCGAGTCGTTGTCCGCAAGGAGCTTGTAGTCGAGCATGGAGGGGGTAATATCCCTCGCCTTGCCGAGCAGATCCTCTCTGACGATAACGACGGTCAGACCTGCGGGGGCAACGTTCTTCTGAGCGCCGCCGTAGATAACGCCGTATTTGGAGACGTCCATGGGCTCCGAAAGGAAGCAGGAGGAAACGTCCGCTATCAGGGGCACGTCGCCGGTGTCGGGCAGCTCGGTGAAGCGGGTGCCGTAGATGGTATTATTCTGGCAGATATAGAAATAATCCGCGTCGGGGGTGAAGTTAGCCTTGTCAAGCTCGGGGATGCAGCTGAAATTCTGCTCCTTAGAGGAGGCGACAGCCTTCGGCTCGCCGTATTTGAGAGCCTCTTTGTAAGCCTTGGTGGAGAACTGACCGGAGAGGACGTAATCCGCCTTGCCGCTGCCGTTCATAAAGTTGAGCGGGATAGCCGCAAACTGAGTCGAAGCTCCGCCCTGGCAAAAAATGATCTTGTAGTTGTCGGGAACGCCCAGAATCTCTCTGAAAAGATCAAGTGCGCCGTAGATTATCGGCTCGTACGCCTTTGAACGGTGGGACATCTCCATGACGGACTGACCCGTGCCGTTATAATCAAGCATTTCCGCCGCTGCTCTGTTGAGCACGCTCTCGGGGAGCATTGAGGGGCCTGCCGAGAAATTGTAAACTCTTGCCATATAATTACATCCTTTCAATAATAATTTTTCTTATCCATTATATGCGATCATTCGTGCTCGGTTATCGCAATGCCGAGGTCGGTGAGCTGCACGCCGTCAACGTCTGCGGGGCAGTCGGTCATCGGCTCACTCGCATTCTGAACCTTCGGGTAAGCGATAACGTCTCTGAGCGATTCACAGCCGAGCATCTGCATAATAAGCCTGTCAAGGCCGATGCCCATGCCGCCGTGCGGCGGTGCGCCGTATTTGAAGGCGTCAAGCAGGTAGCCGAACTTTGAGTGAGCCTCTTCGTCGCTCAGGCCGAGCAGCGAGAATATCCTGCTCTGAAGCTCGGGGTTGGTTATTCTTATCGAGCCGGAGCAAAGCTCAATACCGTTGAGCACAAGGTCATATGCCTTTGCCCTGACCTTCGCCTTGTCGGTCTCGAGGTATTCGAGGCATTCGTCCATCGGAGCGGTGAACGGGTGATGCATCGCGACAAACTGGCCAAGCTCCTCATCCCAATCAAAGAACGGGAATTCCGTGATCCAAAGGAGATTATACTGACCCTCGGGGATAATATCGAGCTTCTTTGCGACCGTCTGACGCAGAGCGCCGAGCACTGAGAGAACGGTGGAATTCTTGCCGTCGCCGACTATGAGCACCACGTCGCCCGCCTGCGCGTCAGCCTTTGCGAGCACGGCTTTCATCTCGTCCTCGGTGAGGAACTTTGCAAATGAGGAGCTGAAGGTGCCGTCCTCATTCATTCTGACCCATGCGAGACCCTTTGCGCCGACTCCCTTTGCGGCGTCGGTGAGCTTGTCTATCTCTTTCCTTGTGAGGGTGTTGACAGCGTTCTTGGCGGTGATGCATCTGACGCTGCCGCCCGCTTCAATTGCGCCGGTGAATACGCCGAAGCCGCACTTTGCGACGACCTCGCTCAGATCCGTTATCTCCATTGCGTAGCGGGTGTCGGGCTTGTCGCTGCCGTAGCGCTCCATAGCCTCTTTATATGTAAGCCTGGGCAGGGGGAGCTTCACTTCAACGCCGAGAGCCTCTCTGAACACTCTCTCCATGAAGCCCTCGCCTATCGCGAGCACGTCCTCCATGTCGACAAAGGACATCTCAAGGTCTATCTGGGTGAATTCGGGCTGGCGATCCGCTCTGAGATCCTCGTCGCGGAAGCAGCGGGCTATCTGCATATAGCGGTCGAAGCCCGCGACCATTGAGAGCTGCTTATAGAGCTGCGGGGACTGCGGCAGGGCGTAGAACTTGCCCTTATGCACACGGCTGGGGACGAGATAATCCCTTGCGCCCTCGGGGGTGGAGCGGATGAGGATGGGGGTCTCTATCTCGATAAAGCCGTTCTCGTCAAAGTAATCTCTGGTTATCTTGGCTATCTTGTGGCGCATGAGGATATTCTTTTGCAGGTCGGGGCGGCGCAGGTCAAGATAACGGTACTTGAGCCTCGTAAGCTCCGAGGTCTGGCAGCTCTCGACTATCTCAAAGGGCGGAGTTTCGCTCTTTGCAAGCACTCTGAGGTCGGTCACCTCTATCTCGATATCGCCGGTCGGGATATCGGCGTTCTTTGACGAACGCTCCCTTACAACGCCCTTTGCCATGAGCACATATTCGCTCCTGACGCCGAAAGCCTTGTCAAATATCTCCTTGGAGGTGGATTCATCAAAGGCAAGCTGCACTATGCCCTCTCTGTCACGCAGGTCAACGAAGATGAGGGCGCCGAGGTCTCTCTGCCTCTGTACCCAGCCCGCGACGGTCACTTCCCTGCCGACATCGGCAAGGCGCAGCGAGCCGCAGTAATCGGTTCTTTTAAGTCCGGTCATAAAATCCATTATCAAAAAGCCTTCTTTCAAAACTTTTGTGTATTATAAAAGCGCTGTGATATCAATGCCGCCGAGCTCGTCGCTGAGCCCGTCGGTGAGGGTCTCTCTCAGAGCGTCGCTCTCCCTGCGGAGCATGAGCTGCATGAAGCTGTCCTCAAGCCCGTCGAGCGAGAGAGTCTCTGTCTCGCCGCTGTCCATATCCTTTATAACGGCCTCGCCCTTTGCGATCTCGTCGTCGCCGAGCACCATGGTGTATTTCGCGCCTATCTTGTCGGCGTATTTCATCTGAGCCTTGAGCGAGCGACCCACCACGTCGGTCTGGGCGCTGATGCCACCCGCCCTGAGGTCGGCGACTATCGACATTGCCTTGACCGAGGCGTCCTCGCCCATCGGGGCAATGTAAAGCTCGCAGCCGGAGGGAGCGGGAAGCTCTATCCCCTGAGCCTCAAGCAGCATGAGCAGCCTGCCCGTGCCGAGACCGAAGCCGAGCGACGGGACATGCGGCCCGCCGAGCTCCTCGACCAGCCCGTCATAGCGTCCGCCGGCGCAGACCGCGCCCTGAGCGCCTATCTGATTCGAGATGAATTCAAACACGGTGCGGGTGTAATAATCAAGACCTCTTACGATGTGAGGGTCGATAACATATTCAATGTTCATTGCGTCGAGATACTTCTGAACGCTCTTGAAGTGAGCGGAGCACTCGTCGCAGATATAGTCGGTGATAACGGGGGCGTCCTTGCATATCTCCTTGCATATCGGGCTTTTGCAGTCGAGGATCCTCATCGGATTTTTCTCGAGCCTCTCAAGGCAGGTGCCGCAAAGCTCGCTCTTGCGAGATTCAAAATACTCCTTGAGCGCCTTGTGATAATTCTTCCTGCACTCGGGGCAGCCTATCGAGTTGAGATGCAGCTCGATGCCCTCAACGCCGAGGAATGCAAATATCTCGTTTGCGAGCGAGATTATCTCAGCATCCGCGGCGGGTGAAGCCGCGCCGAGGGTCTCGACGCCGAACTGCTGGAATTCTCTCCATCTGCCCGCCTGCGGCTTCTCGTAGCGGTAGCAGTTGAGCAGGTAGCAGAGCTTCTGCGGCAGCGCTTCGTTAAAAAGGCCGTGCTCGAGGAAGGAGCGGACCGCGCCCGCCGTGACCTCGGGTCTCAGGGTTATAGACCTGCCGCCCTTGTCGTCGAATGTATACATTTCCTTCTGCACGACGTCCGTGGTTTCGCCCACGCCCCTCTGAAACAGCTCGGTGTGCTCAAATACGGGGGTGCGGATCTCACGGAAGCCGAATTTTGCAGCGATATCGAGCACCGTTTGCTCGATGAATTGATTTTTGTAGACCTCCCAGGGCATTATATCCCGAGTGCCTTTAATAGCTTTTGTTACGAGAGCCATACTTTTTCCTCCGAAAAATAAAGCGGGAGCCGTCCACGCCCAAAGGCGAACGACCCCCGATAAAATTCTGTTGCCGGGGCGTCATCCAACGCAGCGGATATACAAAAGAGCTTATTTCGGATTGACGATGTCACGCCAATCGAGATCGCCTCTTGCAAGCGAATGGATAAGCGCCTCCGCCGTTGCGATATTCGTCGCCACGGGGATATTGTGAACGTCGCAAAGCCTGAGCAGGGTGGCTTCATTCGGCTCGTGGGGCTTCGCGGTCAGAGGATCTCTGAATATCAGCAGCAGGTCTATCTCGTTGCAGGCTATTCTTGAGGCTATCTGCTGGTCGCCGCCCTGCGAGCCGCAGAGGAAGCGGGTTATCTCAAGACCCGTTGCCTCGGCTACTATTTTACCCGTAGTGCCGGTTGCAAAAAGATTGTGTCTGCTGAGTATGCCGCAATAGGCTATGCAGAACTGAGCCATAAGCTCTTTTTTGGAGTCATGAGCGATCAAAGCAATATTCATGTGGTTCCTCCTTGCCTGTCCTTTTCTCTTCCTGTCCGTGCCGGATGCAGGAAGTGCTTTAACTTCCTGCATCCGGCTATAAATTATCATAACAAATCCAAACGGCTATGACAAGAGTATTTAAAGAAATTTTTGAAAATATTCTAAATTATTCTTCGCCGTTGTCGGTATCCTCAGGCTCCGCATTGTCCTCCGGAAGCTCGGATACCGGCTCCTCGCCGTCTGCCGGGACGGAAACCGCCGTTATCAGCCTCTCGCCCTCGCTTACCTTCATCACACGCACGCCCTTTGCGGGCTTTGAGCATATTCTGATGTTATTCAGTGCTATGCGGATGATAATGCCGTCCGATGAGATGAGCATCAGGTCGTCGGAGGGGTCGACCACCTCAATTGCGGCGACGTCGCCGTATTTTGCAGTGTGATAGTTCTTCGTGCCCATTCCGCCCCTGTTTTGGAGCTTGTAATCCGTCACCTCGGAGAGCCTGCCGTAGCCGGTCTCGCTGACGGTGAGCACCATACCGCCGTCCCTGAGTATATCCATACCGACGACGGTGTCGCCCTCCTTGAGGTTCAGAGCCTTAACGCCCCTCGCCGTCCTGCCTATCGAGCGGGCGTCGTTCTCGTCAAAGGCGATGCACATGCCCTTCTTGGTGGCAAGCACCAGCTTCGCCGAGCCGTCGGTGAGCTTGACCCATGCCAGCTCGTCGCCCTCGTCAAGGTTGATGGCTATTACGCCGTTCTTGCGGATATTCTTATATGCGTCAAGCTCGGTACGCTTGATAACGCCGTTCCTCGTGACCATGCAGAGGTAATAATCGCCCTCGCCGAAGTCGGGAACTCTTATCATTGACGAGACTTTCTCGCCCGGCATGAGCGGCAACAGGTTGACTACGTTCATACCCTTGCTCTGGCGTGAGCCCTCGGGGATCTCGTAGCCCTTGAGCCTGTATGCCCTGCCCATGGTGGTGAAGAACATGATATGGTCGTGTGTGGAGCAGGTGAACATCGTCTTGACGACGTCCTCCTCCCTGCGGGTCAGACCCTTGACGCCCTTGCCGCCTCTGCCCTGCTGCTTATATTCATCCATCGGTATGCGCTTGATATAGCCCATGTCGGTGAGGGTGAATACGCACTGCTCCTCGGGGATAAGATCCTCGATATCCATTTCGCCGTAAACGTCGGTTATCTCGGTGCGGCGCTCGTCGCCGTATTTATCCCTGATGGCGGCCAATTCGTCCTTGAGCACGCCCTTGAGCATCTCTTCGCTGGCGAGCAGCTCTCTGAAGTAGGCTATGCGCTCCTCAAGCTCCTTGTACTCAGCCTCGAGCTTCTCATGGTCGAGACCCTGGAGAGCCTTGAGGCGCATATCAAGTATCGCCTGTGCCTGAACGTCGTCAAGCGAGAAGCGATTCATCAGGTTTTCCTTAGCGTTGTCATAGCTGCTGCGGATAATACGGATAACTTCGTCGATATTATCCTGAGCTATGATAAGACCTTCGAGCAAATGCGCCCTCTCGAGTGCCTTACGCAGATCGTATCGAGTCCTGCGCTTGATGATATCCTCCTGGAACGCGAGGTATTCGTCGAGCACATGGCGCAGCGAAAGTATTTTAGGCTGCTTCTGGTTATCGACCAGAGCGAGCATGATTATTGAGAATGTGGACTGCAATGCGGTCTGAGCATAGAGCTTGTTGAGCACCACCTGAGCGTTGGCGTCGCGTTTAAGCTCGATGACGATACGCATACCGTTCCTGTCCGTCTCGTCACGCAGGTCGGAGATGCCCTCGATGCGCTTCTCCTTGACCTGATCGGCTATCGTCTTGATGAGCTGACGTTTCTTGACCATGTAGGGCAGCTCGGTGACGATGATACGGGTGCGGTTATCCCTGCCGAATTCCTCGAAATTCGTCCTTGCGCGGACTATGACCTTGCCCTTGCCGGTGGCGTATGCGGCTCTGATGCCGCTCCTGCCCATGATTATGCCCCTTGTCGGGAAATCCGGGCCTTTAACGTGCTGCATCAGATCCTCGAGGGTCGCGTCCGGGTTGTCCAGCACGCAGATGCAGGCGTTGATGACTTCCTTGAGGTTGTGCGGCGGGATGCTCGTTGCCATGCCGACCGCAACGCCCGACGAACCGTTGACCAGCAGATTCGGGAATCTGGAGGGGAGCACTCTCGGCTCCTTGCGGCTCTCGTCGAAGTTCGGATCCCAATCGACGGTGTCCTTGTTGATATCGCGCAGCATTTCGTCGCTTATCTTGCTCATGCGAGCCTCGGTGTACCTGTAGGCCGCCGGGGGGTCGCCGTCCACGGAGCCGAAGTTGCCGTGGCCGTCAACGAGCATATAGCGCATTGAGAAATTCTGAGCCAGACGCACCATTGCGTCATAGACCGACGCGTCGCCGTGGGGGTGATAACGACCCAGCACGTCGCCCACGCAGGTGGCGGATTTCTTAAAGGGCTTGTCGGCGGTGAGGCCGTCCTCATACATGGCGTAAAGGATGCGGCGGTGAACGGGCTTCAGGCCGTCGCGCACGTCGGGCAGCGCTCTGCCGACGATGACGGACATGGCGTATTCAATGTAGCTGGACTGCATTTCGCCGACCAGTTCGGATTCGGTAATGACCTGATTCGGGAACGCGATATCCTCGGGCTTATAGTCTCTGTTGTGTCCCATTTTCCGTCACCTCCTTATATATCAAGATTCACAACGTATTTTGCGTTGGATTCTATCCATTCGCGGCGGGGCTCGACCTCTTCGCCCATGAGGACGTTGAATATCTGGTCTGCCGCCACGGCGTCTTCAAGGGTAATACGGCGCAGGGAGCGGGTCTCGGGATCCATTGTGGTCTCCCAAAGCTCGTGCGCGTCCATTTCACCGAGACCTTTGAAGCGGTTGATTTCGACTTTGACGTTCGGATTGTCGCCCCTCATCTCGGCGGAGATGCGGTCACGCTCCTCGTCGGAGTAGGCGACTCTCTGAGTCTTGCCCCTGCTGAGCTTATAGAGCGGGGGCACTGCGGAGTAAACATAGCCGTGCTCGATGAGCGGGCGCATATAGCGGAAGAAGAAGGTCAGCAGCAGAGTCCTGATATGGGCGCCGTCGACATCGGCATCCGCCATGATGATTATCTTGTGGTAACGCAGCTTCTCGATGTTGAATTCCTCGCCGATGCCTGCGCCGAGCGCAACTATCATCGGATAGAGCTTGTCGTTGCCGTAAATTTTATCCGACCTTGCCTTCTCGACGTTGAGCATCTTGCCCCACATTGCGAGGATGGCCTGAAAGCGGGAGTCCCTGCCCTGGATAGCGGAGCCGGCAGCGGAATCGCCCTCGACGATGTATATCTCGCAAAGGGACGGGTCACGCTCGTTGCAGTCCTGGAGCTTGTCGGGCATCTGACCGGATTCAAGCCCCGTCTTTCTGCGGACGGATTCCCTCGCCTTTCTCGCAGCTTCACGGGCTCTGTTGGCGGTGAGCGCCTTATCGAGGATGGCCTTGCCGGTGGCGGGGTTCTCCTCAAGATACTGCTCAAGCTCCTCGGAAACCATCGAATTGACAAGAGTTCTTATCTCGCTGTTGCCGAGCTTCGCCTTGGTCTGACCCTCAAACTGAGCGTTGGTCAGCTTGACGGAGATGACGCAGGAGATACCCTCCCTGCAATCCTCGCCGGAGACCTTGTCGTCGCCCTTGAGGATATTCATCTTTTTGCCGTATTTGTTGAGCGCGGCGGTCAGCGCACGCTTGAAGCCGTCCTCGTGCATACCGCCCTCCGGGGTGTGGACGTTGTTTGCAAAGGAAACTATGACCTCGTTGTAGGTGTCGGTATACTGCATGGCGATCTCTGCCATTGCGTCGTCCTTCTTGCCCGACATATAGATAACGTCCTCGTGGATGGGCGTTTTGTTGGTGTTGAGGAAGGTGACGAATTCCCTGATGCCGCCCTCGTAGCAGAGGACGTCTTTCCTGTCCTTCTCCTCCTTGTCGGCGGATTCCTCGCGCTTGTCCTCAATCGTTATTTTAAGACCGGCGTTGAGGAACGCCTCCTCGCGCAGGCGCTTGTGGAGCGTCTCATAGTCGTAGACCGTGGTGTCGGTGAACATCTCGGGGTCGGGCTTGAAGCGAACGCAGGTGCCCGTGCGGTCGGTGTCGCCGACTATGGTCATCGGCTCGGTGATATAGCCCCTCGAGAACTTCATGCGGTGGATCTTGCCGTTCTTGTGGACATAGACCTCGAGCCACTCGGAGAGGGCGTTGACGACCGACGCGCCGACGCCGTGCAGGCCGCCGGAGACCTTGTATCCGCCGCCGCCGAATTTGCCGCCCGCGTGCAGGACGGTGAAGACGACCTCAAGGGCGCTCTTGCCCGTCTGCTCCTGGATATCGACGGGGATACCTCGGCCGTTATCCGTGACGGATATCACGTTGCCCGGCTCAATGGCGACCTCGATATGGGAGCAGTAGCCCGCGAGAGCCTCGTCTATCGAGTTGTCGACTATTTCATATACAAGATGGTGCAGGCCGGAGGCGCTGGTCGAGCCGATATACATACCCGGTCTCTTGCGGACAGCCTCAAGACCCTCGAGCACCTGGATCTGACTTGCGTCATAATCCTCCGTGACGACCGTATTCATCTCGCCGCCGACGGTTATCTCTTCGGTTTCAAATTCGTTATTATTCTGAATATCCAAGATTACGCCTCCCGTTTACATTCCGAGGTTTGACATTACTCTGCTCTTTTTCTTTGCCCTTTTGGGCTTGTATTTCGGCGGATTCTCCAGCCTCATCTTTGCGCTCTTGCTCGACTCAAGATACTTGTTGACCTGTATAACGGGCGACGTCATGTCCTCGCACATATAGTCAACGCAGTTTGCGAGCAGCTGCTGGTCGTTATTCATCGAGCCGAGTATGGTGACGGCGATGATGCTTTGAGTCTCGTTCGTGCCGTCCTCATAGATATCGTTGAGCAGGTTAAAGAGCTTCTTCATCTTGACGGGGTTATTCTCCCTGATAACGTCAAGCACTACGGCGTTGCCGTGGTTGAGGAAGAAATCCTCGGGCAGGAACTGACCGTATTTCTCACAGTTTGACTTGTATTCCTCTCTCAGCTCGGGGAAGGCCGAGGTGAAGCGGTTGCCGAGGGTGTTGGGGTCATAGGATACCGAGCCGCTCTTCGCCGCCGCCTTTGAGACGGGGGTGGGGAGCTTGCTCTTGATGGGCTTTGCGGTCTTTGTGCCGAAAATGCCCGTGATGGTCTCGTTGAATTCATTGACCGCGGAGCGAATGTCCTTATCGGTCGCAGTCTCGGGGTCAAGCAGCCATGAATCATACTGGCGATAGTCGCTGTCGATTATCTCGCCGTCCTCTTTTACGGCGGCGGAGACGGATATCTTCTTGTTGAAATACTCAAATCTGAGAGCCTTGCCCTCGCCCTTGTATTCAACGGCGCATTTGCCGTTATCGTCCTTTATCTCTCCGCTCTTGTCAACGGGTTCGAGCCCGCAGCTGTTGATAAGCTCTGCGAGGCCTTTGCATACTCCGGCAAGCACGGTCTTGATATCAGCCATAGTAATAACTCCTTTGTTTTTGATAATTTCAGATAGTTTATTTTATCACACAAAAAGTCAATCATATTGTCGAATTGGAAGATATATTTAAATATATAAATAAAATATCTATAAATTATAATATAGATATAGTTATATAGGGCTTTTCCCGCCCTTAAATAAAATGTTGACTATCCGCGCGGGATATGATAATATTATTTAATTGTAAAACATTATAATGGAAGCGTGTGCCCCGTTCGGCTGACCGACGGTGTGTATACTTTACTATTTTTTGGAGTGAACGATATGAAGAAAAAAGTCCTTGTCCTTTTCGGCGGCGTTTCGAGCGAGCATGAGGTCTCGCTGAATTCCGCGAAGTCCGTCATTGACAACATCCCCCGCGACCGATACGACGTGCTGCCCATGGGCATAACCTCCGACGGAAGCTTCTATCTCTACAGCGGCGATATAGCCGACCTGCCCGAGGATAAATGGCTCGCCGACCCCTCAAAGCTCGAGAGCGCCGTTATATCCTGCGACAGAGCGCATCACGGCATAATCCACACCTCCACAGGCAAGGTCGAGCGCGTCGACGCCGTTTTCCCCGTCCTGCACGGCATGAACGGCGAGGACGGCACTATCCAGGGTCTCCTCACGATAGCGGGCATTCCTTTTGTGGGCTGCAACACCGAGGCAAGCGCCGTGTGCATGGATAAGGCCGTCACGAACGCCCTTGCCGATTTCTACGGCATCCCGCAGGCAAAATGGACCGCCTTTGACCGTCACGCCTACGCAGCGGATAAAGCGCCCCTGCTCAAGACCGCCGCGGATAAGCTCGGCTTCCCGATATTCGTGAAGCCCGCCAACACCGGCTCCTCCGTCGGCGTTACCAAGGTCTGCTCCTTCGACGAGCTTGCCCCCGCCTGCGAAAAGGCGTTTGAATTTGATAAAAAGATCGTCCTCGAGGAGGGTATTGACGGCGTCGAGATCGAATGCGCCGTGCTCGGCAACGAGGAGCCGATAGCCTCCGTCGTCGGCGAAATAGTGCCCTGCAACGATTTCTATGATTACGACGCCAAATATCTTGCGGGCGACAGCGAGCTGCATATCCCCGCCCGCCTGCCCGAGGAGAAGCTCGAGGCCGTCAGAGCCGCCGCCGTCAACGCCTTCAGGTCGTTCGGCTGCTCGGGTCTGACGAGAGTCGATTTCTTTGTTCGCCGCAGCGACGGCGAGATACTGCTCAACGAGCCGAACACCATCCCCGGCTTCACCGAGATAAGCATGTATCCCAAGCTCTTCGCGGCTTCTGGCATTCCTTACCCCGAGCTGCTCGACAAGCTGATAAATTACGCGATTGAAAGACAGTAAAATGATGAAAAAAGCATTAGTTACCATTACCGACAGCCACTGCTCCGACGGCGAGGAATATTCGCTGGAGCTGACAACGTCGGGTGAATACGCCGAGACCGAGGACGGCTTCATCCTCGCATACGACGAGGCGGATGAGGAGCTTGACGGCTGCATGACGGAGCTTCGCTTCTCTTTCGGCGGCAGGATAGCCATGCGGCGCGTCGGCAAATACAACACCGAGATGGTCTTTGAGCAGCAGCAGCGCCACATCTGCTACTACACCACCCCCTACGGCGAGCTGATGATGGGCATTTATACAAAGAGCGTCACCTTTGAGCCGCTTGAGAACGGCGGCAGGCTGCGCTTCGCCTACACGATAGACTTCAACAACGACCTCGCCTCGGAAAACGAATTGGATATAACCTTCACTCTCAAATAAGCCAAAGGAGAAATATAAAATGTCACTTTTAGTTAAACAGGCGATTGCCGAGCTGCGTACTGCTATCATGGACGCCGCGGGCAGGGCGGTCGCGGACGGTGAATTCCCCGCCGTGCCCCTGAGCGACTTCAACGTGGAAGTGCCCGCCAACAGGGATTTCGGCGATTATTCGGCAAACGCCGCCATGGCTTGGGCAAGGGATCTGCACTGCGCCCCCCGCAAGATAGCTCAGGCTCTCATCGACAGAATGGAGCTTTGCGACACCTTCTTTGAGAGGTGCGAGGTCGCGGGCGCGGGCTTCCTCAATTTCTATCTCCGCAGCAGCTTCAACGCCTGCATAATCCAGGATATCCTCGAGAAGGGCGACTCCTACGGCCGCTCCGACTACGGCAGAGGCAAAAAGATAAACGTCGAATTCGTCTCCGCAAACCCCACCGGCCCCATGCACATGGGCAACGCCCGCGGCGGCGCTTTGGGCGACTGCCTTGCCGCCGTGCTTGATTTCGCCGGCTACGACGTCAGCCGTGAATTCTATGTCAACGACGCAGGCAATCAGATCGCCAAATTCGGGCTTTCGCTCGATATCAGATATCAGCAGCTCTTTCTCGGCGAGGATGCCGTTCAGCTGCCCGAGGACAGCTACCACGGCGAGGATATCATCGAGCGCGCCAAGGAATTCGCTGCCGTTAACGGCGATAAATATATGTCCGCCTCCGAGCAGGAGCGCAGGCAGGCTCTCATCGACTTTGCTCTGCCCAAGAACATAGCTGCGATGAAAGAGAATATGGAGAAATACCGCATCAATTACGACACATGGTTCCTCGAAAGCACCCTCCACAACGACGGCGAGCTTGAGGAAACGCTGAATATCATGAGAGACAAGGGTCTGACCTATGAGAAGGACGGCGCCCTTTGGTATAAAAATAAAGAAGTCCTCGCCGCCAAGCTCCGTGAGCAGGGCAAGAGCGAGGAGGAGATAGAGCGCCTTGAGCTCAAGGACGAAGTGCTCATACGCACTAACGGCAACCCGACCTATTTCGCCGCCGATATCGCCTATCACCGCAACAAGCTGCAAATAAGGGGCTTTGATAAGGCTATAGACGTTTGGGGCGCGGATCATCACGGCCACGTCGCCAGGATGAAGGGCGCGCTCGACGCCATCGGCTGCAACGGCGACGACCTTGATATTATCCTTATGCAGCTCGTGCGCCTGACCCGCGACGGCGAAGTTGTCAGGATGAGCAAGCGCTCGGGCAAGGCGATAACTCTCGTGGATCTGCTCGAGGAGATCCCCATTGACGCGGTACGCTTCCTCTTCAATATGAGAGAACCCGGCTCGCAGATGGATTTCGACCTCGATCTTGCCGTTGAGCAAAGCTCGCAGAATCCCGTCTACTACTGCCAGTACGCCCACGCCAGGATCTGCAGCATTCTCCGCAAGCTCGCCTCCGAGGGCGTTGAGCCGAGGGAGTGCACCATCCCCGAGCTGGCGCTGCTGACTGCCCCCGAGGAGAAGGAGCTTATCAAGCATCTCTCCGGCCTGACGGACGAAATAATCGCCTCGGCGAAGAACTACGACCCCGCCAAGATAACCCGCTACGCTGTGGAGCTTGCGACCCTCTTCCACAAGTTCTACAACGCCTGCCGCGTCGGCGTTGAGGATGAATCCCTCATGCAGGCAAGGCTCAGCCTATGCCTTTGCGTTCGCACCGTTCTTCGCAACGTGCTGACCATGTTCAGCATCTCCGTGCCCGAAAGCATGTAATAAAAAATGGAGAAATTAAAATGAATATTTATTTCAGAAGAATAGTCAACGCGGTCATCGCCTCCGCATTCACCTGCTATTTCGGCGTTTATTCGCTTATCGGCGGCGTGAATAAACAGCCCCCCGAGGTGCCCGAGGACTTCACCCCCGTGCTGCGCTTCGCCGTTTGCAGCGACGTCCACCTCAGCGGCGAGGAGGATCAGGCGAACGCCAAGCGCTTCACCGCTCTCTATAACGACACCTACGACTACGCGGCGACCCAGAGCTACAAGGGCTTCGACGCAGTCATAGTTGCCGGCGATATGACCGGCGGCGGCAGAGAGCCGGAGTATGTGATGTTCAAGAAGATAATCGACGAGAATTGCAGGGAGGGCACCCGGACCCTCGTTTGCATGGGCAACCATGAATTCATCGAATACCGTGACTACGACGCCACCATCGGCTACGACGTCTATAAGAAGTTCGTCAGCGAGGATGTGGATACCCACACCGTCATCAACGGCTACCACTTCATCGGCGTATCTTATGCCGACGACGGCAAGACCTTCAAGAGCAAGGTCGAGTGGCTCAAGGCGGAGCTTGACAAGGCCGTTGCCGACACCCCCGACAAGCCCATCTTCGTATTCCAGCATCCGCACCCGACCCTCACCGTCTACGGCAGCGTGAATTGGTCGGATCTCGATATCAAAACAACGCTTATGAAGTACCCGCAGGTGGTCGATTTCTCGGGTCACTCACATTACGCCTCCTGCGACCCCCGCTCGATAAATCAGACCTCGTTCACCTCCGTGGGCACCGGCTCGCTCGGTGCGCTTATGAGCAACCTTGACTATATCAGCGGCGATGTCGATATGCCGGGTGAGACCGCAGCTTTCTGGCTTGCCGAGGTCGATGCCGAGGGCAACCTGCTTCTCAAGCTCTACGACGCCGTCAGCCACCGCTTCTTTGACGACGTGCAGTATTATATCCCCAACGTCGCAACCAAGGGCACAAAGTATTATTCCTGGGGCAACCTCCGCTCCATCGACACCGCGCCTCAGTTCCCGCAGGATGCGAAAGTCAGCGTGTCGACTGACTCAGAGGGAGAAACCGTCCTCAACTTCCCGAACGCCAAGGGCTACTTTGACGCGGAGAATTACCGTATCACCGTCAAATCGGGCGCTAAAACCGTTTGGAGCGACACCGTGGTGTCAAATTACGGCCGTGCGGACCTGACCGAAATGGAGGTCAATGTCGGCAAACTCGACAAAGGCGAATATACCGTAACCATCGCCCCCTACAGCCCCTACTCCAAGGGCGGCAAAGCCCTCACCGCCACCGTCGAAGTTGCATAACGCCGCAGCCGCAAATTAATATATGAGATCAACGCATAAACCAACATATTTTGCGGTATGCGTGGCGCTCCTCTTTTCAGACACAGAAATATGTGATCTCAGCGCATAAAAACAACCCCGACCTTCTCTCAAAGGTCGGGGCTTTCCTTTTCCCGATCAAAACCATATCAAGCCGCAATATACTCGCCTTTTCCAAGTATGCCGCCGACAGTTGGCTTGCTGTTATGAGCTCCTTTTGAAAGGAGCTGCCTTAACTGCAAAGCCTAAGTGAATTTCGCCTCCCATTTAGGGGAGGTGGCTCGGCTTTAGCCGTGACGGAGGGGTTCTCGGTTGAATTTCAACAAAAACTCCATCATCTCTTTGGGTAGCTCTCTCATGAGGTAACCTAAAAGGAGCTGTCTCGGAGCGACTGAGGATTGTTTGGCAGATTCAAAAACCAAAATAGTGTCGATTTTATAATCACAAATCTGTAATTCAATTGTAGGGGACGACGTCCTCGGCGTCCCGCAAGCAAAACAGTTGTGTAAATTGAACACCGTTAGGGGCGAACTGTGTTCACCCGCTGAAAACACATTGCTGACAGTTAAAACCGCCTTCTCCTTGAGGAGAAGGTGTCGAGCTTGCGAGGCGGATGAGGTGTGCCGAAATCAATTAATCCTCCGTCACTAAATCGGAGACTAAAACTCTTGGCTCACATAATTCAAATGGGCGGCCCCGCAAGGCCGCCCATACCGTTCGCCGTCAAAACCGCAAACAAATTTTCACGCTGTCCGTTCCATTATTCCGGCAATTCCTCTGCCGGCGTGAATTCTAACGAGTAATCCTCCGGCAGCTCCGTAATATTGACATACTCAAGGTCTATATACTCCGAGGCGATCTCATACACCTCGTCCCGCAGCGGGCGCACCTCAATGTCGACCTTGTTTGTGACATCGTTCGCGTCCGCAGTCACAATATCATATTTATTCTCCGAGCTGTTGAGCCGCTCGAAAATGCTGTCCGCGGCGGCTTGCAGCGTCTCAAGCGAGAATTTGACCGGCTTATAGTTAATTTTAACGCCGTCCCGCTCCTCTTCGGTATTTGCCAGCTTTTTGAATTCGTCCTCCGTGAGATTCACATAGACCTTTCCGTCATCAATGTAGATCCCGCCGAAAACCTTGTCCGAGAATTCGGCTTCGACCTTGTCCGCCACGTCGCTCGCCTTGCGCTGCCTGTCAACGGTCGGCGGCTCGGCGGTTGTCGACGCTCCGTCAATCGAATTTTGCTGCCTGCAGGCGGCGGACAAAATCAGTATCAAAAGCACCGTAAGAATCAAAACAAACTTTTTCATTTCATAGCCTCATTACATACCTCTTTGCTCTGCCGCATGAGCTTTTAACTTCAAATTTCTCCTCAATATATTCCCTAATAATATTCTAACCAAACCCGTGCGAAATGTCAACGCTTTTTCTCATTTACGCAATTTTATGCCGCCTCAAAGCGCTGTTCCCTTTTTCGGAATGAAAAAGTTGCTCATATCGGCTCGTTCAAGCTTCAGGAGGGCCGCTTTCTTATCAACGCCGCCCGCATACCCGGTCAGGCTGCCGCTCGTGCCTACAACGCGGTGGCAGGGAATAATGACGGATATCTCGTTGTGCCCTACAGCGCCGCCGACCGCCTGCGCGGACATTTTTGCTATCCCCTGCTTGTCGGCAAGCTGCCGCGCGATCTCACCGTAGGTCACGGTCTGCCCATAGGGGATCTGTAAAAGGATCTCCCACACCGACTGCCTGAATGCGGAGCCGATAGGATGCAGCGGTGGCATGAAGTCGGGCTCCCTGCCGGTAAAATAAATATCGAGCCAGCGCTTGGCTTCTTTCAAGATAGGCGTTTCTCGCTCAATATGCTCGTCAAGCAGGTTGTCGGCAAAGTATTTTTCGCCGTCGAACCAAAGGCCGGTCAGCCCGATCTCGTCAGCCGCCAGCAGAATGCCACCCAGCGGTGAATCGTAATGTTGAATATAAAACATAATCCACACCTCAAAAATATAGAATACAAACAAAATTAAAAGTGCTATGCTCAAGTAGTCAAAGAACGAATTCCGCGCCTACGACAATTCAAGTAACCGCACATCAAAACAAAACCTCTGCGCCGTACCTGTGTGCGACCAATTTCAGGATAATTATAACACAGTTTTTCTCAGATGGAAAGTCCGTAATTCTTCAAAACGGTCGTTGTTCCGTATTCCCCTGTTAAAACGCAAAAATTCGGCGGACAGTTTTATATATCCGTCCGCCGTTCGTATTATTTTAAGTTAAGCGTTATGTCTGAAGTTTTGAGCAAAGATTCCGAAAAATTCTCATCATACAGCTGTATCTTAATTTGCAGCTTCTCGATCTCATCAATGTTGCTGATTCCCGTGTTGTTATATCCGAGGATAAATACTCCGACCGCATTTTGCCGGGCATAATTTCAACAGGGACACCTGAGCCGAAGAAAACGGCGGTATCGTTGGCGTACCCGTCAACAAGCGTCGCGACAACTTTTTTATCGGAGTTGTTTTCAATTTTTAAGCTCAGGTTGAATGCCGTAACGCCCATGCCCGGGTCCTCAAATCCGACAAATGTTACTCTATAATTGCTATCCTCGTAGAGAACTTTTCCTTTGAGGCTTTGCTGCTCCCCACCCTCCGCAGCGCTGGAAGTCGGGTAGATTCAAAAATCAAAATGTTGTTGATTATATCGCCGCAAATCTGTAAGTATATTGTAGGGGACGACGTCCTCGACGTCCCAAAAGCAAAACAGTAATGTAAATTAAATACCGTTAGGGGCGAACTGTGTTTGCCAGTCGAAAATGCCGCGCTAACAGTAAAAAGCGCCTTCTCCTTGAGGAGAAGGTGTCGAGCTTGCGAGACGGATGAGGTGTGCAGAAGGCAACAGTTAAGCGGAAATCTGCGGTTTCAAAGAATTTCTCGCTTCGCTCGCATGAAGTGAAGCACTGTACTTCTCCGTGTGGCGAAGCCCTGCTTCATAGTGCGAAGCCCTGCTTCACTTTTCATGCACGGTGAGGAACGCATCATTGAAAAAAGCACTTCCGAAGAAGTGCTTTTTCTTGGCGCCCCAAACAGGACTCGATTCGCGCGCCTGCGGGCGCTTGGTCGCTCGCGGTCGCAACAG
>OIYS01000028.1_pt1 | contig 102443 bp, 77 predicted proteins | sample 1588271 | NCBI WGS metagenome assembly OIYS01 (sample SAMN03283286) | human gut metagenome | biome: human-associated habitat; material: feces | host: Homo sapiens | place: Peru | collected 2012 | reverse complement strand
TTCGGTCTGCGCTTTTTTAGCCTCCCCGAGAGCTTTTTCGGTCTGCGCTTTTTTAGCCTCCCCGGCTATTGAAATGTTGGGGGATTTGTGGTATTATAGAGGTATCAAATTAAGGGGGTACAGATATGGAATATCTGCCTATTATTATTGCCGTGCTCGTGGTTCTTTTCATCCTTGCGAACATGAAGATAGTTCCGCAGGCACATGAGTATGTTATCGAATTTCTCGGTAAGTACAAGACGACATGGAGCGCGGGATTTCACGTGCTTATCCCGTTCATTGAGCGCATTGCCAAGAAGATAACGCTCAAGGAGCAGGTGCTCGATTCTCCTCCGCAGCCCGTTATCACAAAGGATAACGTAACCATGCAGATAGACACCGTCGTTTACTTCAAGGTCTTTGACTCCAAGCTGTACACCTACGGGGCGGTCAATCCTATCAGCGCGCTTGAAAACCTTGCGGCAACGACGCTCCGAAACATCGTCGGCGAGCTCGAGCTTGACGGAACGCTGACCAGCCGCGACACCATCAACGGCAAGATGACCGAGATACTTGACGAGGCGACCGACCAATGGGGTATTAAGGTCAGCCGTGTTGAGCTCAAGAACATCATCCCGCCGAAGGAAATTCAGATGGCGATGGAGAAGCAGATGAAGGCTGAGCGCGACCGTCGTGAAACGCTGCTCCAGGCAGAGGGACACAAGGACGCCGCCATTACGAGAGCAGAGGGCGACAAGCAGGCTATGATACTCGCCGCAGAGGGTGAGCGCGACGCGCGCATTGCCCGCGCAGAGGGCGAGGCTAAGGCTATCTATCTCGCAAAGAAGGCAGAGGCGGACGGTATCCGCGAGCTGCGAGAGGCGGGTGCGGATGCAGCTATTCTCGAGCTGAAAAAGTATGAGGCGCTTGTCCGTATGGCAGACGGTAAGGCATCTAAGATAATCATCCCCACCGATGCGGTAGAGGCTGTAAAACATAACGTTGTGTTCTCAGAGACCGCAGGTATAGGCGATGTCACAAAGCCCGCAAAGGAGCCCCGCCCCGCACCGCGCATCGACGCATGCTGCGACGGCGACCCGAATACCTGATATATACGGCTGAATTGCGGCTGAAATGCCGAAATATCAAAAATCCCGAAGCAAACCGCTTCGGGATTTTTTCGGTCATTGCGTTCTGTCGCCGCGCTTCCGCAAAGTCTCCCGTTTTGCTGTGTTAAAAGCTTCCCCGCAAAGCCCGCGCCCCGTGCGGCGGTCTGATAATTCAACTCCTGCTTGATTATATTCAACCGACAATCGAGCTAAAAGCAAAAGCGATTTTCATAATTTGTATAAAATACATATTAATTCCACGGCAACAGGCCGATTTTAAAGAAAAACGTATAAACTATTGACAAATATAAAGTTTTGTGTTATATTTAGTACATAAGACAGTTATGATCGGCTGCGCGCATCAGGTTATATCGGTTCCGACGATCGGGACGGGTGTTACACAGATACTGCACATTAATCTCGGCACACTGCTCCGCGGGTATGCCTGCGCGGGGATATCCTGTCCGCACCGATCAGGCTGTGCTTTTTGCAGTTGCCCCGCGCATTTACGGCATGATATTTGCTGCACAGACACGGAGGTGAGTATTTTGAAAAGCTCTGTTTTCAGAATGATAGGCGATTTGTACCGTATTGACCGCAAATACATGCTCATATCGCTAATATCCGTGCCCGTCGGTGTTATCAATCCGCTTATTGACATATATTTTCTCAGGCGCTTTCTTGAATGTATCTCGGAGGAGAGGAGCATAAGGGGCGCCGCGTTTATACTTGCGCTGATGTTCGCGCTGAATATCGCGAATCTGCTGTGGGAGAGCTGCGTCTGCGGTATATACATGCCGATATGCGAGATGAAGATAGCAGCCGCGTTTCGACTGCGCTTTATCGACAAGATCGGAGATTACGACGCAGAGGCGTTTGACAGCCCCGATTTTTACGACAGCTATACCGTCGCGGCGGGCAATGCGGACGGTCGCTGCATCGGCATATGGCGCTCCTGCGTGAACACGCTGAGTCTGCTTACGTCTATCGGAACGATAATCGGGCTTATCGTAACTACGGATGTATACCTGATAACCTTTGCGCTTGTCAGCGCGGTCGTCGGTCTTGTGCCGCAGCTGATGCGCGCAAAGACCGACTGCGATTATGCGAACAAAAAAGCCGCGCTCGACCGCCGCAGAGACTATTTCGGCAGGCTGATGTACGACAGGGCCTTTATCTACGACGCGAAAACGACCGATATCGGCGCGGTGATGAAAAAACAGCTGCTCGGCTGTGTCACCGAGGGGATCGGCCTGCTTAAACGTTATTCGCCGAAGAATCTTGCCGCCGACAGCTTTCAGAACCTGATATCCTCGCTGTTTACGCTTGCAACATGGCTGTATCTCGGAGTGCGGATAATATTCGGATACTATACCGTCGCGGCTTTTACCTCGATGTTCAACGCCTGCAACAGCTTTCGCGGCAACGTCCGCTCGTTTCTCTCCGCAGTCGCGGATTTCCGCTCGCATAAGCTCTATGCCGACAAGGTGTACGAATTTCTCGACGGCGGTTCGCCCTCGCGCGGCGAGACGGATGCGGCAGAACTGCCCGCAAGGCTTATCGAGCTGCGCGATGTCAGCTTTACATATTCGGGGCAGACAAGCCCTGCGGTAAACGGCGTTTGCCTGACCGTTCGGCGCGGTGAAAAGCTCGCGATAGTCGGTCGGAACGGGGCGGGGAAGAGCACTCTGATAAAGCTGCTGCTCGGCCTGTATCACCCGACGTCGGGCGGGGTCTTTTTGGACGGCGTAAGCTATGAGGATATTTCCGCGCGGTCGCTGCGGCAGGTATTTTCCTGCTGCTTTCAGGATCTGCTGCTGTATTCGGTATCGCTCGGCGAAAATCTTTCGATGGAGTCTGAATACTCACCCGAGCGCGCGGCGGAATGCCTGAGCGCCGTCGGGCTGTCGGAGTATGCAGGGCTGTGCGAGTCGCTGCTGAATCGTGATTTTGCCTGCGACGGGCTGAATTTTTCGGGCGGGGAGGCTCAGCGGATAGGTATAGCGCGGGCACTCTACCGCGGCGGAGATATACTTGTCTTTGATGAGGCAAATTCGGCGCTTGACCCTATCGCGGAGAGAGATATCAACGAGCTGATATACCGCCTCTCGGGCGAGCGTACGGCGATATTTATCTCGCACCGACTGACCGCAGCGGTCAGAGCCGACCGGATTATTTATATGGAGGACGGCAGGATAGACGAATGCGGTACGCATGAGCAGCTGCTCGCCCTGAACGGGAGCTATGCGGAGCTTTACCGCGCACAGCTTGAACAGCTGAAAGGCGTGAAGGGCGGCTGTGACGGCGTCTCGGACGGCGCGGCTGAGCGCATTTGACGGAGTATTATGTGCAGACGGGGCATATAGCTATCCTAAGCGGGCATCCGACTGTGGCGCAGTGTACCTATGGAGCACCGATGTCATGCTGCCGTTCACCCGTAAAAAACAGAACAGTAATAAAAGGTCCCTCGGCATCGACAGCGCGTCGTATGCGTGAGGGATCTTGTCTGTTTTTGCGTTTATTCGGTTGTTCTCGGTCGTGCGTCGGTTGGGCTGCGCAGCGCGATTCTGCCGCTCGATTGAACCTTGACTCAGTTAAACCTTGACATAGCCTCCTGCAGCTTACCGTCGGTTATCAGCTCTATCGCGGGCAGGCATTTCATGAGACATTCAAATGTCGCCTCGCGGTCCGCCTTTGCGATATCCGCGAGCACCCAATCTATTATCGTAACTCCGGGGGGCGGTGCGCCCGCGCCGATGCGTATGCGGGTAAAGCTCTCGGTGCCGAGGTGTTCGATGATGCTGCGCACGCCCTTCTGACCGCCGTCGCTGCCCTTCGTGCGTATGCGCAGCTTGCCGACGGGGAGAGCGATATCGTCGTGAATGACGATGACGTTTTCGGGCTCTATCTTATAGAATCTCGCCGCTTCTCCGACCGCCTCGCCCGAGTTATTCATAAAGGTCTGCGGGCGCAGAAAAAGCACCCGATGCTCGCCGATACGGGTGTCGGTGCACAGCGATTTGAACTTTGCGCGGTCGAGCTTGATGCTTTTTTGCTGCTCGATGCAGTCGAGAGCCAAAAAACCGAGGTTGTGATGATTCCAGTGATACTTGTCGCCGGGATTGCCGAGGCCCGCGACGATGTGCGTTACGGGCAGCGAGCTTTCCGCTCCGCGCTCCTGCTCGAGCTTCTTGAATATATCGAAAATATTACCCACATCGGCACATCCTTTTCTGTCGAAAATCAAATTCATTCTATCGCATTTTCGCATATAAATCAATGCGCGCGGGCGAAAGTTTACATTGTATTTAATAATTCGTCGGCGAGGACGATTTTGTCGGCTGAATTTTATTAATAAATTGTAAACTATTTGACTATAGGATAGTATTTTGACGGTCTATGTGGTAAAATAACCTTCGGTCTGAAAATAACTATTACTTAAAACATTATTTATTATGGAGGCTAAAAGAATGAGCAAAAAGAAGTATGTGTACCTGTTCTCCGAAGGCGACGCGAACATGCGCGAGCTGCTCGGAGGTAAGGGCGCTAACCTTGCAGAGATGACTAAGATCGGTCTTCCCGTGCCGCAGGGCTTCACAATTTCCACCGAGGCATGCACTCAGTACTACGAGGACGGCAGACAGATTAACCCCGAAATCCAGGCTGAGATCATGGAATATATCGACAAGATGGAGGCTATTACCGGAAAGAAGTTCGGTGATAAGAAGAACCCTCTTCTCGTTTCCGTCCGTTCCGGCGCACGCGCATCCATGCCCGGCATGATGGATACCATTCTTAACCTCGGTCTTAACGAAGAGGTCGTTGGGGTCATCGCGGAGCAGTCCGGTAATCCCCGTTGGGCTTGGGACTGCTACAGAAGATTTATCCAGATGTACTCCGACGTCGTTATGGAGGTCGGTAAGAAGTATTTCGAGCAGCTTATCGACAAGATGAAGGCTGAAAAGGGCGTTCAGTTCGACGTTGAGCTTGACGCAAATGACCTTAAGAACCTTGCTAACCAGTTCAAGGCTGAGTATAAGTCCAAGATTGGCGAGGACTTCCCCTCCGATCCTAAGGAGCAGCTCATGGGCGCTATCAAGGCAGTATTCCGCAGCTGGGACAACCCCCGCGCGAACGTTTACCGCCGCGACAACGATATCCCCTACAGCTGGGGTACCGCCGTTAACGTACAGATGATGGCGTTCGGTAACATGGGCGACGATTGCGGAACCGGCGTTGCGTTCACTCGTGACCCCGCTACCGGCGAGAAGAAGCTCATGGGTGAGTTCCTCACCAACGCACAGGGCGAGGACGTCGTTGCAGGCGTTCGTACTCCTATGCCCATCGCCCAGATGGCAGAGAAGTTCCCCGAGGCTTTCGCACAGTTCAAGGAAGTTTGCGGCATCCTCGAGAACCACTATCACGATATGCAGGATATGGAGTTCACCGTTGAGCACGGTAAGCTCTTCATGCTCCAGACCCGTAACGGTAAGAGAACCGCTCCCGCAGCTCTTAAGATCGCATGCGACCTTGTTGACGAGGGCATGAAGACCGAGGCTGAGGCAGTTCTCATGATAGACCCCCGTAACCTCGATACACTCCTTCACCCGCAGTTCGACTCCAAGGCACTCAAGGCTGCTACTCCTATCGGTAAGGGCCTCGGCGCTTCCCCCGGAGCTGCTTGCGGTAAGATCGTGTTTACCGCTGAGGATGCAGAGGCTTGGAAGGCAAGAGGCGAGAAGGTAGTCCTTGTCCGTCTCGAGACCTCTCCCGAGGATATCACCGGTATGAAGGCTTCTCAGGGTATTCTTACCGTTCGCGGAGGTATGACCTCTCACGCTGCCGTCGTTGCACGCGGAATGGGTACCTGCTGCGTTTCCGGCTGCGGCGACATCGCAATGGACGAGGAGAACAAGAAGTTCACCCTCGGCGGCAAGACCTTCCATGAGGGCGACTGCATCTCCATCGACGGCTCTACCGGTAACATCTATGACGGCATCATCCCGACCGTCGACGCTACTATCGGCGGCGAGTTCGGCAGAATCATGTCCTGGGCTGATAAGTACAGAAAGCTCAAGGTCCGCACCAACGCAGATACTCCGAGAGACGCTAAGAAGGCTCGCGAGCTCGGCGCTGAGGGTATCGGTCTCTGCCGTACCGAGCACATGTTCTTCGAGCCCGACCGTATCGCTGCATTCCGTGAGATGATCTGCTCCGATACCGTTGAGGAGAGAGAGGCTGCTCTTGCTAAGATTCAGCCTATGCAGCAGAGCGACTTCGAGGCACTTTACGATGCTCTCGAGGGTTACCCGGTCGTTATCCGCTTCCTCGATCCCCCGCTTCACGAGTTTGTTCCTACCACCGAGGAGGAGATTAAGCAGCTCGCTGACTCTAAGGGCAAAACCGTTGAGCAGATCAAGAATATCATCAACTCGCTTCACGAGTTCAACCCGATGATGGGTCACCGCGGATGCCGTCTTGCGGTCACCTATCCCGAAATCGCAGCAATGCAGACCAGAGCGGTGATCCGTGCTGCTATCAACACTAAGAAGAAGCACGCTGATTGGAACGTTGTTCCCGAGATCATGATCCCGCTTATCGGCGATATCAAGGAGCTCAAGTTCGTAAAGAACGTTGTTGTTAAGGTTGCTGACGAGGAGATCGCAGCAGCAGGCAGCGACCTCAAGTATGAGGTAGGTACCATGATTGAGATCCCGCGTGCAGCTCTTACCGCTGACGAGATCGCTAAGGAGGCTGAGTTCTTCTGCTTCGGTACCAACGACCTTACTCAGATGACCTTCGGCTTCAGCCGCGACGACGCAGGTAAGTTCCTCGACGCTTACTACGACGGTAAGATCTACGAGAACGATCCCTTCGCTAAGCTCGATCAGGTCGGCGTAGGTAAGCTCATGAGGATGGCTGTTAAGCTCGGTCGCGAGACCCGCCCGAACCTCGTCTGCGGTATCTGCGGCGAGCACGGCGGCGACCCGTCCTCTGTTGAGTTCTGTCACGAGATCGGTCTTGACTACGTATCCTGCTCGCCCTTCCGCGTGCCGATCGCACGCCTCGCTGCGGCACAGGCTGCCATCAAGGAACAGCGCCAATAAAAAGTTGATGCTTGTAGCGTAGGCAAAACAACTGATATAAATACGGTCACACAGTCCCTTTGGATTGTGTGACCGTTATTTTTTTGCCCATTTTCAGCTGAACACACCGCAAATCAGCGGCTTTTTTCGTGCTCAAAAAATTTTTGAAATTTTTCGCTCAGGGGGTTAAAAAATGGGCCTTCTCGCTGGCTACCTATTGAGGGACAAAACAAGTTTCCTCGTGATCCTTGAAAACAGAATACACACTCAAGAGGTACATTCCTGATCGGGGGCGAAAACCCCAGCCGGATGAAGGTGCGCCACGAACTTCCTGCCCACAAGGGTTAACCCGGCAAGAATAAATGTTGGTTCAATCGGATACCAAAATGTCGGGAAATGTGATAGTTAGCTCTCTTTACGAGGTTTTCAAGGCTTCTGAAGATGTGGACGATAGGCTCTTATGGCACTGGTTCAAATCACCTGATTTTCAAAAGTTGATTATGCAGTTGCAAGAGGGTCTGCTTCCAATGCGCCGCCTCCATATTATCAAAATAAGCAAAACGGGCAGCGGCCTTGCCTTTGCGAAGTCGCTGCCGATTTATACTGTTTGGCTCTGCGTCTATGCGTCTGACTTATTTTCTCAAATTTGATGTAGTGGATTGACAAGAATTATTCGTGCCGATTTGCCACAGCCTGCAGACAGATTGACAAAAGGATTGCTCCGGAAACCGCATAACTCGCTGTTGTCATACCAACGGCGCCGAACAGGAATAACGGAACTATTGAAAACAGTAAAGAAACGATACTACAAATAAATGCTGCTTTTCTGAATTTTGGGGCTTTGTCAAACTTAAACAAAACAATTACACCGAGCAAGATTATTACAACCGTCAAAATTCCTGTCAACATAGGAGTGATATTTGCATAACCTACAGGAAGCAGGCTGAAATACGAATATATTTCGATGGTGTGTTCGGTGGGACTTGTCGCAAAAACCATGACCGCACCAATAGGTAATATTTCCAAAATTAACGCTATACCCTGTAATGCGATAGCGGTCAAATAATATGCTTTGTTTGTTGCTTTCATTGAATCTCCTCTCTTTCTTATGTAGGTGTAGAGGATTGCTATTGCTACAATGGCAAGACCCAATATCCAAATATAACTTTGACTTGCCAAGAATAATGGTGAAATTATTAATGCAATACCAATAATAAATAGAATTACGCTTATCGTACTTACAAGCATACGCTTTGAATAATTTAACGACTCCAAGATGATTTTGTCTGTCTGATCTTTCATATCTGCCTCCTCAATAATTCTGCCAGACAGCAATTCACTGACGGAAACACCTAAAATATCCCCAAGAGGTTTTAACAGCGAAGTATCGGGAAGCCCTTTTCCTGTTTCCCATCGAGAAATTGCTTTGTCTGTTACCATAAGTTTTTCGGCTAATTCTTTTTGTGTGTACCCCTTTTGTTTTCGGAGTTCAGCTATAAAACGGCCTGTTGCATTTGTATTCATGTTTTCTGCCTCCTGCTGGTTAAATTTTATCTAACAGCCTGTGAGAATACAACCTATGAATCATAGAGTTAGCGTTCATTGCCTGTTTTCAGAGGATTATTCTCGTTGCTTTCCCTTTTTCTCCCATCAACGGGCTTTTCTGTGTCTTTGGGAATAAGCCACATATAGCCGATTTTTGAAACGCCGGGTATGCGGTTTTCCTCGCACAGCTTCGGTGTCATTGTACACCAAGATGTGTTAATTGTCTATCTTTTATTTGCATATGAAAAGAAATTATATGCGCATGATGCGCCGCTTAATGTATGCAAAAAGCATACAAAACCACCGGGATGCCGCACGGATGCCGACAAATACGGCAGGTGTCGCACGGTGTGCCCGCCGCAACCGACAGTTGCTTGCCGGAGCGATAAAATTGTGTTAGAATGCTTTTACGGAGGTGACAGATATGGAAACAAAGGACGTTATATTTAAGCTGCGTACCGAGAGGGGCATGTCGCAGGAGGCGCTTGCGGAGAAGGTGTTTGTGACGCGGCAGGCGGTTTCGCGGTGGGAGAACGGCGAGACCGTTCCGAGCACGGACACGCTGAAGCTGCTGTCGGGGGTGTTTGACGTTTCGGTCAACACGCTGCTGGGCTCGCCGCGTCAGCTTATATGTCAGTGCTGCGGGATGCCGCTCAACGATACGACGATAAGTCACAGTGCCGACGGATACCCCGACGAGGAGTACTGCAAGCGGTGCTACTCGGACGGTGAATTCAAATATACGTCGCCCGAGCAGCTGATAGATTTCTGCGTCGAGCACATGTCAAGCGAGCAATGCCCCGCAGAGCAGGTCCGTGCGCATATGGAAGCGGTCGTTCCGAAACTCGCGCATTGGAAGAAATGACGGCACTGCTTTTCCCGTACTCTTTTTCGAGTGCGGGATTATTTATTGATTAAGCGAGGCGGATGTGATATAATCAGTGAAGAAATTCGTTTTTGGAGACATTTTTTCGTATTGCCGTGGTGACATGCCGCGGTATGCTTATTATGTGCTTTTACGGGATGAGAACGGTGTAGATTGGGGCGAGTGAAATGTTATATACGATGCATTACGAGTCGCCGCTCGGCGGTATTCTGCTTGCGGCGGACGATGCCGGGCTGACGGGGCTGTGTTTTGACGGCGCAAAATATTTTGCCGACGGTCTTACTCTGGAGCATGCGGGGCTCGAGACTCCCGTACTTGCGGAGGCGGTGCGTTGGATAGACCGCTATTTCGGCGGTGCGAAGCCCGATTTTACGCCGCCGCTGCACCCCGTCGGTTCGCCGTTCAGGATGGCGGTATGGGAGCTGCTGACACAGATACCGTACGGTCATACGGTAACGTACGGTGAGCTGGCGGAGCGGGCGGCGCATAAGCTCGGGCTTTCGCAGATGTCCGCACAGGCGGTCGGCGGAGCCGTCGGGCACAACAGGATATCGCTCATTATCCCGTGCCATCGGGTAGTCGGAGCTGACGGCAGTCTGACAGGCTATGCGGGCGGCATAGAACGAAAGCGGAGGCTGCTCGAGCTCGAAGGAGTCGACATGAGCCGACTGTATCTACCGAAGAAGGAAACGGCGGTCGGATGATGTGCACTGACAGCTGCGACACGATTGTCGGTCGCAAGATTTGACAGCGCATATTTCGGGAGGATGGTTTTATGAGCGGTACGCTTGACCGCGAGCTTGCATATGAAATACTGTCGGTTGTTGAGGAGATAACGTGCGGCTGCGTTGACCAGGGGCGGCATCTGTGGGACTGCTGACGCGCGGTGACTTTCGCAATGCGGGTGTGGCGCTGCGGCTTTCCCATGTACTTATCGGCTTTTTGATATTTTTTCGTTTTTTGTATTGACAAGCCGATGTTTTTGTGATATAATTCTCAGCGTTGTATCTGGGTGTGGCGCAGTTGGTAGCGCGCTACCTTGGGGTGGTAGAGGCCGCTGGTTCAAGTCCAGTCACTCAGACCATATCGAGTATTCATAAGGGATTTGACTTTATGAATACTCGATTTTTTTGTTTTGATACAGTTTACGCGGGAGCAGGCTCGAGCCTGCTCTTTTTTGCTGTTTTCGGCGTTATTATATCCATGGCGCTTTGTCGGAGAATATCCGCGCATCCGACAGGGCGATACTTGCATGCGATTCCATCTCAAAAATCACGCATAGGGGTTATCTGCGTAATAATCGTTTATAATAAAGGTCATGACTGACGATTTTTAAACTTTTCGGGTAAATTATCAGAAAAATTTGGAGGCAAATCAGGATGAACGGACAATTTATTACTGCAAAGACGATTGATGAGTTCAGAGAACATCTTATCCTTGAAGAAAGGAGTGCGACAACGATTGAAAAATATATCCGTGACGCAAAAGCATTTGCGGCTTACGTCAGGAGCAATGCCGTAACGAAAGAAACGGTCATTGCGTACAAGAAATATCTGCAGGAAAATTACGCTGTGCGGAGCGTTAATTCTATGCTTGCAAGCATCAACAGTTTATTTGCTTTTTTAGGCTGGCACGATTTAAAGGTGAAATCCTTAAAACTTCAACAGCAAGTCTTTTGCCCCGAAGAAAAAGAACTGACAAAAGCAGAATACGCACGGCTTTGCAGAGCTGCTGAACGCAAACACAACGAAAGGCTTAACCTTATTTTGCAGACTATATGCGGCACGGGCATTAGAGTCAGCGAGTTGCAATTTATTACCGTTGAGGCGGTAAAACAAGGTGAAGCAGTTGTAAACTGCAAAGCAAAAACTCGGTCGGTGTTTATCGTAAAGGAATTAAAACAAAAATTGCTCCGCTATGCTGCGGAGCATAATATCCAAGGCGGTATGATTTTTGTGACACGCACAGGCAGGCCATTAAGCCGCACGAATATCTGGCGGGAGATGAAAGCACTCTGTATAGAGGCAAATGTAAATCCGCAAAAGGTGTTTCCGCACAATCTCCGCCATCTGTTTGCAAGGGTGTTTTACGGCATTGAAAAGGATATTGCCAAACTTGCGGATATTCTCGGACACTCAAGCATTAACACCACAAGAATATACATAATTTCAACAGGTACAGAACACCGCAAAAAAATGGAAAATATGCGGCTGATACTATGAAAAAAGCCACCGTAACCGGCGGCAGCAACATAATCCTCATTATGTTGCTTTTATTCTCTTAAAAACAACAACGATCTATCTATACACGTGTATTATACCATAAAATCCATAAATGTAAAGTGCTGCGCCGCCGATAAAGCTAAAATTCATCAAATTTATGTATGACAAAAAACGCCTTTTCACTGATTTTTTTGATACTTACGAAAAGGCTGTGTTTTTTTGCTTTTAATATGTCGTTTTTTTCGCTCTTATTTTCCTCCTTTTACAACATAATGAGGATTATGTTGTAAAAGGAGGATGAATTATGGCTCTCGCAAAAATAATCAAATATGAAGGGGACAATTCCGTATTTGTGTGGAAATCGCCTATCAAGGATTTCAACACGATGTCACAGCTGATTGTTCACGAATCGCAGGAAGCGGTATTTTTTAAAAACGGGCAGGCGCTTGATGTTTTTGAAGCGGGTCGCTATACGCTTGAGACGCAGAACATTCCGCTTATAAAACGTTTTTTGAATCTTCCTACCGGCGGAAAGACACCGTTTCACTGCGAGGTTTACTTCATAAACAAGACGCAGCAAATGGCAATAAAATGGGGCACCGACAGTCAGGTTCAGTATATGGAGCCGACATATAACTTCCCTCTTCAAATCGGTGCTTCGGGAGAAATGGTGCTTTCGGTAAGCGATTCGAGACGGCTGCTGGTGAAGCTTGTAGGAACCGAAAGTGTGTTGAATCAAACAAATCTCATAGCAAAATTTCGATCATTTTTGATGTCGGTGATAAAACCGTATATAGCACATACAATGCAGAGCGCGCCATACAGTATTTTTGAGGTCGATGCTCATATGAATGAGTTGTCAACCGAGTTGAAAAAGCTGCTGCTCCCGGATTTTTCCGAATACGGATTGTCGCTTGAACGTTTCTTTGTTACAACGATTGCAAAGCCCGACGGCGAAACAGCCTACGAAAAGTTCAAAGAACTGCATGTACGTCAATATTCAGATGTTGCACAGGCGCAGCTTAAACAAAAGGTTGATATAATCGAGCAGCAAACGCAGGCGCAAAAAACCATAATTGAATCTCAGGCCTTTGCACAAAAGCGTGCACAGGAAGGATATACATATGCCCAAGAGCGCGGATTTGATGTTGCCGAAAAGGTGGCGGAAAACGAGGCTGTCGGAGAATTTACGAATATGGGAGTCGGGCTCGGAACAATGGCGGGTGTCGGGGGAGCGGTCGGCGGAATGGTCGGCGGAATGATGAACGATGCCGTTTCATCCGCTGTTGTCGGTTCGGTCGGCGGTGCTCTGTCTATGGACGAGTTTAAGGAAAAAATCGAAAAATTGAAGCTCATGAAAGAAGCCGGATTGATGTCTGATGAGGAATTCGACGCGGCTCGAAAAACTCTTTTAAATAAAATTTGAGAGGTATAAAAATGAATTTCAATAAGAAAAAAGGAATTTCAACCGTTGCGATATTAATTATTCTTGCCGTTTTCAGCGCAGCGGCATTTCTCTTGCCGCTGAATCACACCCTGACATTTTGGCTCGGATATTCGTTTGCTGTAATATCCGCCGTTATCCTGCTTGCATGCTTGCTGTTTCTGTTTGATTCACAGTACAAGGAAAGAATGTTCTTGAGGCTGTCGCTTGCAAAACTCGGATGGGGATATTTTACGCTACAGATTCTGCTGTCGATATGGGAGATGACCGAATTTTCAACCTCTTATCTTCCGGCTCTCGTGATAAATGCCGTACTTGCGGGATTTTATATTGTTTCAATTCTCGCTTCTTCGGCTGCCGGTGAGGCAATTGAACGGCAGGATGAACACATCGCTCAAAAGGTGGTGTTTATTAAGAATATGCAAGGCGTTGTCTCTCAGATAAAAACACAGGACGATGAATTAGCAAAAGAACTCGGAAAATTGCAGGAAGACATTCGATTCAGTGACCCTATGAGCCATTCTATGCTTGATGAGCTTGAAAACCAGATTGAAACAAGGGTAATAATGCTTAAATCCGAAATTGCGGATAAAGACAAGGCACGTGAGTCGATCGAATACATTTCCGACCTTTTGAAGGAACGCAACCAAAAATGCAGGCTTTATAAAAATATTAAAGATGACAAACTTGATTATAACGATTCAGGCGTTAGATACGTTTCCGTGACTATCGGTGTTCTCGGAACGATTGCGGCGCTTGCTGCCGTTATTTGCTGTATTATTATACCGAAGAATATTTATAAAACAGGTGTTTCGCTTTATGAAAACAAAAAATACAGCCAAGCAGCAGAAATATTCGAGAGTCTCGACGGATTTTCAGACAGTAAAGAAATGCTTGCGGCGTGTGAGGAGGGAATAAAAAGCGTCGAATATTCAGACGCTCTGAAGCTGCTTGATGATAAGGAGTATGGGCAGGCGATATCGATTTTTGAAAGCCTCGGGGATTATAGGGACAGCAAGGATATGATTGAAACGGTCATGCAGCAGATGGCGGAGGATAAATATTCTCTTGCGCAGTCTAAGGTTGATTCGCAGGATTATATCGATGCAATAGATTTGTTTACCGAGCTTGGTGATTATAAGGACAGTAAGGATATGATCGAATCTGTCAGGCAGCAGATGGCGGAGGATAAATATATTCTTGCGCAGTCTAAGGTCGATTCGCAGGATTATATTGACGCAATAAATTTGTATACCGAGCTCGGTGATTATAAAGATTGCAAGGAAAAAATCGAAAAAATAAAGAATCGTCTTGCAGCGGATGATGTTATATATTTCGGAACTTATAACGATGAGCCCATTGCATGGCAGGTAATAAAAAATGAGGATGACCGCATGCTTTTGATTGCTGAGGATTCTATATGCGAGCTGCCGTATAACGATGAGCTCAAGAATGTAGAATGGAATGAAAGTACGCTCAGCAGCTGGCTGAATAATGAGTTTGTAAAGTCATTTTCGGATAATCAGCAGGCAAGGATCATGCCTCAGGAGATCGACGGTACCGAATATACGGTATTTATTTTAAAGGAATCGGATATCGGAGACATTAAAAACAAAAGCGTTCTTGAAAGCGATCTGGATTGGTGGCTGCTGACAAAGGCTGAGGAGTCGGCAAAGGCGATGTTTGTTTCACAAAACGGAGATTTGAACACAGACGGTGAAACGGTTGTGAGAGCAAAAGGCGTTCGCCCGTGCATTTGGATCGGACTGTAAGGGGGACTTAGGATGGAGTTCAGATGTAGAATATGCGGCGGTCAGGTTCAAATTGACCGAGCCGCTGGCGTTTGCATATGCGAATATTGCGGAACAAAACAGTCTATACCGCTTTTTTCGGATGATAGCTCAAAACGGCTTTATGAAAGCGGGAACAACTACCTACAGCATTGTGAATATGATAAGGCGGAAAATGTATTTAATCAGCTTTTGTCGATTGATCCGCAGGATGCAGAGATCTATTGGGATCTTGTTATGTGTAAATACGGGGTCACATTTGTGTGCGATCCCCGTACGGGCAAGTATATTCCGACATGCAATCGCACTCATTACGATTCTGTTTTGAATGATAAGAATTATCTCAATGCGCTGAAACTTTCGACGGGAGATAAAAAGGATTTCTATCAGGAAAGCGCTGAAACCATCAACAGCATCCAAAAAGGTATTATCTCTGTAGCGAAAAAAGAAAAGCCTTTTGATATTTTTATATCTTACAAAGAAACCGACCGAAACGGTAATCGCACAAAAGACAGTATTGTCGCACAGGAGCTTTACGAAAAGCTTGTGTCCGCCGGATATAAAGTGTTCTTTTCCAGAATAACTCTTGAGGATAAAATCGGCTCGGAATATGAGCCTTATATCTATGCTGCGCTTTCTTCGAGTAAGGTCATGTTGACCGTCAGTTCATCAAAAGAAAATATAGAGTCTCCGTGGGTCAAAAATGAGTGGTCGAGATTTTTAATGCTTAGGCAGGCGGATTCATCAAAAGCTATAATACCGCTGTATTTTTCTATGCAAAAATCGGAGTTGCCGGAGGAATTTGCAATTCTTTCGGCACAGGATATCGGTAGACAGGATTATGAGCAGGATCTAATTCGAGGAATAAAAAAATTGATCCCATTGCCTATCATGAGGGCTAAGAGACGCAAAAATGTATTAAGGATCGTCAGTGCGGCTATTGTCTCTTTTACGGTTATTCTCGGAACGGTTGCGGCGATTATGATTCCCAAAGAACTTGAGAAGAAGCGTATCGATGAGGAAAATGCTGCTAAAGAAGAGTCGTATAGATCCGCGACCGTTCTATTTGAAAATGCAGATTATACGGCGGCGGCAGAAGCGTTTGACTTATTGGGGGATTATAAAGACTCCTTGCAAATGCTAGAGCGATGTTATATTCAACCGGATTATGACACAGCAATGCAGCTCTATTATGATGGGAATTATCCGGAGGCAGCTTGGGCTTTCGGTGATTTGGGTAACTATGAGGATGCCCCCGAAATGCAAAAAAATGCAGAATTGAGTTGGAGGAAAAGCCTATCAACGGTTTATACGGGTAATTACTATATAACAGAGAACGGTACCGTTACCGCTGCAAAAGGGACAGTCGGTAACAAGCATTCAGATATAGATATATCAAAAAACGGGAAAGTGGTATCAATAATCGAAAACAATATGTATGGAGGATATAGTGAGCATTTAACTGTTTTGCATGAAAACGGATGTGTTTCGTATCCGGAAGCATTGGCTGATAATCCGGAGTGGCATGATATTATTAAAGTATCGCAAACGTTACAATGGATGGGGATGGTTGGCTTAAGAGCCGACGGCAAAATGGTTTTTTACGGAAGGCAGCGCCTTTCAGAACTGTTGGCAGGAATATCAGAGTGGGAAAACATCGTTGATTTCAACTGTTATTTTGAAGGAGGCGAGATTTCGGTTGCCGGTTTGCTTATTGGGCTTAAATCCGATGGAACTTTCTGTACAATAGAAATAGGTAATGATGAAACTGCATTTGAAACAGAAGAGGCTTATGATATGGAAGCGGTTGAAAATATCTTAAGTGACTTCAATAATGTGAAAAAATTTGCATATTTAGATAAGGCATATGATTCCGACTTTGGCATTGTCGCACTTTCTCACAATGGTAAGCTTTTAACCTATTCAAACGGATATTATGAAATAAACGGTAAGGGGATTTGTGATATTATTTCAAAAGAAATTGTATTAAAGACAAACGGTGATCTTGTTGAGTTAAACAGCGGCAAGGTGTTATTAAAAGATATCGTTTATGCCGGAAGAGGTATGAGAGGTTATTTGAACGGTTATTATGCCGTAACAAGAAACGGCAGTATTACACATTTGGAGGAGATTCGGACATGGGATGACGCAAAGAGAAAACGTATCTACGGAGGCGTAAATATACAACAAACAGATAACAAAACAATGGTATACGAAGAATGGGTAAAAAGGCTGAATTGATATGAATTGCAAACACTGCGGCGGAGAAATTGTATTTAAGGATGGAGTTGCATACTGTACGGCATGTAACTCAACTTTTGAAGTCGAGAATTTCAATGAAAAATTCGATGTTTACATTTGCTACATTGAATCTGACCTGGATGGCAGGAGAACGAAAGATAGTATGGTTGCGCAAGAAGCGTACAAAATACTAAGGGCAAAGAATGTCTCCGTTTTTTATGAGCGGATTTCTGCGTCATACATATCGGGCGATGACTTGGAAGCAGTACGTTACAAATCGCTCTATACTGCAAAAGCGATCATAGTAGTCAGCACAAGTATTGATAATTTCAACACGTTGTTGACGAAATTTGGGGCTTATTTTTCTGACAAAGCCATTATACCTTTCGTTTCGGATATAAAACCTTCTGAGATACCAAAAGAATTGAGCAAATTTCAAGCGCTTGATTACGCATCTATAGGGTGGGAAAAGGATTTAGAGAAAGGTATTTTGCGTGTTCTGGGGCAGGAAGAAGAAATTGACATCCTTGAAATACGTAAGAAGTCAAAAAAAGTTCGAATCATAATGATCTGCGTATGTATATTATTCGTGCTGACAATGATCGGTATAGTTGCTTTTGTTCACAATAGTATATCTAAGAAAGGACAAGAAAGAGCTGTAACAGAGGCAGAGACGGTGGCGATATTATCATACCGGCAAATATATGATAATGCGATCGATTTAGTGAATGAAAAAAAGTATCTTGAAGCGGTATTGGAATTTGAAAAAATACCGGATTATAAGGACAGTACCGATCGAATAAGCGAAATATATAACCGATATGATGGGTATTATCAAGACGAAAAACAGAACTGTCTGTTTTATCTGAACATTATCAGCGGTAAATCAGCAAAGTATTCATTTGAAATAACGGTTGATAATAAAATTTTGAAAGCAGAGGATTCTTTGATTATCGATAACAATTTTGCCGAAGGACCGTTTATTGATAGTTTGGCTAACGAAGGCAATATTACAATAAACCTAACAAATGATTCGATAACGATAAATATAAAATCGGATAATAATTCAGGTAAAACATCTATTGGTGAGTTCAGTGCACAGTTTCGATTGGAAGAAAAAATAGATAGTCCACCGGAAAAAACAGTCACTAAAGAGTTGTTGCTATCTTGGTTGACCGAATTAACGTGTGCAGATGATATTACGGCTGCAGGATTTACATTGGTAAGAATTAATGAGCCGGGTACTGTAAGTCGTTATGATTTTCCTTTTGGAATACAGTACGTTATAGAAAATTCAAGTGTATGTATTATCACGACAAATTGTGATTTGCCTAAATATGACGGAGACGGCTCATACCGGGACGATGAACTGAAGTTGGAAACTGATGTGGTTGTTGGTATTATTGCTCCGGTTTCTCTGATTTGCGCTGAAAGAATCGGTCAAAGCTCCTGCGTTTTCACCGAAGACGATATTGTCTATGTTCCCAATGCCGAAAAAATGGTTGATTATTCGGAATTTCCGAACTTTGATGTTCCTTGGAGTGATGATAATCAAACTACAATGAAAGAAATGACTATAACCTCCGATTCAGAAATCGGTTTTGCCTCAAAAAAAGCATTGGGCGAGTATGGTTATAACTACATAGTAAGTAAGCATGAGGAAATATTCTATAAATCCTCAGTATTGTACCAATATCAAAAAGATAATCCGACAACCGATGTGAAAATTTGCGCAGAAGCCCATATTTTAGCAAAAAAGAGCGACTTAATATTAACTTGTGTTCATGAAAAGCATTTGAATGATAACGGTATGAATTATGATGGCGAAGGCTACTTCCACTACTATAAACTTGATTTAACAACAAATGACTGTACGTTTCTTGCTAAACATGATCAGGTTTATCACATAAACCGGTTTGGATCGGTAGTGTTTGATTATGACGAATGGCGGGAATCTTCCGATTCGAGCCTGTCATTTTTTCAAGACGAGGCAACCTCATTAGATATTCCTGCATGCAATAAAGTCACCTCTTATTATGCTGTTGTCAATACAAATGAATTGAATATCAGACAAGGACCGGGAACAAATTACGAGGTTGTCGGCAACGCCTACAATGGAGATGAACTATACATAATTGCCGAGTCTATCGGTCAGGGTTCATCTTCTGGATGGGGAAAAATCGACGGTGACAAGGGATGGATCGCACTTGACTACGTCGATAAATCCGAGTAGGGAGGAGTCCCGGAATCTTTTGTCGGGCAGGGGGTGATATGTGATTTAATACGGTGGCTATGAGTACATTAAAGGACTGGTTAATAATATTTCGGAGGAAAGAAAAATGGTGATAATCGGATTGATCGGAAAAACAAACAGCGGTAAAACATCGGCACTTAAGCATCTTATTTTAAAAATGCTCGAGGTAGACGGAATAAAACCCGTCTATGCATCTCGTTATTTTTCTGCTGACCCTTCTGAATTGTCAGAAAGTATAAAAGCGCATTGGCATACACCCAGCGGCGCTGTGAGTGATATTTCGGTAATCTTAGAGTATAAGGGAAAGATCATTTGTATCACTTCTTTCGGTGATGCGCTGCAATATGATATTATTCCGAAGCTTGATAGGGCGATACGTCAATTTGGGCGTTGCGATGTCTTTGCCTGTGGGAGACATTCAGTAAATAATTTGGATGATGAATTCAAAGCTTATAATCCTGTTAAAACCGAGCGGGTCAGCAAGAAGCCTGCAAACGATCCAAACAAACAAGATGCTTGCAACAAGTGTGATGCCGACATGCTGTTTTCCGCAGTCGAGCGGAGCTTATAGAGTCTGCGCTGTGCATAGGCGGGGGTATGCGGTCAAGAGCTGCATACCCCCGCTTTCGGTCTTACGTCAATTATAATATGCGGGCGAAAAAATATTCTTTTTGCCCTTGAAAAATGCCGCCCGGGAGCTATAAATCCGCTCGGAGATGCATTCGGTACGACGATAATTCGTTCTTTGCGAAAATCTCATACAGCTTTGTAACAGCCCGGCGGGTTTCCGGCGGAATCTCATTTTTATTGAAATGGCTTTATGCAGCCTTTTGAAGGGAATCGGGGCATCAATCAGCTCAATTTTACCCTTGCGCTCCGGACGCATGTTCTTGGATAGAACCCGGATGTAAGCAGCAATCCCGATGCAGTAAAAGAGGTATTATGGCAAGGCGGTCGCAGTGTCGCTTTGATGCGGAGGAGGACGTACCGTATTCTTTTCGTGTGCGCTGTGCTGCCCGTCACGGTAAACGAGTGCCGATATGCGCGGGAATGCTGCGCATGCAATGTACTAAAATGGAAGAAACATGTGAAAATCGGCATCTTGGGCGGTTCGTAACGCACAAAAACAAGGGAAAATTAACTCATGACCTTGCAATTGACCGTGCAATGTATTATAATATATTCGGTACGCCCATGCTCAGGCGGGGCGGTGCCCGTAAAAGAAATATTTAATTTAAATTTTTGCCGTCTGTGCGGCGTAGGGAGTTTAAATATGATCAATCTTGAAAAAGAAATCAGAGAGCAGCCCGGCGTTCTGTCCGGGCTTGAAAAGGTAAACGGCGAGACCGTTCGTGCGCTTGTCGCGGACGCAAAATCGAAGGGCGTTAAGAGCATCTGCTTCGCCGCGCGCGGCACGAGCGACCATGCATCCATATACGCTCAGTATATATTCGGCGTATATGCGGGACTGCCGTGCAGTCTTGCAACACCGTCGGTCGTATCCAAGTACGGCGTAAAGGTCGAGTATAAGGATACGCTCGTTATCGGCGTTTCGCAGTCGGGTCAGGCTGCGGACGTGCTTGCGGTCATTCGCGACGCAAAGGAGTGCGGCTGCATCACCGCTGCCGTAACGAACAACGAGGATTCCCCGCTCGCAAAGGAGGCTGACTATCATCTCTTCTGCGCAGCAGGACCCGAGGTATCCATCGCCGCGACCAAGACATTTACCTCTCAGATGTACATCCTTGCAATGCTCTGCCGTGAGTGGAGCGGCAGCGAGGAGCTCGCACGTCTGCTGTCGGGCGTTCCCGCAGCGGTAACAGAGGTGCTCGATACCGTTCCCGCGGTACTTGACGGCTTTATCGCTCAGTACAAGGACATCAAGTGCGGCACCGTGCTCGGCAGAGGAATGACATATCCCGCAGCACTTGAGGGTGCGCTTAAGATACTTGAGACCAACCGCGTCAAGATGAAGGGCTACCCCGTCTCCGACTTCCATCACGGCCCGATGGCGCAGATTTATGCGGGCGATACCGTGTTTCTGCTCGCGTCCGACGGTCCCGTTATGGGCGATGCCGTCGAGATACTTGCAGACCTCGACCGTATCGGCGCGGACACGATAATAATAACCGATAAGCCCGATTTTGCGGCAGGAAGAAAGAACGCTATAGTTCTCCCGTCGCTCGGCAGCGATACCGCAGCTCCGTTTACTATGGCGGTCACGCTCCAGCTCATCGCGCTGAAGCTGACCGAGGTACGCGGTATCGATCCCGACGTCTCGGATGTGCTTAATAAGATTACGGTGACCGTATAAATTCGGGATACTGAATTCTTGATATAAGGCTCCTCGCCTTGAGAGGATAACGAAACGAAAAAGAAGGGATGAAAAGGTAATGACAGACGAACTGTACGGCGATCTCAGTATTATCAGCACAAAGGGAAACGAGGACTTTGCAAGGCAGGTCGACGATTGGATCAGACAGTGGCGCAGCGAGGAGGCTGTCGCTCTCGCGCAGAAGCAAAAGGTGGGGGCGGACGCAACGCTCTTTGATACCGATATCCACGTAGACAGCTTTGTCGCGAGCGCGGACCCAATTCGTTTTGCGGACGGAGAGGGAAAATGCGTGCTGCACGAGTCGATGCGCGGACACGATGTTTACATTCTCTGCGATCTGTTTAACTACGGCGTAACATACAAGATGTACGGTGTTGAGCAGCGCATGAGCCCCGACGACCACTATCAGGACCTTAAGCGCATAATCGGCGCTATCGGCGGCAAGGCGAGACGTATCTCGGTCGTTATGCCGATGATATACGAGGGCAGGCAGGACAAGCGCAGCGGCAGAGAATCGCTCGACTGTGCCATCTCGCTCCAGGAGCTCGTACACATGGGCGTTACGAATATCATTACCTTTGACGTACATAACGGCGGCGTTATGAACGCTATCCCGTATCACGGCTTTGAAAACGTTCACCCGACCTATCAGATGCTCAAGGCGCTTGTTAAGAAGGTGCCCGACATCTCGATAACCTCGGACGAGCTTGTCATGTTCTCGCCCGACGAGGGCGGAATGGCGCGCTGTGTGTACTATTCCTCCATTCTCGGACTCGATCTGAGCATGTTCTATAAGCGCCGTGACTATACGCGCGTAGTAAACGGCAAGAACCCCATCGTCGCACACGAATACCTCGGCGGAGACATCCGCGGCAAGGATGTTATCGTCGTTGACGACATCATCGCGTCGGGCGAGTCAATGATGGATGTTGCACGCAAGATACGCGAGATGGGTGCGCGCAGGGTGTTCCTGTTCGCATCGTTCGGACTGTTCTGCGAGGGACTTGAGAAGATAGACGAGGCGTACGAAAACGGCTATTTCGACTATCTCTTTACAACGAATCTTGTCTATCGCAGCCCCGAGCTGCTTTCGCGCAAGTGGTTCGTTGAGGTAAACCTTACAAAGTATGTTGCACTGCTCATCGACACGCTCAATCATGACCGCTCGATAAGCAGACTGCTCTCGAACGCCGAGAAGATAACGAATCTTCAGCAGGCGCATATGAAGCATACGGAGCAAAACTGACAAGTGATGCCGAAAATGGCGACACCGATTTTATAATTCAGCCGACACCGGCTTTATAACTTAACCAACGCCGAGAGGAGGAATCGAATGGCGGAACAACCGACGACATACGGCGCTGCGGGCTTTGACCGCGCGCTCGGGGTGCTCGAGTTCGACAAGGTCTGTGCGATGCTTGCCGACTGCGCCCATACCGAGGGTGCGCGGCGTGCCGCGCTCGGGCTGCGCCCGTCCGACGATGCGCGTACGGTGCGGCGGCTCCAGCAGGAGACGAGCGACGCGCGCATGCTGATAGGACTCAAGGGCACGCCTGCCTTTTCGGGAGTGCTCGACATGAGCGATGCGCTCGACCGTGCCGACCGCGGCGCGGTGCTTTCGATGCGTGAGCTGCTTGACATCGCGGCGATATGGCATACCGCGCGGACGCTGCGCGACTATTATACCGCCGACCGCGAATACGAGACCTCAATAGGCGTGTATTTCTCCCGTCTCGAGGAGAATCGCAGCGCGGAATCGCGCATTACCCGTGCCATTCTCTCGGAGGATATGATGGCGGACGAGGCGAGCCCCGCGCTCGCGGACATCAGACGAAAGATGCGCTCCGCTTCCGGCAGGATAAAGGAGACGCTGCAGCGGTATATCAGCGGCGGGTACAGCAAGTATCTGCAGGAGAATATCGTGACGCAGCGCGGCGGGCGCTTTGTCGTCCCCGTAAAGAGCGAGCACAAGAACGAGATAAAGGGCCTTGTGCACGACACCTCCGCATCGGGTGCGACGCTGTTTATCGAGCCGATGGCGGTAGTCGAGGCGAACAACGAGCTGCGCGAGCTTGAGGTCAAGGAGCGGCGGGAGATGGAGAGGATACTCTCCGAGCTCTCCGTGATGTGCGCGAGCCATGCGCCCGCCCTGACGCTCAACTATTACAACATAACCGAGATAGCGCTGATATTTGCGCGCGGGGAGCTTTCATACCGTATGGACGGTGCGGCACCGAAAATAGAGGAGCAGCCGCTTATCGAGCTGCGCCGCGCACGTCACCCGCTGCTTGACCGCGGCAAGGTCGTGCCGATAGATGTCAGGCTCGGTACGGACTTTGATATGCTCGTCATAACGGGTCCGAATACGGGCGGTAAGACGGTAACGCTGAAAACGCTCGGACTGTTTGTGCTTATGGCGCAGGCGGGACTTCATCTGCCGGCTGGCGAGGGCTCGGTCGTCGGTATATTTGACAGCGTGCTCGCCAATATCGGCGACGAGCAGAGCATCGAGCAGTCGCTGTCTACCTTCTCGGCGCATATGGTCAGTATCGTCGATATAACAAAGCGGGCGGGACGCGGCAGTCTCGTGCTGTTCGACGAGCTCGGTGCGGGCACCGACCCCGTAGAGGGCGCGGCGCTTGCCGTCTCGATACTCGAGCGGGTGAGGGAGTCGGGCGCGCTCTGCGCTGCGACGACGCACTATGCCGAGCTTAAGGAGTTCGCTCTTGATACCGACGGGGTGTGCAATGCGGGCTGCGAATTCGATCTCGAATCGCTGCGCCCGACCTACCGGCTGATAATCGGCGCGCCCGGAAAGTCGAATGCGTTTGCAATATCGCGTAAGCTCGGACTCGACGAGGAGATAGTCCGTCGGGCGGAGAGCTACGTCGGCGGAGAGAACAGGCGATTTGAATCGGTTATTGCGGGGCTTGAAGAGAGCCGCGCGGATATGGAGCGCGAGCGCGCGGAGGCAAAGCGGCTGCGCGAGGAGCTTGAGAGCTATAAAAAGACCGAGGAGGAGCGGCTGCGGGTCGAATACGGCAGAGTCGAGCGGGAGCTCGAGCGTCAGCGCGCCAAAGCCATGGGAATGGTCGAGAGCGCAAAGGCGGCGGGCGACTATATCATGTCCGAGCTCGAGGAGGTCAAGCGTCATAAGGATGATGCGGATCTCGGCGAGCGGATGAGCGCGGCCAAGCAGAATATCCGACGCAGGCTGCGTCAGGTCGACAACAAGATAAACCCGGTCTCCGAAAAGGTCGCGGACGAGGATTATGTTCTGCCGCGCAAGCTGCGCGCGGGAGATGAGGTCACGGTAATGTCGCTCGGCAAGAGCGGCGAGGTGGTCTCTGTGCCCGATAAGGGAGATAATGTCACCGTCAAGGTCGGCATCATAACGACCCGCGTGCCGATAAAGGATCTGCGGCTCGCGGAGGATACGCCGAGCGGCTTCCTTATAACGGAGGATAAAAAGAAAAAGGCGATAAAGCCCGGCACAAAGGAGCTGCGCACAGCAGCTTTCAGTCCCGAGATAGACATCCGCGGGGAGACGGGCGAGGACGGTTGGTTCATCGTAGACCGCTATCTCGACGATGCTAAGATGGCGGGCGTTAAGACGGTCACGGTCGTTCACGGTAAGGGAACGGGGGCGCTTAAAAAGGCGCTGTGGCAGTTCCTGCGCAGCGACCGCAGGGTAAAATCCTACCGCACGGGCGAGTACGGCGAGGGCGACGGCGGCGTTACGGTGATCGAGCTGAAATAAACGCGATACCGCGTCCGAATCGTTGCAGCACAGCATCACAGTGTATCCGCATCCACCGCAAGGGCGGAACGATACCGCGCAGCGTCGCACGTTACGGAATCGAACGGCGCCGCGCAGCATCGCAGTGTACCGCACGTCGGGTACGCACAATAACAGCTTATAACACAGTGCAGAATATATAAAAAATAAAAGGAGAAAAAGCAATGGCAGAACTGAAGATGCTCGCCATCGACCTCGGCGCTTCGAGCGGAAGAGGAATAGTAGGTCGGTTTGACGGCGAAAAGCTCACACTTGAGGAGAATCACCGCTTCTCGAACGACCCCGTTATCAATGCGGGCGGCTTTAACTGGGACATCCTGCGCATCTATCATGAGATCAAGAATTCAATCCGTAACTGCGCGCTCAGCGCGGATAAGGATATCGCATCTATCGCGATAGACACATGGGGTGTCGATTACGGCTTCCTGGATAAGAACGGTCGTCTTATCACAAACCCGCGTCACTATCGTGACGAGCGCACCGTGGGCGTGCCGGAGCAGGCGTTCAAGACCATGAGTCAGAGCGAGCTCTACGGCATTACGGGAATTCAGACCATGAATTTCAATACCGTATTTCAGCTGCTCGCAGAGCAGCGCGACAACCCCGAGATTTTCGGAATGGCTCGCGACATGCTCTTCGTGCCCGACCTGCTCAACTATTTCCTGACAGGCGTTAAGGAGAATGAGTACACCATCGCTTCTACGGGCGCTCTGCTTGATGCGCGCACCCGCGACTGGTCGAGAGAGGTCATCTCCCGCTTCGGTCTGCCCGAGCACATTTTCGGCAGGATAGCACAGCCCGGCACGGTCGTCGGCGAGCTGCTGCCGTCGGTGATTGAAGAGGTCGGCGATATCCGTGCAAAGGTTATTCACGCCGCATCGCACGATACCGCAAGCGCGGTTGTTGCCGTACCTGCAAAGGGCAAGGATTTTGTATACATCTCGAGCGGAACATGGTCGCTCATGGGCACCGAGCTTGCCGAGCCCTGCCTTGACGGCGACGCGAGAAAGTACGACTTTACGAACGAGGGCGGCGCGGCTCACACCATCCGCTTCCTTAAGAACATCATGGGTCTGTGGCTCGAGCAGGAATCCCGCCGTCAGTGGGCAAGAGAGGGCAAGAAGTATTCGTTCGACGAGCTCTCCGACGCGGCAATGGCATCTACACCTCTGCGCAGCATCATCAACCCGAGCGACTACAGCTTCAACGCACCCGGCGACATGCCCGGCAGAATTGCGGATTACTGCAAAAAGACCGGTCAGCCTGTGCCCGAAACGACGGGCGAGATCGTACGCTGCATCTTTGACAGCCTTGCGCTGACCTATCGTTGGACGGTCGACCGCATCAACGCAGTCAAGTGCACAAAGGCACCGTTTATCAACATCGTCGGCGGCGGCTGCAAGGAAGCACCGCTCTGCCAGCTCACCGCGGATTGCTGCGGAGTGCCCGTATATGCGGGACCCACCGAGGCTACCGCTATCGGTAATATCTGCGTTCAGGGTATGGCGCTCGGCGAGATTGCCGATGTTGCCGAGGCAAGACACATCATCAGAAATTCGTTCGATATCAAGCTGTATGAGCCGAAAACGGCTGACAAGGCAGCATGGGACGAGGCATACGGCAGATACTGCAAGCTCGTAGAGGGCTGATGCGGCATCCGCGCAAAACAATATACCATTAATAGGAGAAAATACATGTCTGCAAACGAAGCATACAGAACAGCAAAAGAGATATATGCCGAGCTCGGAGTCGATACCGAGGCGGCAATGGCGAGAGTTGCCGAGATACCCGTATCCATGCACTGCTGGCAGGGTGATGATGTACGCGGCTTTGAGAATCCCGACGGAGACCTCACCGGCGGCATTCAGACCACGGGCAACTACCCCGGCAGAGCAAAGACCATCGAGCAACTGCGCGCCGACTTTGAGAAGGCTGCATCGCTCATCCCCGGTCGCAAGAATATCAACCTTCACGCAATATATCTCGATAACTGCGGCGAGCATGTTGACCGCGACGAGATAACGCCTAAGCACTTCGAGTCATGGGTAAAGTGGGCTAAGGAGAACGGCTTCGGTATCGACTTTAACCCCACATATTTCTCGCATAAGAACAGCGCCGACGGCTTCACCCTTTCGCATACCGATGCGGGCATCCGCCGCTTTTGGATAGACCACGGCAAGGCTTGTCGCCGCATCGCCGAGTATATCGGTAAGGAGCTCGGCACTACCGTTATGGATAACCATTGGGTACCCGACGGAATGAAGGATATCCCCGTAGACCGCTACGCCTTCCGTCAGCGTCTCATGGAGTCCTATGACGAGATATTCTCGGAGAAGATCGACCGTAAGTACACCATCGACTCGGTAGAGGGCAAGGTGTTCGGTATCGGCGCGGAGAGCTGCACCATCGGCTCGCACGAGTTCTATCTCGCATACGCGCAGAAGCACGGAATGTCGGTCACGCTCGATACGGGTCACTATCACCCGACCGAGGTTGTCTCCGATAAGATATCCTCCGCGCTCCTCTTCCTCGATGATATACTGCTCCATGTTTCGCGCCCCGTCAGATGGGACAGCGACCACGTTGTTATCTTCGACGACGAGCTCAAGTATATCGCTCAGGAGATTCTGTGGGGCGGCTTTGAGCACCGTGTTCACATCGGTCTCGACTTCTTCGATGCATCTATCAATCGCATCGCGGCATGGGTCATCGGTACACGCAGCATGCAGAAGGCTCTGCTCTTTGCAGCGCTTGCGCCTGTCGGTACCCTGCGCGCATATGAGAATTCGGGCGACTATTCGTCCCGTCTCGCGCTTCTTGAGGAGATTAAGACCCTGCCGTTCGCGGCTGTATGGGATATGTACTGCGAGAAGGCGGGTGTTCCCGTACGCGAGAAGTGGCTCGGCGATGTCAAGGCGTATGAGAAGGATGTTCTCAGCCATAGATAATGCGGCATACAAAAACATAATATGAGCCGAGCGGCGGATCACAGCGATAGTTTTCGCCGATTCGCCGCTCGTGTCATGTGTGAAAGGAAAAGTGTATGAAAACGGTTATTCTCGGAAAGACAGGAATAGAGGTCCCGCAGAACGCATTCGGTGCGCTGCCGATACAGCGCGACAGTAAGGAGATCGCGGTCGGACTTGTTCGCAGGGCATATGAGGGCGGTATGAGATTCTTCGATACCGCGCGTGCGTACAGCGACAGCGAGGAAAAGGTCGGAGAGGCGCTGCACGACGTGCGCGGCAGTGTGTACATAGCGACTAAGAGCGGCGCAAAGACCCCGGATGAGCTGCGCCGTCAGCTCGATACGTCGCTGACAAAGCTCCGTACCGACTGCGTTGATATCTATCAGTTTCATCAGTCGGATATCTGCTACCGACCCGACGACGGCAGCGGAATGTACGAGGCTATGGAGGATTTTCGCCGCCAGGGCATGATACGCCATGTAGGTATAACCTCGCATAATATCGCCGTCGCGGAGGAGGCTGCCGCATCGGGGCTGTACGCTACGCTGCAGTTCCCGTTCTCGTATCTCTCGGGTGAACGCGAGCTCGCACTTGTGCAGAGCTGCCGCGAGCACGGCGTCGGATTTATAGCAATGAAGGCGCTTGCGGGCGGACTTATCACTAACTCGCGCGCCGCGTTTGCCTATATGTCGGAGCAGGAGGGTGTTCTGCCGATATGGGGCATACAGCGCGAGCACGAGCTTGCCGAATGGCTCTCGTATTTTGATAAGCCGCCCGTGCTCGACGATGGGCTGCGCGCCGTGATAGAGCACGACCGCGAGGAACTTGCACTCGATTTCTGCCGCGGCTGCGGCTACTGCATGCCCTGCCCGCAGGGTATCACTATCAATCAGTGCGCGAGAATGTCGCTCATGCTACGCCGCGCACCGTCCGAAAACTGGCTCTCCGAGCACTGGCAGCAGGAGATGAAGAAGATAGAGACCTGCCGCGGCTGCGGCGCTTGCAGCAAAAAATGCCCCTACGGACTCGACACACCCGCATTGCTGAAAAAGAACTACGAGGACTACAAGCGCGTTCTCGCAGGCGAGGTAAGCGTTAGATGAGGACGATGGGGGAGACTTTCGAGGAAGTCTCCCCCAAGCCCCTACCAAAGCTTTAAAACTGAGGGGATTTTCTCGGGCAGAGGAGCTGAGGGAGTGCTGATGAAAGGTTTCGCCCGCCGCGCACTGACTAAGGATTAGGCAGATTAAAGTTTTCGTCCGCCTTTTCTAAAAGGCGGCGGGGTCAAGGGCGCGTAGCCCTTGTGTCGGCGTTTCTTTTGGAGCTTTTCTTTGCGCCTGTATGGTCAAAGAAAAGCGGCTAAGGGTTCGATTTGCCTGAATTCGTAGTGATGATACACGACGGTATACTTAAGGATTTTGTAAAAAATCGGGTTGTTAATTTGCACTGAAAGTTCGCGCGTGAAAGCCTCCCCCTACACGGGGTAGGCTTTCACGTCTGCAACCTCCGCTTGCACTATTAACTTGATTTTCTGCACTCCCGTCTGCACAATCGTGACGGCGGAGCTTTTGAGTCGAGCAAAAATTATCGTTGTTATTAAGCGCACCGTCGCTCATTGCGCTCCCATGCCTCCCCGCGCATCATCTCTGCGGCGGACTTTTTCTTTTCATCCTTTTTTCATTCTTGCGGCACGGTGATTTCCTGAGCACGGCGTGTTTTCGACATTTGAACATATAAAAGTGCAAAAAAAGCCGTCTTTGACTTGACAAATGTTCATTTTGCGTGTATAATACCAAATTGTTGAACGAATTTTACAATGAATGAACACGAAACCGAATCTTAAAGCGATGCGGTCGGCGCGGAAATGAGCACACGGCGCATTTCCTCACCGTCAGTCGAAAACGAAAAGAAGAAAGGCCAGTTATCATGAAAATGAGAAAGAAACTTACACTTGCACTTGCTGCAGTAATGCTGCTGTCGGCTCTCCCGCTCAGCTCCTGCGGCTCAAAGAAGTCCATTACCGTTTACGCTACCTCCGAGGATTACCGTATCGAGAACGCGCAGAAGATGTTTGACGAAAAGTTCCCCGAGTACGATATCCACATCGAGTACAAGTCGACTGGCGACCTCTCGTCTAAGCTCATTGCAGAGGGTGACAACACCGACTGCGACATCATTATGGAGCTTGAGAACGCATACATGGAAAAGATCTCGGACAGCCTTGCCGAGCTCAAGGACGTTGATTTCAGCGTTTACAACGACGCTTATGTTCCCGACAGCCGTAAGTACGTTCCCTTCGTTATCTCGAGCGGCTCGATAGTCGTAAACACCAAGCTGCTTGCCGAGAAGAATCTCAGCGTTCCCGAAACCTACGACGACCTGCTAAAGCCCGAGTACAAGGGTCTTATCTCGATGCCGAACCCCAAGTCCTCGAGCACGGGCTACATCTTCCTGCTCAACCTTGTCAACGCATGGGGTGAGGAGAAGGCATTTACCTTCTTTGACGGTCTGGCTGAGAACATTTCCGGCGCGGGCTTTACCTCGTCCGGCTCGGGTCCTATACAGAACCTTATCATGGGTGAGGCTGTTATCGGTCTCGGCATGACGCACCAGGCGGTCACCGAGATAAACAACGGTGAGCCTCTTGAGGTCCACTTCCTTGCAGAGGGCTCGCCCTACGACGTATACTCCAGCGCGGTCATCAAGGGTAAGGAGACCGACGAGGACGTTATGAAGGTATTTGACTACCTCGTAAACGAGATCACTCCCAAGGATAAGGAGCTCTACGCACCCGAGACCATCTATAAGGATCGCACCTTCACAAAGCCCAATTATCCTGCTACCATCCCATACGGTGATATGTCGGGTATAAGCGATATTTCGGTAAAGGACAGCCTGCTGAGTAAATGGAAATATTAAAGGTCAGAGATATAACAAAGAAATATGACGGACGCGCAGCGCTCGACGGCGTAAGCTTTGATGTCGAGCGCGGTGAGTTCCTTTCCATACTCGGCCCCTCGGGCTGCGGAAAGACGACTCTTCTGCGTATTCTTATCGGTCTGCTTGAGCCCGACGGCGGAAGCATCGAGCTCGAGGGCACCGATATCACGCGTAACGCACCCGATAAGCGTAAGATGGGCATAGTTTTTCAGAACTATGCCCTATTCGAGAATATGAACGTCCGCCGCAATATCGAGTATGCCATGCGTCTGCGCCCCGAGCTTCGTGCAGGTGCGGCGGCACGCGCGCAGGAGCTAATAGAGCAGGTCGGACTCACCGAGCATGCGGATAAATATCCGGCAAATCTCTCGGGCGGTCAGCAGCAGCGCGTTGCAATTGCGCGTACGCTCGCGCTTGACCCCGCGATAATTCTTTTCGATGAGCCTATGAGCGCGCTCGATGTCGCTACCCGCCTTTCGCTCCGTCGCGAGCTTAAGAGCATTCAGCAGCGTCTCGGCACGACCATGATCTACATAACGCACGATCAGGAGGAAGCGTTTGCGATGTCCGACCGCATAATGGTCATGGGCAACGCCCGCATCCATCAGATAGGAACGCCCGACGAGCTGCTTGACAGCCCCGCGGACGATTACGTGCGCAGCTTCGTTATCGACAATCTGCGCGCAAAGATCGACTCCCTTGCCCGTTACATGCGCTGAGGGGGTGTGATCTTGTCAGCTGTTAATACCGTTTCATCGGGCGGCTCATCCGGCGCGTGCGGACGTGTTTTCCGCGGCAGCACGGTACTGCTGCTCTGCTGTTTTTTTGCCGTTGCGGTAGTTTGCCCGCTTATCGGCATGATGCTCAACCTCGGTCAGACCGACATTCCCGCGCTGCTTTCAAGCTCCGCGATCGGGGAAGCCGTGCTGCATTCGGTGGTCGTATCGCTGACCTCTACCGTCATAGCGATACTGCTCGCAGCCGTCGCGGCATGGTGCATGACGCGGACAAGGGTATGGCTCAAGGCTGTTTTCGGCGTATGTATCCTGCTGCCGATGCTCATTCCGTCCATCTCGCACGGTATGGGACTTATCATTCTGTTCGGCTCGAACGGCAGTCTTACAAAGCTGCTCGGGCTCAGCGGCGGAATATACGGCTTTACGGGCATAGTAGTCGGTTCGGTAATGTATGCCTTTCCCGTTGCGTACATAATGATATCGGACATTCTCCGCTATGAGGACAGTACGCCGTACGATGCTGCAGCGGTGCTCGGTCTTTCAAAGCCCCGCTGTTTCTCCGCTATCACCATGCCGTATATGAGAAAGCCGATGATAAGCGTCATCTTTGCCGTCTTTACCATGATAGTGACCGACTACGGCGTACCGCTCATGGTCGGCGGAATGTATAAGACGCTCCCCGTGCTCATGTATGAGGAGGTCATAGGCGGTCAGGATTTCGGAAAGGGCAGCTTCTTCGGACTGATACTGCTCGTTCCCGCGGTCGCCGCATTCTTTATCGACATGTTCTGCAAGAGCGACAAGCGCAGCGGCAGCGTTGCACGTCCCTTTGACCTGCACCGTAACCGCGCCCGCGATTTCATCGCATTTGTTCTGCTCCTGCTGCTCTCGATATGTGTTGTCTATCCCATCATATCGTTTGTGGCGATAACCTTTACAAAGAGCTATCCGTACGACCTTACCTTTACGATGAAGAATGTTGCAAATACCTTCCGTAAGGGTGCGGCGGGATACCTTGTCAACTCGATTGTCATAGCGTTTTTTACCGCTCTGCTCGGAACGGCGGTCGCGTTTATCAGCGCCTGCTTTACCGCGCGCGGAACGGGGCGCAGCTCGCGGCTGCTGCATCTTCTCTCGATAATGCCGCTTGCTATCCCGGGTATAGTGCTCGGTCTGTCGTATGCGCTGTTCTTCAGCGGCAGCTTCATCTACCGAACGCTGTTTATACTCGTCCTTGCAAACACCATTCACTTTTTTTCCTCGCCCTACCTTATGATATATAACAGCATAGCAAAGCTGAATCCGAACCTTGAGGCTACCTCCGCATCGCTCGGCATAAGCAGACTGAGGCTGACGCTCGATATCTTTCTCCCGCAGACGCGGGCAACGCTCGTTGAGATGTTCTCCTACTTCTTTGTCAACTCCATGATGACCATCTCCGCCGTAGCGTTCCTTGCCGACCTGAAAACAAAGCCGATTGCGCTGCTTATCCCGCAGTTCGAGGCGCAGATGCTGCTTGAGGCATCCGCCTTTGTATCGCTGCTGATACTCGCGGTAAATCTGCTGATGAAGGGCGCGGTGTATCTTATCAAGCGTCTTATCGCCCGCAGGGCGGAAAAGGCGGCACGCGCCGCAGCGTGAGTGTTTTTATGCGCAGCGGACGGTTTGCATCTGCCCGTACTGCCGTGCACCGTATTTTTGCGCCGCATTGCGCAGTATCAATGCACATTATCCCCGTCGCTCGGACATATCCGCGCGGCGGGATTTTTTTGCCCGCGTCCGCACCGCGCAAAAAAGCATGCGCAGTTTCCGAAAAACTATTGAATATTGAAATTCGATATGTTATACTACCACTGTATTCAGGCGGTGCGGGACAGTGCCGCCGTTCCCGAAAGGACAATAATGATGGATAAGAAAAAACTGCATGAGGGTAAGCTGCTGTATCTGAATAACGAGCCGAACAACTGGGAGGACGGTTCTCCCGTCGGTGCGGGAAACATCGCTGCAATGCTGTGCGGCAGCGTTTCCGAGGAGCACTTCCAGTTCAACGAGGAGTTTCTTTGGGCGGGCGGACCGCTCGATAACCCCAAGCGACTTAAGAGCTGTCTCGACCACATCTACGAGATGCTTATGAACGGTCAGGCTGCCGAGGCGGATGAGTGGGCTGAGGAGAATATGAAGGACTGCTTCCGCCGTATCAAGTCGTTTGAGACCGCGGGCGAACTGTGGGTAAGATTCCATGAGGATGATGTCTGGTTCGACAACTACTCCCGCGAGCTCGATCTTGAGGACGGTATCGCGAGCGTCGAGTACGACCTTGACGGCAATCACTACCGCCGCGAGCTGTGGGCATCCTACCCCGATAACGTTATCGGTATTCGCTTTACCTCCGATAAGAAGGGCGCGATTTCGTTCAAGGCAAGGTACGTCCGCGAGGTCGACAATTTCGAGCGCAGCGTGCGCGAGAACATTCTGACCCTGCACGGAAAGACCCAGTGCGGACTTTACGATTTTGAGGTCAAGGTCGGCTTTTATCCCGAGGGAGGCTGTCTCGGAATGTCCGAGAACGAGATCTCGCTTGAGGGTGCTGATGCATGTACCGTCTATGTCACCATACAGACGCTGAACCGCAGCCGCCGCAAGACTCCCGATATCGAAAAGCTTGCCGCACGCGGCTACGAGACGCTTCGCGCACGCGCGGCAGAGGACCATGCGGCGCTTATGAACCGCTCCGAGGTCTACATCGAGGGTCAGGAGATACAGAAGAGATATCCCGTTTCGCAGCGTCTTGCGCGCATGCGTGCGGGCAATGCCGATAACGGTATCGCGGGTCTGTACTTCAACTTCGGTAAGCACCTGCTCATCGGCTGCAGCCGCCCCGGCTGCCTGCCCGGAAACCTCCAGGGTATCTGGTGCCGCAACGTGTTTGCACCCTGGAACTCCGACTATCATTCAAACATCAACCTGCAGATGAACTATTGGCCGGTCGAGACGGCTAACATCTCCGAGTGCGCACTCCCGCTCTTTGATTTCCTTCTCAACTATCAGCTCGAGCCCGGTAAACGCGCGGCAAGAGAGTGCTACGACTGCGACGGCGTTGTGCTCCATCACGTCACCGATATCAACGGTATGTCCGCACCCTGTGACGGTCTGTGCGGAATGTGGCCGATGGGCGGCGCATGGCTCTGCTTCAATATGTGGGAGCACTACCTCTTCACGCTCGACGAGGACTATCTCCGCAGCACGGCATATCCGTACATCGTAGAGAGCGTCAAGTTCTTCCTCGACTTCCTGCGTGAGGGCAAGGACGGACTGCTCCATTCGGGTCCCTCCATGTCGCCCGAGAACCGCTACATCATCAACGGCAAGCGCGCATGGCTCTGCATGTCGCCTACCATGGATATCGAGATAATCGGCGGACTGTTCGATTTCTACTGCCGCGCAGAGGATATCGTCGGCGAGAATCCCGAGCTTAAGGCAAGGGCTGAGGCTGCCGCAAAGCGTCTGCCCCCGCTCAAGATAGGCAGCGACGGCAGACTCATGGAGTGGCAGGAGGAGTATGAGGAGGACGAGCCGGGTCACCGTCACATCTCGCATGCCTTCGGTCTCTATCCCGGCTGGAGCATCACAAAGGATAAAACTCCCGAGCTGTTCGATGCCGTTAACAAGAGTATTCAGCACCGTCTCGCTTACGGCGGAGCGCACACCGGCTGGAGCGCCGCATGGGTGCTCAATCTCTATGCGCATTTGCTCGACCGCGACGGCGCATCGACCATGTATTACAACCTGCTGACTAAGTCTACTAATACCAACCTGCTCGACGAGCACCCGCCGTTCCAGATAGACGGTAACTTCGGCGGTACGGCTGCCGTTGCCGAGATGCTGCTGCAGAGCCGCGACGGTATCGTCCGCGTGCTCCCCGCGCTCCCGCACGACTGGAAGAGCGGACATTTCCGCGGTCTGTGCGTACGCGGCGGCTACGAGGTGGACGCAGAGTGGAGGGATGAGGTTCTTACCTCCGTCACCGTCCGTTCTACCGTCGGCTCGGGCAAGCTGCATATCATCGCAGGCGGCAAGGAGTACGATGTCGAGCTCGGCGTCGGCGAGGAGAAGAAGCTCGCGCTTTGATTGACGGGCAGCACTCTCTTTGACCGAACGTAACGAATAAACTGCGGCGGAGCCGTTCCGAACAGGGGCGGCTCTGCTTTTTTACCGCCTTTTACATCGGACAACTGTGTGATAAATTTATAATATGTGCTTGACAATCGCATGATTTGATTGTATACTTTCTGTATGAGGAGGCGCATGCAATGAATATAAGCATGGAAGACAGATATATCCCCGGTTCAATCATACCGCGCAGCAGTATGAACGGCGTTACGGGGCTCGAATTTATAGACAAGATATTTTTTATGTCCAAGGGCATAATGCTCAGCCGTATCCGCGAGCTCGCGGGCATCGACGGCTCGACTATACAGAACTGGGTCAAGCGCGGATGGATAGGCAATACTGTCAATAAGCACTACAGCAGGGTGCAGTTTGCCCGCATACTTATCATAAACATGCTGCGCGCGACGATGAAGCTCGAAAAGATAGACTTTCTGCTGCACTATATCAACGGCAATCTCGACTGCCGCGCGGACGACATCATCTCAGAGCCGATACTGTTCGACTACATCTGCCGCATAGTTGACACCGCCGACAAGATAGGAACGGTGGATTCGGCGCGTCTGCGCAGCATAATCGACGAGCAGACCTCCGACTATGTGGAGCGCCTTCCCGGCTCGAGCAGGCGGCTGCGCCGTGCGCTTGAGGTGATAATTCTCGCGTACTATTCGTCGGTCGTATCGTCCTATTCGGAGGACCGATTCGCGGCGCTGACCGCAGACTGATAACGGGCTGACTGCGGACTGACGGCAGGGCAAAAATCGGCGCATCGGCTGCCGCAACCGAATATTTTTCCCGTCCCGTGACCATCATATCTCTGTATCAAATGCAGAGGGGGATGCCGAATGGTCGGGGAGAATAAAACGGATGTATACTCTGGGGGCTCAGCCGATGAGAAAATCGGAAACAGCGGTGCAAAAATAAATGCAGAGGACGGCGGTCGGCAGACGGCGCGGCTCGGTCACAGACTGCGCTATCCGCTCGTGCTGCTGCTCGGCGCGGCGGGCTATCCGCTTGCGGAGCTGTGCTGGCGCGGCAGAACGCACTGGAGCATGGCGCTGCTCGGCGGGCTGTGTCTGTGCGGCATTCTCTATGTCTCGGAGTGCACCTGCGGTGTGCTCGACCTGTTCAGCAGGGCGCTGCTCTGCTGTGTCATGATAAGCGAGGCGGAGTTTATTTTCGGGGTGATATTCAATCTGTCGGCGGGGCTCGGCATATGGGATTATACCGAAAAGCCGCTTAACCTGCTCGGGCAGATATGCGCGGAATACTCGCTGCTGTGGCTGTCGCTGTCGCTGCCCATGCTCGCGCTGTTCGATGCATGCAGGGAGCGGGCGGAGCACCGCACGGGGCGTAAATTTTAAAGAGAGGGGCGGACGGATATGAAGCGCGGGGCTGAAAAAGAGGGCTCGGCACGTGAGGCGCGTGCGTTTCACAGCTGGCGCGGCAGGGGCGCGGCGGTCGCAACGGTGCTTGTGGTGCTGCTGTCGGTCGTGCTGCTGTACCTGTTTTCGGACGGGCTCAGCATGCCGCAGAGTCCGTTCTTCTCGGTGCTTTCACCGGGCGACGATCCGTTTCTCGCTCAGACCGAGGCGGGGCAGTGCAGGATATATTTTCTTGATGTAGGACAGGGCAATGCAACGCTGTTTTCGGTCGGCGATGAGGGCTATGTGCTCGTCGATACGGGACCCGAGGATGCGGAGGCTTCTCTGCTCGCGATGCTCTCCGAGCTCGGGGTGGAGCGGATAGAATATCTTATACTTACGCATCCGCACGACGATCATATAGGCGGCGCGGACGGCGTTCTCGGCAGCGTTCCCGTAGGGCAGACGCTTATGCCCGATGAGACGAGCAACACCGCGTCGTTTCAGTCACTGCTCCGCGCGATAGAGCGTAACGGCTGCACGGTGAAGGTGCCGCGCGCGGGCGAGATATTTACACTCGGTAAGCTCTCGATGACGATAATGTCTCCGCTTGATACGGATGCGGAGAACGACGAAGAGACCGACGAAAACGAACGGTGTCTGACCGTCCGTGCTACGTTCGGCGCAAGCAGTGTATTTCTCGCCGCCGACACGGGTACGGAGACCGAAGCGGAGCTGCTTGACCGTTATCCTGCGGCTATGCTGCGGGTCGATTTACTCGGCGTCGGGCATCACGGCGCGGCGACATCGAGCGGCGCGGACTTTCTTTCGGCGCTCTCGCCTATGTATGCCGTTATCAGCTGCGGTAAAAATAACAGCTACGGGCACCCGAATGACGGCACGCTTGAGCGGCTTGACGCTGTGGGCGCTGAGGTGTTCCGCACCGACCGCGACGGTACGGTCGTGTTCGTCACAGACGGATCGCATCTGACGGCACCGAAGTGATCTGACGTGCCAAAGCCGCATTTGCAATGTCTCCCATGCTGTGCGTGCCGTGCCGAATCAGATCTCGCGTATATAGCTTTTTCAAGTACATAATGCTCCCGCAGACCGAGTGCGTCTGCGAGGAGAACACGGGACAGGTCGTTGACTTTTGCCGCTGCGGCATGGGTCAGCGACTTTTTCCGTTGTATGCTTGACACATAACCGTTAAAATGGTATCATAACAGGGAAAGCCAAACAGGAGAATATAAAATAAACATGAAACTAAGTGAGCTTGAAATAGGCGGCAGTGCCGTAATTACCGCGGTCGGCGGTGACGGCAGTCTACGGCAGCATTTTCTCGATATGGGTGTTATTCCGGGAGCGACGGTTACGCTCATGAAATACGCGCCGATGGGCGACCCGATGGAGCTGCGTATTCACGGCTATGAGCTGACGATGCGCGTAGATGACGCGAAAAAAATAGAGATAAGTCCTGCGGACGGCGCATTTGAGGCATCGCGACCCGCATACGGCGGTGAGCGGCGCAGAATCGAGCATCCGGGTATCGGCGAGGGCGGGCGTTATCATGTGCCGCGCACAGAGCCGCTGCCGAAAGGAACACCGCTGACCTTTGCGCTTGCGGGAAATCAGAACTGCGGAAAAACAACGCTTTTTAATCAGCTGACAGGCTCGAATCAGCATGTCGGAAATTTTCCGGGGGTCACTGTCGACCGCAAGAGCGGCACGATAAAGGGACATCCCGATGCGAGCGTTACCGACCTGCCCGGGATATATTCGCTCTCGCCGTATACGAGCGAGGAGATAGTTTCGCGCCGTTTTATCCTTGATGAAAAGCCGAGCGGGATAATCAATATCGTCGACGCGACGAATATCGAGCGCAATCTTTACCTTACCCTCCAGCTTATGGAGCTTGACGTGCCGATGGTGCTTGCGCTGAATATGATGGACGAGATGCGCGGCAGCGGCGGTTCGGTGCTGATAAACGAAATGGAGGAGCGTCTCGGTATTCCCGTCATTCCGATATCGGCAAGCAAGAATGAGGGGGTCGACGAGGTCGTGCGACATGCTTTGCACGTCGCACAGAACCGCGAATGCCCCGGCAGATGGGATTTTTGCTCAAAGGACGAAAACGGCGGCGCGGTACACCGCTGTCTGCACGGAATAATGCATCTCATCGAGGATCATGCCGCAGCGGCGGGGATTCCCGTTCGGTTTGCGGCGAGCAAGCTCGTCGAGGGCGACGCGCGCATAGAAGCGGCACTTAAGCTGAGCGAAAATGAGCGCGAGATGATAGAGCATATCATCGTTCAGATGGAGAGCGAGCGGGGGCTCGACCGCGCCGCCGCAATAGCAGATATGCGTTTTTCGTTTATCAACGCACTCTGCCGCGATACAGTCGTGCGCCCGCACGAGAGCCGAGAGCATATCCGCAGCCGCAGAATAGATCGCGTGCTGACGGGGCGTTTTACCGCTATCCCGTCGTTTATACTCATTATGGCGGCGATATTTTATCTTACCTTCGGGCTTGTCGGAGCGTATCTGCAGCAGCTGCTCGACGGCGGAATAACGGCGCTGACGGCTGCGGTCGATGCCGCACTGACGCGGATAGGTGTGAGCGAGGTCATTCATTCGCTTGTTGTGGACGGTATATTTGCGGGTGTGGGCAGCGTTCTCAGCTTTGTGCCGATAATAGTTATTCTGTTCTTCTTTCTCTCCATGCTCGAGGACAGCGGTTATATGGCGCGGGTTGCCTTCGTCACCGATAAGCTGCTGCGCAGGATAGGGCTGTCCGGTCGCAGCATCGTTCCCATGCTGATAGGCTTCGGCTGTACCGTACCCGGCGTCATGGCGAGCAGAACATTGCCTTCCGACCGCGACCGCAAGCTGACCGTGCTGCTCACGCCCATGATGAGCTGCACCGCAAAGCTGCCGATATACGGCTTTTTTGCCGCGGCATTTTTCCCTGGATACAGCTGGCTTGTCGTGTCGGGGCTTTATCTGCTCGGTATCCTTGTCGGGATTCTGACCGCGCTTATCACAAAAAAGACCCTGTTCCGCGGTGAGGCTGTACCGTTTGTCATGGAGCTGCCTAACTATCGGATGCCCGGCGCGAAAAATGTCGGCAGACTGCTGCTCGATAAGACAAAGGATTTTGTCCGCCGTGCTTTTACCGTGATATTTATTGCCTCGGTGATAATATGGCTGCTCCGCACCTTTGATTTTCGCTTTGTCATGGTCTCGGATTCGGGTGAGAGCATGCTCGCGCGTATAGCAGGCTTTATCTCTCCCGTTTTCCGTCCGCTGGGCTTCGGTACATGGCAGATAGTAACCGCGTTGTTTGCGGGCTTTATGGCAAAGGAGAGTGTGGTATCCACCCTTTCGGTGCTGCTTTCGGGTGCCGCCGTCAGCACGGTCATCTCTCCGTCTGCTGCGCTTGCACTGCTCGTTTTCTGTCTGCTTTATACCCCGTGCGTCGCTGCTGTCGCGGTCATCCGCCGCGAGCTCGGCAGGGGATGGGCTGCCGGTATTGTGGTATGGCAGTGTACCGTCGCATGGATATTTGCTGCACTGACAAAGCTGCTGTTTACCTATGTTTTTCCGCTTTAAACGAAATAGCCCGGAAACGCAATAACTCAGAGAAACATGCCGGTCCCTGCCTGCGCGGGGACTTGCATACGTTTTTTGCTTCTCCGCCGCCGAAACATTTTAGGCAAAGTCAAAATTGTCGCTTCGGCAAGGTCAGAATTACCGTTTCGTCACGGTCAAAACTACCGCATCTCCGCAAAAATCGCGAAAAAATTTTTGATAAAGTCGAAAAATACTATTGACAAACGCCGTGCGGCTGTATATAATACAGTCAAACGGTTGAACAAATACTCAAATGTTCAAAAGAACGCGCGGCGAAGCATATGCCCGTCGGGAAAGGTGAATAAAACGATGAAGAAAGCCTATAATATCGAGGTTGACTGCGCGAACTGCGCACTGCTCATGGAGGAGGCTGCAAAGAAAACAGACGGAGTCAAGGATGCCTCCGTTAGCTTCATGCTGCTGAAGATGACGGTGGAATTTGAGGACGGTGCGGATGAGCACAAGGTCATGAAGCAGGTGCTGCGTAACTGCCGCAAGGTCGAGGATGACTGCGATATAGAGCTGTAAGACAGACTCTCGCATACCTCGGCGTGAGGTGCATAGGGGGACAGCACATGCGCGGCTGTCCTCCCCTTATATTACGGATTCTGTGAGGGGAAAACGATGAATAAAAAACAGAAAAAGATGCTTATACGCATAATCATTACGGCGGTGCTGCTCGTTGCGCTCAAGCTGCTGACGGAGTTTTCGGTGCTGCCCGAGACGGGCGCCCTGACGCTCTGCATGTATCTTGTGCCGTACCTTGTTATCGGCTGCGACATTCTCAGAAAGGCATTCAAGGGAATAATCAACGGCAGACCGTTTGACGAGAACTTTCTTATGGCGGTCGCGACCGTCGGCGCGATAGCCATCGGCGATTATTCCGAGAGCGCAGCCGTTATGCTGTTCTATCAGATAGGCGAGCTGTTCCAGAGCTACGCCGTCGGCAAGAGCCGCAAGAGCATCAGTGCGCTGATGGATATCCGCCCCGATTATGCATGGATAGACGACGAGAACGGCGAGCAGGTGCAGGTCGACCCGTCGACCGTTGAGGTGGGAACGGTCATAACCGTCCGCCCGGGCGAGCGCGTACCGATTGACGGAACGATAGTCAGCGGTGCAAGCACGGTCGATACCGTCGCGCTGACGGGCGAGAGCGTACCGAGCCGCGTCGGAGAGGGCGACGGTGTTCTCTCGGGCTGCATCAACCTTTCGGGCGTGCTCAGGATAAAGACCGATAAGCCGTTTGCCGAGTCCACCGCGTCCAAGATACTTGAGCTTGCGGCGGATGCGGGCGCTAAAAAGTCACGCTCCGAGGCGTTCATCTCGCGCTTTGCGCGCGTATATACCCCCTGCGTCTGCTTCGGTGCGCTTGCACTTGCCGTTCTTCCTCCCGTTGTTCGTCTCATTATGGGCATGAGCGGCGATTGGAGCAGCTGGGTATACCGTGCGCTCACCTTCCTTGTAATCAGCTGCCCCTGCGCGCTTGTTATCAGTATCCCGCTCACCTTCTTTGCGGGCATCGGCAGCGCGGGAAAGGCGGGCATACTCGTCAAGGGCTCGGGCTATATGGAGATGCTCTCGCGCGTCCGTACCGTTGCATTCGATAAAACGGGTACGATGACAAAGGGCGTGTTCGAGGTCGCGGGCGTTCACCATTCACCGCTGCCGAGCGGTCAGCTCATCGAGTATGCGGCACTTGCCGAGGGCTATTCGGGACACCCGATAAGCCGCAGTCTGCAGAAGGCATACGGCAAAAAGGTGGATGACAGCCGCATATCCGACGTTACCGAGCTCGGCGGAAAGGGCATTACAGCCTTGGTTGACGGCGCAAGAGTTGCCGTCGGAAACGATAAGCTGATGCGCGAGCTCGGTATCGAATATCTTGAGTGCCATCACACGGGCACCGTCGTTCATGTCGCGCTTGAGGGAGAATATGCGGGTCATATTCTCATCAAGGACATTATCAAGCCCGATGCTAAGGAGGCTATCGCAGACCTTCACGCACTCGGCATTACCGATACGGTAATGCTGTCGGGCGACCGCGACGAGACCGCAAAGAAGGTCGGCGCGGAGCTCGGTATCGGCAGAACGATCGGCTCGCTCATGCCCGCCGATAAGGTCGGAGTTGTCGAGGATATGCTCGGTAAGAACGGTGCTGTCGCCTTCGTCGGCGACGGTATCAACGACGCGCCTGTGCTTGCCCGTGCGGATGTCGGTATCGCTATGGGCGCGCTCGGCTCGGATGCCGCTATCGAGGCTGCCGACATCGTTATCATGAACGACAGCCCACGCGGTATCGCAAAGGCGGTACGTATCGCCCGCAAGTGCATGCGCATCGTTTATGAGAACATCATCTTTGCTATCGTTGTCAAGCTTATCTGCCTCGTGCTCGGCGCTGCGGGATACGCGGATATGTGGCTCGCCGTGTTTGCCGATGTCGGAGTTATGGTCATCGCCGTGCTTAACGCCATACGCGCGCTGCATGAGGGGCGGCATGCCGATAAGCACGCCGCTGCCGCGACCGACGGTGTGTCGGGTGCCGTGCCGACATCTGATGCTGCATCGGCTGCACAGGGCGGAAAGAATTGAGGCGCGCCATGTGTGAACATAAAACGGATATGCCCGCGCCGAGCGCAGAGCAGCTGTGCGACCTTGCCGACCTGTTCAAGGTTTTCGGCGATTCGACGCGCATACGCATTCTTTACGCGCTGATAGGCGGTGAGCTGTGTGTCGGCGAGCTCGCCGCAATGCTTGAGATGACTTCATCCGCCGTTTCGCATCAGCTTGCGATACTGCGCCGCAATAAGCTGATAGGCAGCCGCCGCGATGGAAAGTCGATATTCTATTCGCTCGCCGACGGACATGTGCGCACGGTGCTCAGTCAGGGCCTTGAGCATCTGACGGAGAGGTGACGCTGCCGATAAAATACCGAAACGCATGCCGAAATGCAGCTGAATTTAATCCATATGAAAACCGTCTCCGCTGTGTACGCTGCGGCAGGGGCGGTTTTCGCATTTATTCGGATACGGTTTTCGGTCTCACAGATGGAAACCGCGGTGCAAAACTTACGCAATCCTTACATATAATTGTTGATTTTTTGCTGTTTTAGTGATATCATATAGTGAGGTATTATTTTACCCGGTCGGGAAATAATTTACTGTGTGTATGTCCGCCCGCGCGGCTCATGCATATATTCGGACGGCGCTGCGGCTTAGCGGCGGGAAAAGGCAGGATATGAGGAGTATAGACAGACTGACGCTGTGCATACCGATGTACAACGAGGCATCTATAATAGCAGATACGGTCAGAACGCTGACCGCCGCACTTGAGAAATACCGCGAGAGCGGGGCATACGGCAGCTGGGAGCTTATCGTATCGGACGACGGCAGCACCGACGGCAGCGCGGACATCGTGCGCTCGCTCGGGCTTGACGGCGTGCGGGTATGCGGCTATGAGCATAATCGAGGCAAGGGCTGCGCCGTGCGTACCGCAATGCTTGAGGCATCGCGCGGAGACTGCTCGCGCGGTCATGTTATTATGTTTACCGATGCGGATCTTGCCTACGGAACGGAGGTCATCGACCGCTTTGCACGCGCATTTGCGCAGCATGACGATACCGATATATTCATCGGCTCGCGCAATCTCAGCGGCGACGGCTACGAGAGCTACACGTTCATCCGACGCATCGCGTCAAAGGCGTATATCCGACTGCTGTGCATCGTCGGCGGCTTCAAGCTCTCCGATTCGCAGTGCGGCTGCAAGGCGTTTCGCGCGCCGACGGCGGAGAGGATATTCTCGCTTGCCGAGACCGACGGCTTTGCCTTTGATTTTGAGCTGCTGCTGCTTGCGGGCAGACTCGGCAAAAGGATAGGCGAGATACCCGTGTCTGTCATCAATCATCGCGAATCAAAGATAAAGCTGAGCCGCGATGTCATTAAGATGACGCACGATCTCTTTAAGATGAAGCGCAGGGTGGCAAGGATAAAGCTGTGATCGCGTAAAAAATTACGAAACAACATATACGTCGGAAGGATGGGACATTTTATGGAACTGATGAAGGAAAGAATCAAGCGCGACGGAAAGGTATATCCGGGCGGAGTGCTCAAGGTCGACTGCTTTCTCAATCACATGATAGATATCGGGCTGCTCAGCGAGGCCGGCAGAGAGCTGCACAGGCTGTTTGCTGATGCGGGTGTTACAAAGATACTGACGATCGAGGCATCCGGTATCGCGGTGGCAAGTCTTGCGGCGGTGCAGTTCGGCGTGCCCGTCGTGTTTGCAAAAAAAAGCAAAACGAGCAACCTTTCGGATAACCTCTACACAGCGCAGGTCGTTTCCTTCACGCACGGTAAGACATATACGATAGTCGTCGATAAGAACTACATAACCCCCTCCGACCGCGTTCTGATAGTGGACGATTTTCTCGCGCGCGGCGAGGCTCTGCGCGGTCTGCTTTCCATAACCGAGCAGGCGGGCGCTGAGGTCGTAGGCGCGGGAATAATGATTGAAAAGTGCTTTCAGGGCGGCGGCGACGAGCTCCGCGCGGGCGGTCTGCGCATAGAATCGATGGCTATGATAGAGAGCATGTCGGACGACGGAGAGATAGTTTTCAGAGACTGATACGGCATGATCGTATCAACGTCGGGGAGACCCGAGGAAGGCGGAAAAATGCTTAGAATAGAGCATCTTACAAAGACCTACGGAGACACGCGCGCGGTGGACGATCTTTCGTTGCATATCGCACCCGGTGAGATATACGGCTTTATCGGTCATAACGGCGCAGGCAAAACAACGACGCTCAAGAGCGTCTGCGGTATACTTTCATATGACGGCGGCGAGATATTTATCGACGGTGAGAACATAAAGACCTCGCCCGTCGCGACGAAAAAGAAGATAGCCTATATTCCCGATAATCCCGATATCTATGAGTTTATGACGGGAGCGAAATATCTTGCGTTCATATCCGATATTTTCGGCATTCCCGCAGCGGAGCGCGAGGCGCGTATACATAAGTATGCTTCCGAGTTCGAGCTCGAGGGTGATCTCGGTCAGCCGATATCGGCATATTCGCACGGCATGAAGCAGAAGCTCGCAATAATATCCGCGCTCATTCATGAGCCCCGTCTCGTTATAATGGACGAACCGTTTGTCGGGCTCGATCCGAAGGCGGCGCATCTGCTCAAGGGCTATATGCGCGACATCTGCAACCGCGGCGGCGCGATATTCTTCTCGACGCACGTGCTCGAGGTGGCTGAAAAGCTCTGCGATAAGGTCGCTATCATACGTCACGGCAGGCTTGTGCGCTGCGGCACGATGGCTGAGGTCAAGGGTGACGAAAGCCTCGAGACGGTCTTTCTCGAGCTGGAGGGCTGATAATGTTTTGGGCACTTGTAAAAAAACAGCTCGCCGAGATATGGTCGAAGAACCGCAAAACGAAAAACGGCAAGAAGCCGCGCAGCTCAGGCGCAACGATAGCGCTTTTCTCGGTGCTGTTCTTCCTCCTTGCGGTCATGTTCTTCTTTATGAGCATGGGACTGTTCTTCGCGCTCGGTGAGGTCGGTCTTGAGTCGCTTTATTTCTGTCTTGTGTCGGTGCTTGCGGTTGCGCTCGGCGTTTTCGGCAGTGTGTTCAATACCTACTCGAGCCTGTATCTTGCGCGGGATAACGAGTCGCTGCTCGCTATGCCGATACCGCCGATATTTATCATCGCATCCCGCCTTGTCAGCGTTTATGCGATGGGTCTGCTGTACGAGGCGCTTGTCATTGTACCCGCCGTCGCGGTGTGGCTTATTTTCGGCTCGCCGTCGGTGCTGTCGGTAATATTCTCGATACTGCTTATCCCGCTGCTCGGCTTTCTTATTCTCGCGCTGACCTGTGTGCTCGGCTTTGTCGTCGCCGTTATCTCATCGCATCTCAAGAATAAGAGCATAATAACCGTTATTATCTCGCTCGTGCTGCTCGGCGGATACTATTATCTGTGCTCGCAGATGAGCAGCATCATGGAGTCTGTTATAGCAAACAGCGAGTCGGTCGCAGCCGCGATGCGCAGCTATGCCGTGCCGCTGTATCTGTTCGGGCGCGCGGCTGTCGGTGAGGCTGTACCTATGCTGCTGTTTACGCTCATATCGCTCGGCTCAGCCGCCGTTATCTGTTTGATAATCTCGCTCTCCTTCCGCCGCATAGCGATAAAGAGCGACGGCAGAAAAAAAGCAGTCTACAAGGCGGGCAGGGCAAAGCAGGGGAGCACATTTTCCGCGCTCTGCCGCAAGGAGTTTTCGCGCTTTCTGTCAAGCCCTACGTACATGCTTAACTGCGGTCTCGGGCTTGTGTTCATGCTTGCCGCAGCCGTTTTTGTGCTGATTAAACGGGATGTGATAGTCGAGGCCATTGTACCGCTCGCGGAGCAGCTGCCCGTGATAGACAGGATGCTGCCCGTCATTATCGCAGCGGTGCTCTGTCTCATCGGCTCGATGAACGATATCTCCGCACCCTCAATCTCGCTTGAGGGAAGGAGTCTCTGGCTGCTGCAATCGCTGCCTGTAGAGCCGCGCTCGGTGCTGCGCGCAAAGCAAAGTGTGCACATTGCGCTCTCCGCTCCGCTTATAATTCTCTGCAGCGCGGCTGCATCGGCAGTGCTGGGCTTTGATGTAATCACCGCGGTGCTCGTCTGCCTCTGCGCGCTTGTGTTTATGCTGCTCGGTTGCGCAGCGGGGCTTGCCGTAAACCTGAAAAAGCCGAATCTTACATGGGTAAACGAGACCGTTCCGATTAAGCAGAGCAGCAGTATAATGGTCGTGCTGTTCGGCGGATGGCTGCTCGCGCTGCTCTTCGCGGGGGGATATTTCTTCCTTTCGCTCTTTGTCGACGCGCGCATCTACCTCGCCGTGTTCGTCGTTATCTTCGGCGTCGGGGTATATCTGTGCAATCGCTGGCTCGACCGCCGCGGCGCAGTCATATTCTCCGAGCTGTGATACAGCGCGTTGACACAGATTCCGTGCGGGATATGCGGGCGGTGCGCTGACTCGATATTTTACAGAGCCGTCCTTTCGGGCGGCTCTCGGCTTTCTTTCGGGCTTTCGTGTGCCCGCTTTAATATTATCAAGATCGATGGAGGAGTAGAATTATGTGTACGGCAGCGACCTACAAAACCGAGGACTTTTATTTCGGCAGAACTCTTGATTACGAGCGCTCTTACGGGGACAAAACAGTTATCACGCCGCGCGGCTATGCCTTCGAGCTGCGGAACGGCGGGCGGATATATATGCAGAACTGACAGCACGACAGGGTGCTGTGCGGTGATTTTGCGGCATGCTTTTCGGATGTCAAACGATAAAAGGCTTTTCAAAAGGGGCGTGACGGTCGGTGACACGCTGTACCGTGGGAATCTTCGAAAAAGCAAATGACTGCGGCGCGGCATTGGCGAGGTAATCTTCGGATGAAAAGGCGGGCACGCCCGTTTTTGAGAACAATATATTTCGGATGCGGCGCTGCTGCGACGTCCCGATGTATTTACTTTTTGCGCTTTTTGTGCTAAAATGAAGAGGTTAGAGCTATTACGGCTTTGTCGGCGCATGGGCTTCTTTCGGAGACGCGCGGCGGCGGAGCTGTGCCGCATTTTCTGCCTACGGCAGCGTATTGAGAGGGTGAGAATATGCCTGATAAATTTATATTGCATTCCGAATTTCAGCCGACGGGCGATCAGCCGCAGGCGATAGATAAGCTCGTTCGCGGGATAGAGGACGGCGACCGCGCGCAGACGCTGCTCGGTGTTACGGGCTCGGGCAAGACCTTTACCATGGCGAATGTCATTGCCCGTCTCAATCGCCCGACGCTCGTTTTAGCCCACAACAAAACGCTTGCAGCGCAGCTCTGCTCGGAGTTCCGCGAGTTCTTTCCCGAGAATGCGGTGGAGTATTTTGTCTCATACTACGATTATTATCAGCCCGAGGCGTACATCCCGGGGAAGGATCAGTATATAGAAAAGGACGCGCTGATAAACGAGGAGATAGACCGACTGAGACACAGCGCCACATCCGCGCTCTTTGAGCGGCGGGATGTTATCATAGTCGCGTCGGTCTCGTGCATCTATTCGCTCGGTGACCCGCAGGAGTATTCAAAGCTCGTGCTCGCCGTGCGCCCCGGCATGATGATGGACAGGGACGAGTTTATCGAGCGGCTGGTCTCGATATCCTACGAGCGCAACGATATGAATCTCGTCCGTGATCGTTTCCGCGTGCGCGGCGACGTTGTCGAGGTCTTTCCCGCAAACAGTAAGAATCTCGCGGTGCGCGTTGAATTTTTTGACGATGTTATCGACCGCGTGAGCGAGATAGACACGGTGACGGGCAACACCGTCCGCTCGCTGAAATACGCCGCCGTCTACCCCGCGACGCACTACGCCGTATCCGAGGAGACGCGGCTGCGCGCGCTCGACGAGATAGAAAACGAGATGATAGAGCGGGTGGAATTCTTCCGCTCGCAGGGCAAGCTGATAGAGGCGCAGCGCATAGAGGAGCGTACGCGGTACGACCTCGAAATGATGCAGGAGATTGGGTACTGCTCGGGCGTTGAGAACTATTCCCGCGTGCTTGCGGGGCGTGCGCCCGGTTCTACGCCGTCGACGCTGCTCGACTATTTCCCGCGTGACTTTGTGATGTTTATAGACGAGTCGCACGTGACGCTGCCGCAGGTCCGCGCTATGGGCGGAGGAGACCGCCGACGCAAGGAGAATCTTGTCGAATTCGGCTTCCGTCTGCCGTCTGCATACGACAACCGACCGCTGAGCTTTGAGGAATTCGAGAAAAAGCTCGGTCAGGTGGTGTTTGTCAGCGCAACGCCCGCCGTATATGAGCGCGAGCATTCGTCGCAGACGGTGGAGCAGCTTATCCGACCGACGGGACTTGTCGATCCCGAGATAGAGGTGCGTCCCGTAGACGGTCAGGTAGACGATCTTATGGGCGAGATAAGACAGCGGGCGGAGCGCGGCGAGCGCGTGCTCGTCACAACGCTCACAACAAAGATGGCGGAGGACCTTACCGAGTTTTTTGCGCAGAATCTGATACGGGTAAAATACATCCATCACAACGTTGAGACCATCGAGCGAATGGAGATAATCCGCGATCTGCGGCTCGGGCTGTTCGATGTGCTTGTAGGCATAAATCTGCTGCGAGAGGGGCTTGACATCCCCGAGGTGTCGCTCGTCGCGATACTCGATGCGGACAAGGAGGGCTTGCTGCGCTCCGAGACCGCGCTTATACAGACGGTCGGCAGAGCTGCGCGAAATGCGGAGGGCAAGGTAATAATGTACGCCGAGACGGTGACGGGCTCGATGCAGCGCGCTATCGACGAGACAAACCGCCGCCGCAGCATTCAGATGGCGTACAACGCCGAGCACGGCATCACGCCGCAGACGATAGTCAAGGCGGTGCGCGACATCATCGAGATAGGCAGAAAAGAGGACAGCGGAAAGCATTCGCCGCGCCGCATAACGGGTGCGGAGGCAGCCGCTGCAGCGCTGACCCCCGAGGAGCGCGAGGCGCTTATCGAGGAGCTTACATCCGAGATGAAGACCGCCGCTGCGGCGCTTGATTTCGAGCGTGCGGCATACCTGCGTGACAAGATAGCTTCTATTCAGAAGGAAACGCCCGTGGCGGGCGGCTCCGACGCAAAGGACGGCGGTACGCCGCGCCCGTATGGAAAGCGCCGCGAGCGCGGCAGATATCCGAAAAAATAGGGCTGCCACGCCTTGGCAAAATTGCATCGGCGGAATGCCCGTCGGCCGCTCCCGCAGTCGGTAGGCATCAAAAAATACATGCTTCCGTTTTAGAGAAAAGGAAAAAGCAATGGCATCAAATCGCATTGTAGTGCGCGGTGCGCGCGTAAACAATCTTAAGAATATATCGCTCGAGATACCGCGGGACAAGCTCGTTGTATTTACGGGACTGTCGGGGTCGGGAAAATCGTCGCTTGCCTTCGACACCATATATGCCGAGGGGCATCGTCGCTTTGTTGAGTCGCTCTCGTCGTATGCGCGCATGTTCCTCGGTCAGCTCGACAAGCCCGACGTTGACTCGATAGAGGGGCTTTCGCCGTCTATTTCGATAGACCAGAAAACCACCTCAAAGAACCCGCGTTCGACCGTCGGTACCGTTACCGAGATATACGACTATCTCCGACTGCTGTACGCGCGCTGCGGAACGCCGCACTGCCCCGTCTGCGGCAAGGAGATAACGAGTCAGACGGTGGATCAGATAATCGACAGGATAATGGAGCTGCCCGACCGAACAAAGTTCCTTATTCTCGCGCCCGTCGTCCGCGCTAAGAAGGGCAGACACGAAAAGACCATAGAGGCGGCTAAGAAGGGCGGCTTTGTCCGCATTCGCGTCGACGGCTCGATGTACGACCTCGGCGAGACGATAGAGCTCGACAAGAACAAAAAGCACACGGTGGAGATAGTCGTCGACCGTATGGTAAAGCGCGACGGCATCCGTGACCGTCTCGGCGACTCGGTGGAGACGGCGCTCTCACTTGCTGAGGGTAATCTGACGGTCGCGCTGCTCGGCGACGACGGCGCGGAGGGCGAGGAGCTGACCTTCTCGCAGAACTACGCCTGTGAGGAGCACGGGATAAGCGTTACCGCGCTTGAGCCGAGAATGTTCTCGTTCAACAATCCCGCAGGCGCGTGCCCCGAGTGCGCGGGTCTCGGTGAGAAGCGGATAATCTCATTCGACCGTGTCGCTCCCGACCGCTCGCTGTCGCTGCGCGGCGGCGCTATACAGTGCAACGGCTTTAAGAGCAATATGGATGAGTCGGGCTGGAACGGTCCGCTGTTTATCGCCGTAGGCAAGAAGCACGGCTTTGACCTTGATATGCCGCTCTCCGAATATTCGCCCGAGGCGCTGCATGCGCTCGCATACGGCACGGGCGACGAGTTGTACTACGTCGAGCGGGTGTTTGACGGCGTTGTTCACCGCAATAACGTCAAGTTTCCCGGTGTTATCGGCATAATTCAGGCGCGCTTCGATCAGTCGCAGGACGAATATTACGAGCAGTTTGTAGAGGATATCGTCTGTCACAGCTGTCACGGCGACCGTCTCCGCCCCGAGATACTTTCGGTCACGGTGGGCGGAAAGAACATCATCGAGCTCTGCCGCACGCCGATACGCGACGAGATAGAATTTTTCGATAACCTTACGTTCGATGCCGCGCGCGAGCCGATAGCACGCGAGATACTGAAGGAGATACGCTCGCGGCTGCATTTTCTCGGCACGGTCGGGCTTGAATATCTCGATCTTGCGCGCAAGGCGGGAACGCTTTCGGGCGGTGAGGCGCAGCGCATCAGACTCGCAACGCAGATAGGCTCATCGCTTATCGGCGTGCTTTACGTGCTTGACGAGCCGAGCATCGGTCTGCATCAGCGCGACAACGGGAAGCTGATAACCGCACTTAAAAATCTGCGCGATATGGGCAACAGCGTCATAGTCGTTGAGCACGATGAGGAGACGATGCTCGAGAGCGATTACATCGTAGATATCGGACCGGGCGCGGGAATTCACGGCGGAGAGATTGTCGCCGCGGGAACGCCCGCAGAGGTCGCGGCAAACACAGCGTCGATAACGGGCGATTATCTTTCGGGCAGGCGGCAGATAGCCGTACCGAGCAAGCGCAGGAGCGGCAGCGGGGAGTATGTCACCGTTTACGGCGCTGCGGAGCACAATCTGCGCGGGATAAACGTTCGCTTCCCGCTCGGAAAGTTCATCTGCGTCACGGGTGTTTCGGGCTCGGGAAAATCGTCGCTCGTCAATTCCATTCTCTATCCCGTGCTTGCGCATGAGCTCAACCGCGCGACGACCTTTGCGGGAAAATATGACCGCATCGAGGGTATAGAAAATCTCGACAAGGTCATCTGTATAGATCAGAGCCCCATCGGCAGGACCCCGCGCTCAAATCCCGCGACCTATACGGGCGTGTTTACCGATATACGCAATCTGTTCGCCGAGACGCAGGATGCGAGAAAGCGCGGCTTCAAACCCGGGCGCTTCTCCTTCAATGTCAAGGGCGGACGCTGCGAGGCGTGCGAAGGTGACGGCGTTAAAAAGATAGAAATGCATTTTCTGCCGGATGTCTACGTTACATGCGACGTGTGCAAGGGGCACAGATATAACCGCGACACCCTCGAGGTGCGCTACAAGGGCAAGAACATCTCCGAGGTGCTTGATATGACGGCGGAGGAGGGGCTTGAATTCTTCTCGGCTTTGCCGTCTATCGAGCGCAAGCTGCGTGCAATGTGCGAGGTCGGGCTCGGATATGTCAAGCTCGGTCAGTCATCTACAACGCTGTCGGGCGGCGAGGCGCAGCGCGTAAAGCTCGCTTCCGAACTGGCAAAGCGCGCTACGGGCAGGACCTTCTATCTGCTCGATGAGCCGACGACGGGACTGCATACCGCTGATGTGGCAAAGCTGATAGACGTGCTTCAGCGGCTCGTCGACGCGGGTAATACCGTGCTTGTTATCGAGCATAATCTCGACCTTATCAAGACCGCCGATCATATAATAGACCTCGGACCCGACGGCGGTGACGGCGGCGGCAGTGTCGTTGTCTGCGGAACGCCCGAAGAGGTCGCACGCTGCCCCGAGTCGTTTACGGGGCAGTTCCTGCGCGAAAAGCTGGGCATGAAAAAAGCGTGACCGACGACGCGACAGTTCGGCAGAGCACGATTTCGGTACTTCGACCGTTGAGACGTATATCGAATCGAGCAGTATGCCGAATCGAGCTGCATGCCGAATCGAGCTGTGTGCCGAGTCAAAACGCAGACCGAATCGAGTCGCATGACGCGACGAAACGCATGTCGGACCGATCTGCACATCGCGCCGAAATAAACACAGAAAAAATGGCCCCGCCGCACACGGCTTTTTCCGTGTGCGGCGGGGTCAAGCTATGATTCCGATTCGGAATATTTGCGGCGCTGAGCGTGTTGCTCAGTCTGCCTTTTTGACGGTTATATCGCATTCGTCTACCGATTTACCGTCGAGAAGCAGCAGCTTTTCTGACAGCAGACGGGTAAAGCCGCCTATCATCGCAGAGGTTACTATAAGCCCCGCAGCGGTGTCGGTGGATATATCATCACGGTTGGCGTGGTCGAGTATCGGCCCTGCTATCATGCGTATCTGTTCAACAAAGTACGCCGCAGTCATGCGGTGACGGTGAACATATGCGGTGTACGTCTCCTTCAGCTCTTCCTGAGACATACCCGTCGGCAGCAGCTGCTTTATCATTGCGATGCTGAGATTCTGCTTGAGCGTCAGAATCACGATAAGATAGGCTATGTGCGTGCGGTAATAGCGCTTCTTTATCGGCTCCGGCATGACCTTGGTGCGGACGTAGTTGTTGATGGTGGAGGCGGTTATGAACTGCTCCTCCTTGAGCTCGGGCGGCAGGTAGTCGAGATACTGCTTAAGCAGCGAGAGGATCTGCTCCATATACAGACCTATCTCGGGAATCTCGTCCCACTCGGGCAGTCTGAAATTCTTGATATACTGCTCCCAGCGCCTCAGCTTTCCTGCTACAAGTGCTTTATCGTATGCCATGATCTTTTCCTCTCATGTCTTACAAATTTCTTCTATTGCTGTTACATTATCTGATATTATAGCACTTATTTGGATATAATGCAAGCTTTTTTCACTCATTGTCGCAGCTATTAAGTCAGCTGCCTGCGATTTATCCGAGCAGCTCTTCTATCGCGTCGGCGAGCTCTCCGACGTTCTGCAGCTGCATTACCTGCTTCATGCTGAAATGCACTGAAAAAGCGCTCTCTATCTCACCGATCAGGGTGATGTGCATGATGGAATCCCATCCGTCGATGTCGGCGGCGGTGGTCTCATCCGACAGCACGATGCCGTCATCGTCGAAAACATCGCGGAACACCTCGCCCAGGCGAGCCATTATCTCACTGTGCGTCATTTTATTCTACCTCTATATATGTTTTTTTCGGGATATAGTCGCATACGCGGCAGCTGCATGTGTACGCGCGGCGCTCGGTGCACGGGGTGTGCGCGCCGTTTGTGCCGTCGGTGACTGCGCTCTGCGCGATGTTGTCCTGCACGGTATCACCCTGCACGGTGAAGCCGAAATCGGTCAGCAGCCCGGCAACCATGCCGTTTTTCGGGGTCGGTATGTATTCGGCGCGTACGGAGGTGCAGCCGAGCTCGCGTGCGCGCTCAAACAGCGTGTTCATCATGCATGCCTCCACCCCGCGCCGCAGCACGCGACAGGACATGAGCAGCGTGTCGATAAACAGGGTGTCGCCCGCCTCGCGGCGCGCTATGATAACGCCGACCAGCCCGCAGTTGCCGTGCTTATCAGAGAGTGAGAAGCAGAGCGGGAGAACACCGTCGTCATGACCGAGCGCGGCTGTCTGCTCGGGCGTGTAGCGAACGGTGCGCAGATTGAACTGATTCGAGCGCTGCGAGAGCTGCGACACACGGCGGAAGTTCAGCTCGGTTATGCCCTCGACCCGCAGGTGCATGCCGAGCGACGCGAGATAATCGTCATACGAGCGGGCGGCAGCCGCCTCTTCGCGCCGTTCCGCCTCCGCACGGTACATCTCGGTGCGGTGCGCGTCCTCGCTTGAGAGTGACGACGGCTCGAACAGCGACAGCTTTTTCAGCATATCGGGGCGCTCTGCGGGATCCTCGGGCAGCTCGGGCACGGTGATGCCGGGGACGAGCTCGCGCACGAGCTGACGTTCAAACGGCGTATCGTCGAGAAAGACCATGCTGTCGGTACCGATGCCGAGCTCTGCGGCGATGGACAGTATGCTCGTCGCTTTATCCTCATAGCTTGCGCGAAAGGCTGCAAAATCCTCCTCGTGCAGCAGCATGTCGGGGTGTGTGCGGACCGCCTCGCGCGCGGCCTTTTCATCGTTCTTTGAGCACACCGCGAGCAGTATGCCGCGTCTGCGCAGCTCACGCAGATACAGCTGCAGCGCGGTAAATGCGCGCCCCTGACCGAGCTCTCCGAGCTCGAGCCCGCCGATGCCGTCCTCCGCGAGCACCCCGCCCCACAGCGTTCCGTCAAGGTCGAGCACAACGCATTTCAGCGCCCTGCCCGAGTATGCGGCGACAACATCCGCAACAGCACCGCCGAGCAGCGGCAGCGCACCGTCGGAGACGGTCATTTGTGCAAGGTAGTACATTCTCGGGTCATAAAAGCGGTCTCTGCCGACCCTGCTTTGCAGCGCCTCGAGATCGAGATACGTCACGCAGCCGAGCGCCGCGCCCGCATCGCAGAGCAGCAGTGACAGGCGGCGCAGCTGATAAATAAACGATGATGGGGTGGTGTTTCCGAGACTGCCCGTCACGCCGTCGTACGGCAGGGCGGGACCGAGATGGATAATTCTTGCCTCGGGGCGCTGTGACGAAAAGCTGCGCCAGAGCGCGGTTATCTCTGCCGCCGCGCGGTCGGCAAATGTCAGGCGCGCCGCCTCGGTCGGTTCTGCGCAGAAGCGCTCCGAGAGCTTTTCCGAGCAGAGATATATTACGGCAAAGTCGGGTGCAAATGCATACAGCTCCGAGCCGCCGTCGTCTATCATCGCCCGCACCTGGTCAAACTCGATGTCAAGCATCGCGGCATCTATCCCAGCCGCCTTGCAGCTGCCGCATATCGCCGTCGACAGATGCTGCGTCGAGCAGTCGCCGAGCACAGCTACCCGCGCCCCGCTGCCGTCGGAGCTCCGCGCGAGCCGCCGCAGCTCATTGTATGTGTGGCTTTTTTCGGTCATGCCGTTCTCCTCCGTCGGGACGTGTGCCCGTGTGCGTTTTGCTTTTGCAGTATCGTGCTTACGGTGCGGTGTGTCCGCATTATCTTTTTTTAACTCAGACTATATTCTATCACAAAGTCGGCTGCATTGCAATATTATTCAGCCGCAGCGGCGGAGAATTGACAAAAAGGCAATTTTGCATTATAATGTAAAGCAGAAATTATTGTGTATGCAGCGTAAAACGGTCGCTTTTTGCCGTCCGGGAAGGATAATGATGGGTAAGTACGAATTTCCGAGCCATGATATGCTTGTCACTATGAATAAGAGCCAGCTCGCGACTCTCGCAAAGAGGATGCGCTCGGTCATTATCTCGTCAACGGCGAAGAACGGCGGCCATCTTGCGTCGAATCTCGGAATGGTGGAGGCGACCATCGCGCTGCACCGCGTTTTCGACGTCGGACACGACCGGCTCGTTTTCGATGTCGGGCATCAGTGCTACGCACACAAGCTGCTCACGGGCAGAGCCGACGGCTTTTCCTCGCTGCGCAGCTACGGCGGGATGTCGGGCTTTCCGTCACCCCTTGAGAGCGCGAGCGACCCGTTCTACGCGGGGCATTGCGGGGCATCTCTTTCCGCTGCACTCGGCCTTTCCGAATATGATAAAATGGTCGGCTCGGATGCGTTTACCGTCGCCGTTGTCGGTGATGCGGCGTTCTCAAACGGTATGATATTCGAGGCGATGAACAACTGCGTCGGACGCGGGCTGAATCTCATTATCCTGCTCAATGACAACACCATGTCGATAGCAAAAAGTGTCGGCGGGCTGTCGAGTCATCTCAAAAAGATGCGCACCGACACGACGTATTTCGCCCTTAAGCACTCGATGAAGGATATGCTCGGGCGTGTGCCCGTCGTAGGGCGCGGGCTAAAGGACAAAACGCGCAACGCAAAGGACCGCGTACGCCGCGCGCTGCTCGGAGACAGTATATTCGAGAGCATGGGACTTGATTACCTCGGACCGGTCGACGGTCACGACGAGGCAAGGCTCGAGGCTGTGCTCCGCGAGGCAAAGCTGCGCGACCGCATCTGCGTTATTCATATGGTCACCGAGAAGGGAAAGGGCTTTCCGCTCGCCGAGGCATCGCCCGAGCGGTATCATTCGGTCGGTGCCTTTGACCCGTCGGTCGGAGTTACGCCGTCCGCCGCGCCTACCTTCTCGTCGGTGTTCGGCTCGGAGATGTGCGCCATTGCCGCACGGGATGATAAGCTCGTTGCCATCACCGCCGCAATGTGTGACGGCACGGGGCTGTCCGAATTTCACGGGCGGTATCCCGAGCGATTTTTCGATGTCGGCATAGAGGAGGAACACGCCGTAGCATTCGCGGGCGGTCTCGGGGTCGCGGGGATGCATCCCGTTTTTGCGGTGTATTCGACCTTTCTGCAGCGCACCTATGATCAGGTGTTTCACGATGTTGCGCTGCAGCGCGCACGCACGGTGCTTGCGATAGACCGCGCGGGGCTTGTCGGCGGAGACGGTGTTACGCATCAGGGCATCTACGATGTTTCTATGCTGTCGAGCATCCCCGGTATCTCGATATATTCGCCCGACAGCTTTGCCGAGCTGCGCGAATCGCTTGACAAGGCGATCTCGCTCGACGCGCTGACTGCGGTGAGATATCCGAGGGGCGGCGAGCCCGAATACGACCGCAGCGTGTATCACCCGATATGCGGTGATGCTGCCGTCGCGGCCGATTACGGTGTCGCACCGCGCCTGACCGTCATTACATACGGCAGAATAACCGCCGAGGCATCACATGCGGCGGAGGCGCTTTCCGCGCGTGGCACAGCGGTGCGCATTATCAGGCTGAAAAAAATATATCCTGTCGACGCACAGGCGCTGCTGCCCGAGCTGCGCGGCGAGGCGCTCTATCTGCTCGAGGAGGGTATCGAGAGCGGCGGCGTGGGCGAGAAGCTTGCAGCTTTGCTGCTGACGGCGCTGTCGGTGCGCGGCGGACGTGTACCGAGAACGGTCGTCCACGCGGTGCATGACCGCTTTGTTCCGCACGGCGATGTTCCGTCGCTTTTCCGCGAGCTCGGCTTTGACCGCGCATCGCTTGAGCGTCGGTTTGCCGCCGCGCTCGGAGAGGTTATTTCGGATGGTGAAAATGTCGCCGACAGTGATAATTCCGCAGGTGATGAGCACCTCGCAAATACAGAAAACGTCACGTGCGGAGAGAAACCCGCAAACGCAGAAAGCATCGCAGACGAGAATACTGCGGACAATGAGAGTACCGCAGACGCAGAAAACGTCACAGACAGTGAGCGCACCGCAAATACGGAAAGCATTGCGGGCGGCGAGACCGACGGCGCGAATGCCGATGCTCCGTCTGCGCCGGGAAAAGAGGTAGACTGATGCAGAGACGACCGCTTGCAGACCGTCTGCGCCCGACCTCGTTTTCGGAGGTGGCGGGACAGCGTCATCTGCTCGGAGAGGGCGGGGCGCTTGCCGCCATGATAGAGCGCGGCTATCTGCCTAACATGATATTCTGGGGACCTCCCGGCACGGGTAAGACCACCGTTGCGGGGCTTATTGCGGCGCGCTCGGGCATGACGCTGCATCGGCTCAACGCGACAAGCGCATCTACGCAGGATGTCAAGGACGTTATCGCAGAATCGGGCACGCTGCTCGGCTCGGCCGGTACGCTGCTCTACCTCGACGAGATACAGTATTTCAACAAAAAGCAGCAGCAGACGCTGCTCGAATCGCTCGAGAGCGGCAGCGTGACCCTTATCGCATCTACGACCGAGAATCCGTATATGTACGTGTATAACGCGCTGATATCGCGCTCGGTGGTGTTTGAGTTCAAGTCGCTCGCACCCGAGGAGATATCGGGCGTTCTGCTGCGCGGGCTGGGTGAGCTGAATGGTGAGCAGTGCGGCAGTGCGGTCGCTCCTACCGTGCATGACGGCGAGAGCTACGACGCTGCGGGCGGAGAGCGGGCGATATCGGACGGCGCGCTCGACTGTATCAGCCGCGCGGCGGCGGGGGATGTGCGCCGCTCGCTCAATATTCTCGAGGCGGCTTATTTCAGCGGTACGGGGAGCGTTATCACCGAGGAGAACGCGCGCTCCGCATCGCCCGAATACGGTACGAATTTCGACCGCGACGGAACGGTCCATTACGATCTGCTCTCTGCGCTGCAGAAGTCGATACGCGGCTCCGACCCCGATGCTGCGATATTCTATCTCGTGCGCATCCTCGAGGGCGGCGATCTTATCGGCGCGTGCAGGCGGCTGCTCGTCATAGCGTCGGAGGATATCGGCTGCGCCTACCCGCAGGCGGCGGCAATCGTTTATTCGTGCGTCGCGACTGCGAAGGAGCTCGGAATGCCAGAGGCTTCAATCCCGCTGTCGAATGCGGTCATAACGCTTGCAACGGCACCGAAGTCGAACAGCGCCCATATAGCGTACGAGCGCGCAAAGGCGGTATATTCGTCGGGCAAGGGGCTCGAGATACCGAGCTATATGCGCCCGTCCGACCGCTACGAGGGCTATAAATACCCGCACGACTATCCGAACAGCTATGTGGAGCAGCAGTATCTGCCGTCCGACATTTCGGGGCAGCGGTTCTACGAATACGGCGCAAATAAGACCGAACAGGCGGCACGCGCTTATTGGGATAAGATAAAAGGCGGCAAGTGACGCCGTCTGCGGCTCAGCCGTTCCGAAACCGCGAAAACGCGAGCGGTGAGCAATGCTTGCTTTTTGCTCCGCGCACCATAAAATATAAAAACAAGGTGACCGACACCCTGTACGGGATGGTGATCACCTTGTTTTTTTCCTGTCTGTATTTCCGTATCCGCTGCTGCGCGGATCGTTACCGTCGTGCATTATTCCGCTTCGGTCGTCTCCGCGTCACCGCCGGTGCTCTCGCTCACACCGGGCTCGGCGAGCGTAATCGAACCGTTATCGGCGGATGCGGTGAGCTTTGTGTTCATGGTAGTCTCGGTCACGTAGCTGTCGCCCGCGTCTGCGGTGTATACGGATATCTTTCCGAGCGGCGCGAGCAGCTGATATTCGCATTCGGTCCGACTCGTGATAACGAGTCGGATATTGCCCTCTGCGGTGTGCAGGTCGGATTTCCCGACGTAGATGGGATTCTCAAATGTGATATCGCCCTTGCCCGTATCCGCAGCTATCGAAACGCTTGCATCCGATTTTGAGCGCGAGATAATGTTGCCCTCGCCGACGTTTATGACGATATCGGCTCTTCCGCTGAGCGAATCGAGCGACACATCACCGTGCTCAACGCCTACGCTTATCTTTCTGACCGCGAGCTTGTCGGGCAGGGTGATGACGACCTCGCGGGTTTTGGCGTGCGAGCGTATCCCACGACTGACAAACGGGAAGAGATATCTCATTCCGTCAAACGAAATGCCGTCCGACGACATTCCGATGAGCGCTGCGGGACCGAAGCCGTCCTTTATCTTCAGCTCGCTGCCTGTTGTGGAGAGGCTGTAGTGATAACGCTCAAAGCCGACGAGCTTGACCGTCGGGCGGTCGCCTCCCCCGACTATGCGGACGTTGCATCTGCCGAGCTCGAGACGGACCTTTCCGATTGCCTCGGTCGACAGATCTATCTCGCTGACAGTGCGGTCCTCGTCATCGTATGAGTAGGAGTATATGTCGATGCCCTCCGCTTTTGCGCGCCCGTTTCCGACCGTGCAGACGATGATGCCGGCTGCTATGAGCACACCCGCTATTATGAGAAAAATTATCGAGCGCGGTTTCATCTGCGTTTGGCACACTCCTCTCTGAAACGGTATATGACGCACTTCAGCCTGTACAGCAGATAGGTGAAGAAGCGCACAAGATATTTGAAGGTGTACGGCATTATACGTACAAGCAGGTTGTAGATAAGTATGCATGCGCCGAGCGCTATGCCCGCGCTCATTATGCCGATGCCTATCTCATACAGTCCTATCGGACCCGCCGAGCCGAGCTGTGTAATCCCGTAGATTATCGAGACAAGGGTAAATGCCGTTCCGACCGCCGCAAGTCCCGCAACTGACAGCGCGAGGCCGAGCAGCAGCGCTCCGTCGAGCAGGAATACCGCCGCCGTGAGAACAGCCGCAAGCAGCGCTGCGGGGAGTGAGAGCGGCAGCGAGCCGAAGGCGACACCGTAAAAGGCTTTTTTCGCCGCTCCCGTCTCGAGCTTTGCCCACTCGAGCGGCGCTCCGCGATATATGTATTCTCTTATTCCGGGACGGTAGCCGTCGTCGTAATCGTCGTAGTCGAGGGCGATGTTGCGGCATACGGTGCCGCTTACCGTACCGTCAGAGCCGCCCGCCGCTGCCGCACGGTATGCCTCCTCGTATGCATCGGGAGCAAAGCCGTCGGGGACGGTGTCGAATTCGCGCGTGCTTGTCGCAGCGTCGTCGATGAGAAATTCCTCGGGCTCGGAGCGCAGACCTACCCGCGTATTTCCGCGCAGAACCCTTGCGGGCGTTCTGTGCTGCGGCATCTGCGCGGTCGCGGGGGCTGTGGCTGCGTGGGCTGCGGCTGCTGTCTGACCCGCATCACTGCAGAACGGGTCGGGCTCACCGAGCTCCTGCGCGGCTGACGGTGCTCCGACGGGCGCAGCAGCACCCGACTTTACAGCCGTGTTTGCAATCGCATCTGAAATAAGCGCTGCACTTGCATCCGCAGTCACACCCGCATCTGCAATCACAGCCGAATCCGCAGCCGCCGCTGCGCTCGCATTCTCGGTCATGACCACATTCTCGGTTATGCCCATATTCTCGGTCATTCCGACGGTGCTTGCATCGAAAGACACGGCGTCGATATTGCCTGCATCGGCTGTGTCGGTGTTGTCTGCATCGACTGTTTCCGGGGCGAACGCTGCGCCGACATTGATGCCTGCGGTATCTGCCGCTGCGTCGGTGCTGCCCGCACTGCCGTCTTCATTACCGTGTTCGGCTTCTTCCGCAGACGCATGCTCCGCTGCGCTGCGCGCCTTCTTTGATTCTATCAGCTCTATCAGATTGGAAACGATGGTATCTATGTTACCGAGCGAGGACATCTGCTCGTCCAAATCCTCCTCGGATATGTTGTCAAAGTATCTGCCGAACTGCTCAACATATTTTTCAGCGTCACTCGGGTTGACCCCGCCTGCAAGCAGTCGCTTGCGGAGCTGCTCGAGAAAAACGGATGAATCCATTATCGGCTCTTTCCTTTCGGTTGAAGTTATGTGTTTCGGATGTTCTCAATGTATGCGCCGACGGCGCGAAAATTGCATAGGCGCTTGGATATGCCGCCGCCCTCGCCGATTGACAAAAGAGGCTCAGCCTGATATAATGATGTACAAATCCATTATCAGTATATCATATAACGGAGTAAATTGCAATATGAGAGTACGAAAAAAACGTAACGGCGAGCGGCGTCTCGCTGCCTGCGCGCACCTGCTTACCGCCGACCCCGCACACGTGTTTGACGGGCGCGGAGACCGCCCGCTGAGGGTCGAAATCGGCTGCGGTAAGGGGCGCTTTATAACCGAGACGGCGGTCGGAAACCCCGAGTATAATTTTATCGCCGTCGAGCTCGTTACCGATGTTATCATGCTCGCGATGGAAAAGGCAATGGCGCTTGACGGCGGCTGTCCCGACAATCTGCGCTTCTATTCGGGCAACGCCGACCGCATCGACGAGCTGTTTCCCGAGCATTCGATAGACAGGATATATCTGAATTTCAGCGACCCGTGGCCGAAAGCGCGTCACGCAAAGCGCCGCCTGACATATCGCAGCTTTCTTGCAAGGTATGAGCGCGTGCTCCGCGACGGCGGCGACCTCGCGATAAAGACCGATAACGACGCGCTGTTTGATTTTACGCTTGAAGAGCTTGCGGAGTCGGGCTGGACGGTGCTCGAGCAGACGCGCGACCTGCACGCAAGCCCGTACGCGGAGGGCAATGTCATGACCGAATATGAGAAGGCTTTCTCGGAGAAGGGAAAGAACATAAACTACGTCCGCGCCCTGCCGCCGGTGAATTGCGGAGAGTAAGCTGCGGCGGATTTGCGCGAAGCTTACGCAAAACGAGCCGTGCAGAGCTGCACGGCGGCTTTGACAGAACCGCTGCGCGGATTCGGCGTTTGCGGCGGTTGTTTCAAAAAACATATTTTACAGCTGAAAAATTCGGATACGGAAAACCGACTGCGGGCGAAGTATCGCCCTGTCGGCTGACCGTATCCGAGTTTTTGTTTTTTTATGGGTGATGCAAGATGCAATTGTGCCGTTTTATTTCAGGCGCGGGCAAGCGCAATCGCGTCATTCTTCTGCAATCACGCATGAATGCAATCCGTCTAAATGTCGGCGGGTCACGCATCGCTTGCACGGCGCTTGGGATGTCTGTCGGACTATCATATCCGTGCGGCGCTTGAGCGGTTTGTCAGACTACCTTTATAGCGAACTGCGGGCAGACCCCCGCGCAGTAGCCGCAGAGAACACAGCGTGATGTATCGCAGAAGGCAACACCGTTTTTCAGGCTCATCGCGCCCTGTCCGCAGCGGCGGACGCATCTGCCGCAGCCCTCGCAGTAATCCTCTACTATCAGTCGGCGTATGCGTCGGTCGGCGGCGCGGCGGAATTCGTGAGAGAATTCGCCGGTGCGGAGAAAGCGCAGATTCTCGTCAACCTCGTCGCACGACTGCATCCCGATGGCGAGAACATTGCCGCAGCCCGAGTCGAGCGCAAAGCGCAGCGCAAGCTCGGCGCGGAGGGACGGGGTCAGTCGCTCGCCGTCGAGGTCGCCGATGTTTTTCGCACCGTCCGCCGAATCCGAGCCGAGCAGGTGTCCGCCGCCGTAGACCTTCATCAGCATAGTGCCCATTCCCGCCTCGCGGCAGAGGCGGAGCTCATGCGCCATCTCGTCGCGCGCACGCAGCCTTGTCGGGCGCTCCCCGCCGTGTGTGTCGGCATCCTCGCCCGAGCCGCGTATCCCGATGCCGTCGCGGTTGAACATGGCAAAGACCACATCAAGCCCCGAGCCGTCGGAGAAGCGGAATTCTCTTGCACCGCGCACCGCAGCGGTGGTGTGCGTCGATATGCCGAGCGCGCGTATTACCCCCGCATCGCGGCATTCGCGCAGATATTCGAGTGCCTCCGCATGCCCGCGCAGCGTGTCCGCGCTCTCCTGCTCGTGCAGCATGAAGATGTCTATCCTGTCGGTGCCGAGCCGCGAAAGCGCCTCATCGACCGCCTCCCGCGCGAGCTCGCGGTTATATGCATAGGTCTTTGAGCAGATGACCGGCTGCACCGTGCCGCCCTGCTCGCGGTAGAGTCGGATGCCCTCCCTGATATATTCGTAGTTGTCGTAGTACTGCGCGGTGTCAATAAAGCTGATGCCGCTGTGCAGCGCGTGTGCGATAATCGCCGCGCCCTCATCGAGCGGCAGATCCGCGCCGAGCCGCGATACGGTGAGCGAGCCGAAGCAGATGCGCGATACCTCTATCCCGCATCGCCCGAGCGTTGTATATTCGGTCATTTTGTCCCCTCGTGATTTTGATGTTGATTTTGCCGCCGCGATGTATACCGAGCGACGAAAAAACGCGCCGTTTGTACTGTATACCGAGCGACGAAAAAGCGCGCCCTCCGCCTGCGGCGAGAAAGCGCGTACTCGTTTATCCCTATGCAGCGTCAACCACCGGGACAACTGAAAATGTCTGCCCCGAACCTTTGGAATATTCCCTGCAAAGCTGCACACAGGCGGCGGTCTGCCGTCGGAATTCGAGACAGTATCGGATTCCGAGGCAGTAGCGGATTCCGAGATAATATCAGATTCCGAGATAGTACTTGATTATGCAGCTGAGCAGCTCGTCGCGCTCGACCTTGCGTATCAGACTGCGGGCGTTCTTGTAGTTTGTGATGTAGGTCGGATCCTCGGAGATGAGATAGCCTACTATTTGATTGATGGGATTGTAGCCCTTTTCGACGAGCGCGGCGTATACCGCGTTCATTACTCTGCGGACCTCCGCATCGCGGTCATCGGCAATGGAGAAGGTCTGTGTGTTGGTAAAGTCGGGTGCAGCGCTGCGGTTCTGTCTTTCGTTCATGGCATATCTCCCCCTGTTCGGTATTGCGACGCTCCGTATCGCTGTACGGCGGCATATCACTGACATGATTATACCACCTTGCGCGCGGTATATCAAGACCTTTTCGGAATTCTGCGGGCGATTTTCGTGGTTTTTACGTACTTTTTTCGATTTTTTCGGTTCTCGGAAGCTCGGTCGCACCCGATGCATCCCCGTGCCGATTTGCGCAGCGCCGCCGTAATTGTGAAAACTGTGTAACCTTTGGTTTAATTTTACTTGAAAGATAAGATTTGATTATTGAAAACGGGGGATACTTGGTATATAATATAGTCACTCTACGCGGGATATTCCGCGAAAAAAAGACGGCGGTGAGCATAAATGAGCGATAAAACATCGGTCCGCGGAAGGGGACTTCCGCACACTGAGATGAATGAAGCGGAGCGCAAAGCATGCTTGCTGTGCAGCATCGCCGCCGACGATATCGCACCCCCGCCGCCGAAGGAAAGTATATTTTCCGAAAATCGCAGGCCCGCGCTGCTGCGCAGGATAGTTACGGTCGTATCGTCGGTCGTTTTTGCCGTCTGCCTTGTTCTGCTCGCATATACCTTCTACGACAGATATCAGGCGCAGCGCGTTTACGATGAGCTCGACGGCTATATGTTCAGCAATGGGAGCGATTCCGCATCCGACGGCGCGTCGAATGCATCACCCGCTGCGCTCGCGGCGGCATCACCCGAAAACGACCCCTGCAAAACGGCGGATGAGATGCGTTCGTTCCGTCGCTCGGGCGATACGCAGAGCGGAAGCAGCGAGACCTCGCAGTATGTCGCGCTGATGCGCACGAAAATAAGCTCGCTCAAGGCGGGCAACCCCGACGTTGTCGGCTACATCTCGGTCCCCGGCACAAAGATAAGCTACCCCATCATGCAGACCGACAATAACGAGTACTATCTCGATCACGATTATACGGGCGCATACCGCCTGTCGGGCGCGATATTCCTTGATTACCGTGATTATCCCGAGCTTGCGATAAACGAGAACGCGTGCGTTTACGGTCACAACCTCACAAACGGCAACATGATGAACAACATAACCCTTTTTCTTGACGAGACCTTCTTCAACGAAAACGAGTATGTCGAGGTTATCACCGAGACGGGACTGTATACCTATCGTATCTTTGCGGTGTATAAGACCGATATGTACAGCGATTATATCACCACCTACTTTGAGTCGCCCGAGGCGGTCGTCGAGTTCGCAAAGGCTCAGCAGGAGCGCTCGATGTATCAGCGCGACGGTATCGAATTCGAGGTGGGAAACACTAAGCTGCTGACCCTCTCCACCTGTACGAATATAATTCAGGAGGAGCGCTACACGCTTCAGGCGGTGCTTGTAGGGCATCAGAGCTGACATAACGGCGGCGATGTGATGTTTTCTCTGTAATGACAACGTAATACTTCCCTCCGATGCGTTTTTTTGCCCCGCGTCGGAGGGATTTTGTCTTCATGCAGATGTGCGACGGAAATTTTATATAATGCGGCGAAATAACGGTCGGCGCGGAGGATGCTTGCGGCTGCGGCGGGGATATGTGCGCTGCGGCGAGACGGGGCATTTTCCCGCGCGCGGGCTGCGGCGGGCGGAGATTTTTTCTCCGAAAAGGGCTTTACTTTTTCCCCGCGGCATTGTATAATATACGGAGATAAAAACGCACACAGCGGCGTGAACAATCATAAAGGAGAGCAAAATGGAAAAGAAGGTACTTGTTGAAACATCTGCGCGTCATGTTCATCTCACCGAGGAGCAGATTGAGATTCTGTTCGGCAAGGGCGCTAAGCTCACACACAAGAAGGATCTGAGCCAGCCCGGTCAGTTTGCCTGCGAGGAGAGAGTTACGGTCGTCGGACCTAAGCGTCAGATAGAGAGAGTAATTATCCTCGGACCGGCAAGAAAGGCAGGTCAGGTCGAGGTTTCCTTTACCGATGCACGCACGCTCGGAATTGATGCACCCGTCCGCGAGAGCGGCGACGTTGCGGGCACTCCCGGCTGCAAGCTGGTAGGACCCTGCGGCGAGCTTGACCTCGAGGAGGGCGTTATCGTGGCAAAGCGCCATGTTCACCTCGACCCCGCAACCGCAGAGCAGTTCGGCGTTAAGGATAAGCAGATAGTGTCGCTCCGCATAGACAACGGTCTCGGCAGAACCACCGTTTTCGGTGATCTCGTCGTCCGCGTTAACCCCAATTTCGCACCCGCGGTACATCTCGATACCGACGAGTCGAATGCGGCTTGCGCTTTCGGTAAGTGCTACGGTGAGATAATCGACTGATCGACCCGCGGCTGATAAAAGCGGGCAAAGACGACTCAAAACGGATAAAAAATCGCACGGCATACGCTGTGCTCCGAGCTTTTCGGGGGCGCGGCGCTTGCCGTGCTTTTTGCAATTGTATCTGTGATAATCTGTATTGCGCGTTTTTATGCGATACGTTTTTATGCGATGTTATTCTATACGGTACGAGTCTGCGCGATTGAGCGGAATTCGCGCATATGCCGTATGCCGTCATGCACCGCCTTGCACTGCCGTGTGCAGCTTTGTGCCGCGCCGGTAGGCTGCTTATCTTTCGTTTTTCCTGCCGAGTGCAGCGCCGATGACCGTCGCGTATGCCGAGCGCTCGGGGATTATAAAATTCAGCCCGACCATCTCGCCGAGGCGGCTGAAGGTCTCGCTTGCGAGCCCGCCGCGAGAGAGATTTCCCGTAAGCACGATATTCTTTACGCCGTACGGGCGCGCCGCGAACATTGCGCAGGTCGCGACCGTTTCAAAGACCATATTCAGCAGACCGAGCGCCTTATCCTCCGCCGTTGCGAGGTCGTGCAGCCGTCCGAAATTCGCCGCCGTCATGTCTCCCGGCATACCGGGGAGCACCTTGTCGGATGCAATATCCGAGATGCGCAGGTCGATCTTTGAGATATCGCCGTCCTTTGCGAGCCGCAGCAGATGCTCGACATGGTCGACATCGAGCACTATCCTGCCGAGCCCGTGCAGCGTTCCGCCGCCGATGCCCGTGCCGCCGAGATATACGGGCGGCTCGCCCGCGCGCGAGTAGACCATGGCGGTACCCGTGCCCATGCTGACGATGAGCGCTTCATCGAGCCCGGAAAGCCATAGCCCGCCCTTGCCGACGCAGTCGAATTCGGGACGGAAGCGGCATTCGAGCCCGTATATATTGTCTGAGATGAACGATGAGCCGACGCCCGTTATCATCACCCGCTCGATATCCGAGAGGGCGATGCCGTTTGCTCCCGTGAACTTTCCGAAAGCGCCGTATGCGGAGGTCTGCGGGTCATCCGCCTTGACCGAAATGGGCTCGATGAGCCCGCCGTCGCGGTCGAATGCCACTATTTTTGTTGTGCTGCCGCCGATGTCGATTCCGATAACTATCTTGTTCATGTCTGACCTTTCTTTTTTTGCCGTGAAAAATGCCGTTTGGGGGTGGATTTTTCGTGTGAAATGATGTATAATACAGATTTATAGAATGAAAATGATAAGGGAAGAAGAAATGAAAGAAATTTTGCAGATGAGAGGCCCTCTCGCCGAAAAGCAGCTGTTCATATTCGATATGGACGGAACGCTCTATCTTTGCGAGCATGTGTTTGACGGGGCGAGGAGATTTATCCTGAACCTGCGCCGCGCGGGCAAGAGGGTGCTTTTCTTTACGAACAATGCCTCACACAACCATGAGTTTTACATCGAGCGCCTTACCCGTATGGGATTTGAGCCCCGCGAGGAGGAGATAATGTCCTCGGGCGACGTTACCTGCGCCTTTTTGACGCGCCACCGCGCGGGAAAGAGCGTGTACCTTGTCGGTACGGACGAGCTGCAAAGCCAGTTCCGCAATGAGGGAATACAGCTCTGCACGGGTGAGGAGCGTCTTGCCGATATAGTCGTTACGAGCTTTGATACCTCGCTGACATACGCAAAGCTCGAGCGCGCATGTACATATATATATGAGGGAGCAGAATACCTCTCCACCCATCCCGACTTCAACTGCCCGACCGATACGGGCATAGTGCCCGACAGCGGAGCTATCGCGGCGCTTGTCACCGCAGCTACGGGAAGATATCCGCGCTACTTCGGAAAGCCGTATGCCGAGACCGCCGCAATGATAAGCGAAAAGACGGGCGCGGCGCTTACCGATATGTGCATATTCGGCGACCGTCTGTATACCGATATCGCGCTCGGCAGACGCTCTGGCGTGCTCAGCGTGCTTGTGCTCTCGGGCGAGACGGGCGCAAAGGAGGCTGCGGAAGCGACAGGCTGCGACAAGCCCGATATGGTGTATACAGATCTCGGCGAGGTCTGCGCAGAGGCATTCGGCGACTGAGACGATTCTCGGTCCGCGCTTTTTCAGTCTCCGCTGCTGTGTCAGCATGATTATAGCATGCCTTTGTGATTTTGTAAATAGCTGCGGGGGGATGCACGGCCGATTTTGTGCTGTGCATGATGTCCCGCGCTGCATCGGTCGCATATTATTAGGGCAGATATAGGACATCGGATACTCGGATATTTGACATCAGGCACCTGCTGCGGGTACTGCCGCAGAGGGTGCTTCGGTGTCTTTTTGCTTTCGCTGCCTTTACGCTCTCGGACGGCTCTTTACGCTTACGGGGCATTTTTTAGCTGCCGAAAGGTCAATTTTGCACTCGCAGGGCGGCAGAACGCGCTCGTTCAAATAATGTTAACATTTAATATGCAAAATACTGTTGATTTTAGCTCGGATTAATGGTAAATTCTATACATAGTTTAGCACTCGACTGCATAGAGTGCTAAACAAAATAATCACAACGCAGAAAAACAACGCACGGCGGTGCGAAAATGCGCGGTGAGCGGAAGGGAAGAGACGGAATATGGAGCATCGGGTCAGCCGCAGCACGCCTGACGCGCTGAGCGACAGAAAAAAGCTGATACTCCGCGCCGTTGTCGACGCATATGTAACGGGCGGCGAGCCCGTGGGGTCTAAGTTTCTGCTCAGCTCGACGGGGATAGGCTATTCCTCTGCCACCATCCGTAATGAGATGGCGGAGCTCGAGGAGATGGGATATCTCATTCAGCCGCATACATCGGCGGGGCGTGTGCCTTCCGACCGCGGCTACCGCTTCTATGTCGATTCGCTCATGGAAAGCTACCGCATGACGGCGAGCGAGCTCGCAGAGCTGCAAAAGCTCGTCCGTGCGCGCGAGGCAAAGCTCGATAAGATACTCGACCGTGCCGCGCGGCTGATGGGCTCGATGACGAACTACGCCGCACTTACCGCAACTCCCGCACAGGGCATCGGAGCGGTGCTGCAGTTCCGCACCGTGCTGATCTCGGACGGAACGATGCTGCTGCTCATGGTCGTTGAGAGCGGGGGCAGACATACGGCAAAGACCGCATATGTCGACGCGCCCGGTATCACCGCAGAGGATGCGGCCAGGGTCGAGAGCGTGCTTAACCGCAATATTGCGGGCGTTCCGATGGCTTCCATCACGCTTCCGCAGATGATGCGGCTGCGCGCGGAGCTTGACAGCTTCGGCTGCGGCGGGATGACCGACTGCATTATGGAGAGCATATACGGTGTGGTCGGAGACGACGAGGGCGACGAGCTTCGTCTCGACGGCATAAATCACCTGCTCAGCTATAAGGAGTATTCCGATCCCGAAAAGCTCGGCGGCCTGCTCGAATCCATCGAGGACGGCGGAGAGATACTTGATATCGTCCGTCGGGGCGAGATCGATGGGGTCAACGTATATATCGGTGCCGAGAACGGCGCACCGGGAATGCAGCAATCGTCGCTCGTATTCAAAAAAATAATCCGCGGCGGCAGGGTGATAGGCGCTATCGGCGTTATCGGACCGCGGCGGATGAAATATAACAGAGTTATTTCGATGCTCGACTACCTCTCGCGCGGGGTCGGCGGAATGCTTGATACGGAGCAGCCGCCGGGACTCGGAGACGGCAGGAGCGGCACGGACGCGTACGGCGGCGACCGATGAGAGATACGGGCAGCCGCAGAAAGGGAGAAAGAAATGGCAGCTAAGGAAAATAAGAATGCAAAGACCGCAGGGAGTGCGGGCAAGGATAAAAACTGGGAGAAGATAAGAGCCGAGGCGGACGCTGCCGCAGAGGAGAGCGGCGCGGCAAAGCACGGGTCGGAAAAGTCTGAAAGGGCTGAAAAGTCTGATAAGGCGGAAAAGTTCGAAAAAACCGACAAGCATCGCGCCCGCAAGGCTGATGCCTCCGATGAAAAGAAGGACGATGCGGACGATGTCCCATCTCCCGAGGAGGCTAAGAAGACCGCGCGTGAGCTTGAAGAACTCGGTGACAAATATCTGCATGTGGTTGCCGAATACGACAACTACCGCCGCAGAGCACAGGAGGAGCGCAAGAGCGTTTACGCCGATGCGTATGCCGACGCGCTGAAGGAGATACTCCCGATAGCGGACAACATTGAGCGCGCCGCGACCTACACCGACGGTGAAAAGGTCCTTGAGGGCGTTCAGATGGTGCTCAAGCAGGTCGGAACAACGCTTGAAAAGCTCGGCGTAGAGGCTTTCGGCGAGGAGGGCGAGACCTTCGACCCGAATATCCACAACGCCGTAATGCATGAGGAAAACCCCGATGTCGGCGAGAACGTCATCACAGCGGTATTCCAGAAGGGCTATAAGAAGGGCGACCGCATCATCCGCTTTGCGATGGTCAGAGTTGCCAACTGACAGCCCGAGCTTCTGTCGGATATCCTCGGCGAAAGCCGTGAATATTATATATAACTTAATAATGTAAATAATCAAACGGAGGATAAATATTATGGAAAAAATCATAGGCATTGACCTTGGCACTACTAATAGCTGCGTTGCCGTTTACGAGGGCGGCGAGCCTGTCGTTATAACAAACCCCGAGGGTTCGAGAACGACCCCTTCTGTTGTCGCATTCACAAAGGACGGCGAGCGTCTTGTCGGTCAGGTAGCTAAGCGTCAGGCTATCACCAACCCCGACCGCACCGTTATCTCCATCAAGCGTGAGATGGGCACCAACTATAAGGTAACCATCGACGACAAGAGCTACACTCCTCAGGAGATTTCCGCTATGATTCTTCAGAAGATGAAGGCGGACGCAGAGGCATATCTCGGAACAAAGGTAAGCAAGGCGGTCATCACCGTCCCCGCATACTTCTCCGACGCACAGCGTCAGGCTACTAAGGATGCAGGTCAGATCGCGGGTCTTGAGGTCCTGCGTATCATAAACGAGCCTACCGCAGCGGCACTTGCATACGGTATGGATAAAGAGGTTGACCAGAAGATAATGATATTCGACCTCGGCGGCGGTACATTCGATGTATCCCTGCTCGAGATTTCGGACGGAGTCTTTGAGGTTCTTGCCACCGCGGGTAACAACCGTCTCGGCGGCGACGACTTCGATAAGCGCATTATCGACTGGATTGCGGATACCTTCGCAAAGGAGAACGGCGGCATCGACCTGCGTAAGGATAAGATGGCGCTCCAGAGACTGAAGGAGGCTGCAGAGAAGGCAAAGTGCGAGCTGTCCGGCACCATGACCGCACAGATCAACCTGCCCTTCATTACCGCTGATGCAAACGGCCCGAAGCACTTCGAGGCTAACCTGACGAGAGCTAAGTTCAACGAGCTCACCGCAGATCTCGTTGAGGCTACCATGGGACCGACAAAGCGCGTGCTCGCAGATGCGGGACTCAACGTTTCCCAAGTCGACCGCGTGCTGCTCGTCGGCGGTTCGTCCCGTATCCCCGCAGTCCAGGAGGCTGTCAAGAGTTTCATCGGCAAGGAGCCCTTCAAGGGCATCAACCCCGATGAGTGCGTAGCCATCGGTGCGGCTGTTCAGGCAGGCGTTCTCGGCGGCGAGGTCAAGGATCTGCTGCTGCTCGACGTTACTCCTCTGTCGCTCGGTATCGAGACGCTCGGCGGCGTATTCAATCGCATCATCGACCGCAACACCACCATCCCCGTAAAGAAGAGCCAGATATACTCCACCGCAGCTGACGGTCAGACCTCTGTTGAGATTCATGTCCTTCAGGGTGAGCGTGAGATGGCAAGCGGCAACACCACTCTCGGGCGCTTCATGCTCGACGGCATCGCTCCCGCACCCCGCGGCGTTCCGCAGATCGAGGTCACCTTCGATATCGACGCTAACGGCATCGTAAACGTAAGTGCTACCGATAAGGGCACGGGCAAGGAGCAGCACATCACCATCACCTCCTCCACCAACATGAGCAAGGACGATATCGACCGCGCGGTCAAGGAGGCGGAGAAGTTCGCAGACGAGGATAAGAAGCAGAAGGAAGCCATCGACGTCAAGAACACCGCAGAGAACATGATCTATCAGAGCGAAAAGACGCTCGACGAGATAGGCGATAAGGTCTCCGACGACGAGAAGGCGCCCGTACGCAGCGCTATCGACAAGCTCAAGGAGACCGTTAAGAGCGGCACTACCGACGCTATCAAGGCTGATACCGAGGCGCTGCAGCAGGCATTCTACAAGATAAGCGAGAAGCTGTACGCTCAGTCGGGCGCGCAGGGCGCACAGGGCGCACAGGGCGCACAGGGCGCTCCCGGTGCAGACGGCGGAGCAGGTGCTCAGGGCACAGGCAGCGACGGCACGTATTATAACGCCGACTTTGAAGATAAGACCGACAATAAATAATTACCCGTTTGGGTACGGTCGCGCAGGAGCAGGGGGAGCAGGGCTCTCTCTGCCCGTGCGGCGTTTTAAGGCAATGCAGCGTAAGGCGCTGCGGCATCCGCGGGGGTGCTGCTTGCGGCTGCGTCTGCCTTGATGAAAGTATCGTAAAAGAAGGCGAGTGACCGTTATATGGCTGATAAAAGAGATTATTACGAGGTGCTCGGGATACAAAAGGGTGCCTCCGATGCAGAGATAAAAAAGGCATATCGTTCAATGGCAAAAAAATATCACCCCGATATGAATCCGGGTGATAAGGAAGCCGAGCAGAAGTTTAAGGAAGTCAACGAGGCGTATGCGGTCCTGTCGGACGAAAAGAAGAGGTCGATATACGACCAGTACGGCTTCGACGGACTCGACCCGTCGCGCGGCGGCGGTGCGGGCGGCTTCGGCGGCTTTGACTTCAGCGGCTTCGGCGGCGGTGGAATGGACTTCGATCTCGGAGATCTGTTCGGCGGTATTTTCGGCGGCGGCAGCTCGCGCAGAAACGGACCCGTCGAGGGCAGCGACATACAGACACGTGTAACGCTGACCTTTGAGGAGGCTGTGTTCGGCTGCAAGAAGGAAATATCCTTCAACCGTATCGAGAAATGCCCCGACTGCTCGGGCAGCGGCGCGGAGAAGGGCACATCGCCCGAGACATGCCCCGTTTGTCACGGCAGCGGTCAGGTAAAGACCACCCGTCGTACGGCGCTCGGAATGTTCCAGTCTACCGCACCGTGCGATAACTGCCACGGGACAGGTAAGATAATAAAATCCCCCTGCCGCAACTGCTCGGGCAAGGGCTATATACGCATCTCGAAAAAGCTCGAGGTGTCCATCCCCGCCGGTATCGACAACGGGCAGCGCATAGCTAACCGCGGCGCAGGCGATGCGGGCAGAAACGGCGGTCCGAACGGCGACCTGCTCATTCTCGTATCCGTACGTCCGCATGAGATATTCACCCGCGACGGCATGAATATCTACTGCGATATCCCCGTTACCTTCTCGGAGGCGGCGCTCGGCGCGACCATCAAGGTGCCGACGCTTGAGGGAGACATAACATACGATATCCCCGCAGGCACTCAGACGGGAACGGCGTTCACCGTCAGGGGCAAGGGCGTTCCGAATATTAACAACCCCCGCAACCGCGGAGACCTGATATTTACCGCCGTCGTCGAGACACCGCAGAATATGAACTCCGAGCAGAAGGAGCTTATGCGTAAGCTTGCGGAGTCGTTCGGCGAGAAGAATTATCAGAAGCAGAAGCGCTTCTTCGACCGTATAAAGAAAAAGAAGTGAGGCAGACAATGGACGACTGGACAAGAGTGAAGATAAGCTGCACCCCCGAACAGGTCGAGCTCGTGAGCGCCATCGCCATGATGGTCGACTCGCATATCATGGTCGAGGATAACTCGGATATCGAGCAGTATAACTCGATGTACGGCGAGCTGATAGACGAATCGCTCAAGAGCTGCGAGGATACCTCCGTTTCGGTATTCGTACCTAAGGAGCGCGATCTCGCGCAGGCTATGGCATTCCTCCGCGAGCGCCTTGACGCTGCGGGACTTTCGGTAACCGTGTCGGCTGAGGGGCTGCACGAGGAGGATTGGGCGGATAACTGGAAGCAGTATTATCACCCCGTCCGCGTCGGCGAGCATATCGTTATCGTTCCCGAGTGGGAGATGGAGACCTTCAAGCCGAGAGAGGGCGACGTCGTTGTTATGATGGACCCCGGTATGGCTTTCGGCACGGGCACACATGAGACTACCCGCCTCTGCGCCGCTCTGATGGAGGATACCGTCGAGCGCGGCTCGCGTATCACCGATGTGGGAACGGGCAGCGGCATTCTCGCGATAATCGCCGCAAAGCTCGGCGCGGGACATATCGACGCATATGATATTGACCCGATGTCGGTGCGCGTCGCACGCGAGAATATAGAAAAGAACGGCTGCGCCGACCGCATCTCCTGCTCGGAGTCGGATCTGCTCGCATCGGCACCCGACGAGGCGGATATGATAACCGCAAATATAACCGCGGATATCATCCTGCGTATGGCGCCCTCCGTGCCGCGCTGCGTGCGCCGCGGCGGACTTGTCGTTCTGTCGGGCATCATCGACCCGCAGTGCAATGCCGTTATCGAGGCAATGGAGTCGCAGGGCTTTGAAAAGCTCCGCGAGCTGCATGAGAATGACTGGGCAGGGCTGCTTATGAGACGGGAAGTCTAAAAAAGCGCAGACCGAAAAAGCAGATAAAAGCAATTATTAAGTCTATATTCAGCACAAATACAGAGGAAGCTGATGAAATCCTATCGGATTTCCCCGAAGGAATGATTATCCGCTTTTTCTACCGTCGAAAACCGCCTCTGCCGTACAAGCGTACGGCAGAGGCGGTTTTCAACGCTTCTGCATCTTTTTATCTCTCCCCTTTGCATGAAAGAGATATTACTTTTGACGCGGGACGGGGTCTGCGCTTTTTTAGGCGTTTGGCTCACATGTGATCTGCTTTACCGCCTCGACCGCCTCCGCCCAGCTGCCGACTCTGCGGTACGGCACGTCGCTGTCGCGGTTTGCGGGGCTTGTGAACAGCAGCGGGGTAACGCCGCAGGCGGCGACGGCTTTGCAGTTCTTCGGCAGGTCGTCTATCATGATTGAAATGTTCTCGCTCATGCAGGCTTCCGCCTTCTTGGTGGTGCATATCAGCCCGTCGTACTCTATTCCTCCGCGCGCCAGTTCCTCGCGCGTAGTCTTATACGGGTCGGTATAGAGCTGTTCGGTGCGCCCCGTGATTATGATTATCCTATGCCCGAGCCGATGCAGCTCGCGCATCCCCCACGCCGCATCCGGCTTGAAGGTCGTGTCGCTCACTATCCTGTCGTAGTATTTGCGGCAGAAATCCACCTCGCTGCCGCGCCACTCCTCGGGCAGGTTACTGTAGGAGATATTTCTGCGCTTCAGCTCGCTTAGCTCAACGCCGAGATATTCGGCGATGAAGGGCATAAAATAGTCGAAGGAATTTGTCAGTGTGTCGTCAATGTCAACGGCGATGTCCATGGGTTTTGCTCCTTTTCGGTTAGGTGCTTTCTGCATTCCGCTCAACGCTTTTCACTACCGCGTCCCTCGCCTATCATGGCGACGCGATACAACAGCCGCGGCGCGAGAGGATGGCGGTGTCCGAGCGCGGCGACGAATACCGAATATGCAACGAACAGTATCATTATTGTAAGAAAAACCGTATCGGTAACGGTGATTGCCTGAATTCCCGCAGAGGTGAGCGTTACGTGCTCAAACGAGGTTCCGCGGTTCACGGTGGTGGTGAATACCGATCTCCAGAGCATGCACAGCAGTCTGTCGGCAAGCACGCCGATTGCGGCGGCAAGTGTTACCGCAGCGCCGCAAGCCGCAGAATAGCGCGCGTAGCGCGAGCGGGGATGCAGTATCAGCGGGATGGGGAACATCAGCGGTATCCGCGCAACGCATGCGGATGCGGCATACGCCTCAGCGTCTCCGCGATTGAACATGAGCGGATGATGCGGCGTGCCGAGTAAGAATTTGCCCGCGCGGCGCAGTCCCCGTCCGACGCAGCGTGCAGCACGACCGACGGCGGCAATCGGATGAGCTTTCAGCCATCCTGCGGCTGCGGAGAATGCTTTTCCCGCTGCTGCGGCTGTTCTGCGCAGTCCGCTGCCCGCGCTCTTTATTGCGGAGATGAGTTTGCCGCCCGCCTCGGGCGCAGTGTCGGCGGAATCTGCTCCGCCTTCCGTTTCATCATCCGCGATGTCGGGCTCAATTATGCTGTCGGACGGGGAGTATTCGAGCAGCAGCGATATCTCGCTCTCGCTCGATATGAGCCCCGAACCGAATCTGCCGCTCAGTTCAAATGACGAGAGAGGCTGAACATCGCTCGCGTCTTCATGAGAAATTATGTTTCCTAATGGCTCATCGCCCGTCGCTGTCTGTGTGGCGGGACTCTCGGCTTGAGTGGTTGTCTCGATCTGAGTGATGACGCTCTCGGGCGGTGTGTTTGCATCGGCTTGAGAGGCGATATTATCCTGTGCTTCGGTCGCTTCGCCAAGACAATTGCTGCTGCCTGACGGCGCGTCATCTGTTCTCGAACGCTCTGCGGCGGTCATGGGCGGAGTGCGGCTCGGTTCGGGAAAGAGAAATTCGGAATCGTCATACTCATCCTCGAAAATCGGTATATAGGGCATTTCGGGTGAGTCGCTTGTCTGCCCGTACCGATCATCCGTGTCGCTCGTGGCGGTTATAACGTCCGATTCGTCGTCGGCTGCTTTCGCGTCACTGTCAGGGGTGATGCCCGCCGGCTTTGCGTCATCCTCGGCTGCATTAATGTCTGCCGCTCCCGGAGGGACTTTTCGATGCTTGCCGTAAGCGAATTTCATCTCTTCGGCGGATCTGATATCTTCTTTGACGGCGGTAACTTCTTCTGTGACGGTATTGACCGCTTCTGCGGCGTGAACAGCCTCTTCGGTGTGTGTCTCGTCAGCCGCGTCCGGTTCGACTTGCTCGGTGTCGCTTGCTTTTGCCTCGGAGTGTTTATCCGTCGGTATGGGCGCGGTGTCGTTTTCTGAGGGGATGTAGGTGTGTTTTTCGGCATCGGTGCGCATGTCAGCATCAGAGCGCATGTTATTATCGGTATGCATTTCCGCGTCGGTTTGAATGTCGGTATCGGTATGCCCGCTTTGTTCATCGCGCTCATGCTCGGCGTTGTCAGAGCTGTGCGCGGTAGCGTGCTCCGCCCGCAGCAGCTTTGCAGGTGCGGCGTGTATTGAGCGCGGCGCTTCGGGGCGCGCTCCCGAAAGACATATGACCGCATCATAGTTCGGGTCGCGGGGATGCAGCGAGACCGTTTCGGGCTCGGAAGCTGAGTCATCTGCGGCAGCCGCATCGTCCCTCGTATTGCCTGTCTGCGTACCGTCTGACGGCGTTTTGTCGGTGTGTGCGCTGTTGGGGTGTGCACCGCTTATTTGCGTACTGTCGGTCTGTGTGCCGACGATATCGGCATTGCCCGCGCCGAATGCCTTGAGTGCATCGACGGAGTCAAACGCATCGACTGTCCCCGATGTAAATACATCCTCCGCATCTGTTGTACGGCTTGCGTCGGCTGTGTTTATCGCGCCGCTTGTTATGCTTGCGCTGCCCGTATCTGATGCATCGGCTTCCGTGTCGCTGTCCGTCTGCACCGCAGCGGCTCCGACCTCCCCCCCGAAAAGAGTGAGCTGACCGTCAACATCTCCGCCGCGGTCGTTTTCGGCGCATTCCGCGCAGAGCTCGTCGCCGTCGGTCTCTGCACCGCATATACGGCAGATAGCCATTCCGCTCATCTCCTCTCATCATGTTTTACGCGGCATACCTTACGTTTGAGATACAATTATACCTTTAATTCTGTTTTTTGTCAAGAAAACACACGCCCGAAACATACTCTCGCCGATATGTCATTATGGCTTGACGAAGATGTGTGCTTGGGGGCAGCAATGGCTTTTTGCTCTGCCGTTTTGATGCGCTATGATAAAAAGTGCGCAAATATATGTCCGCATCGAATTTTCGACGGTCTTTCCGCTTTCTATTGAAAATATACCACCGTATGTATGTTATAATACGGGCAGATAGGCAGTCGATGCATTTGTGCTGAAGCGGAGAGGGATATACATCTTTTGTTGAAGCAGCGGCACGGCTTGCTTTTCACCGTCGGGTTAGCCGAAACTAACCCGACGGTGCGCACAAAAAATTCGCGGAAATACAACGGAGGAGTCGAACACTATCGGCAGGGCGGGAGCGGATTTCAAGCATGAATTTACACCCGGATCCTGCAAGCGCTTTTTCGCGGACGCAGGCTATACCGATGTGAGCTACATCCTCTGCTGCGGCAGAATACCGTGTGTTTCGGCTTGACGGCGAGGCACTGCTTGAAATAAAGCGCCGCGCGGTGGATAAGCTGAAATTCATCGCAAGGCTTGTCGACGGAAACAGGAGCAGGTGGCCGTATCGGCTTTTTGAAAAGACCTATGTTAGATTCAATAAGCTGCAGAGGGAGCATCAGGCGCGCGGCGAATGGATGGACAGCCGGCGGGTCGAGATAAACCCCGATAACCGCACGGAGGGCTTCTGCTTTCATCTCGTCGGCTGCCCCATCGCAAAGCACGCAAAGGAGCACGGCTACGGTGAGCTGCTCCGTACCTTTGCAGAACCGATCACTATCTTGCCGAGCTTATGCACAGCGGCTGATACGCACGCAGACCGAAGCGCCGGGCGGCGACTGTTGCGACTTATTGGTACGTCGGGGATAAAAGCCCCGTGCTCGAGGAGTATAAGGACCTCGAGCGGATATAATAATATTGAGAGCACCGTCGGCGGTCTGCTGACGGTGCTCTCGTGTGGTGCGGCGTGTCGATGCGTGCATTTTGCGGCAGGGCGGCGCATTATTTACGTGCCGCGCTCGGTGCGATTCCGACGACGGATGCCTTATTTATTTTGAAGCTATGTATTATGTCTCTGTGTGTCAGGGGCTTTTTCGGCGATATTACGACGCTCTGTCGCCCGAGGATGTCATATGCGCGTCTCACCGCAGCCTTCGGGTATCCGATATAGTCCGCGCCGCCGCTCCCGCGCCGCAGAGGGTCGTTAAAGAAATAGCAGTCCTCGTCGTATCCGACGAGCAGCAGGCAGTGCAGCTTCCTGTTATATGATATTTCTTTGCCGCTCGGGGTTGTCCAACGCGCAAAGCAGCTGTCGTCGCTGCTGTCCGTCATGCCGACCGTCGCCCATATCATTACGGGTATGCCGTTGTCGATGCATGTATGACCGAGCTCGCCGAGCGACCTGCCGTCGGTGCTGATTATCTCATAGTCGCGGTCGTCGACTATCCTGCCGAGCGCAGAGGCAATGACCGGAGAATAGCAGCCCCAACCGCTTGAGAGGCGGGGGTCGCCGCAGAAAACGAGGCTCGGGTCGGGACCGATGCCGCCGACCGACGGTGCGTCGTCCATGTCAAGATAGCTCGATACAAATCTGTTTACGTCAATGTCGATGCCGAAATAGCCCAGCGCCATTACCGCGCTGACGCTCTCGCAGCCGTTCGGGTAATCGGGCAGCTGTGAGATGTACGGCACGTCGATAAGTGTCGCGTTTGCGGAGGGCGTCGGGGATGTCTCCGAACGCTCGAATACACGTATCTCGAGCGCCTGAATGCAGCCGAGCTCCGCCCATCCCGCATCGGCGGAATATATGTCGAGCCCGCCGCCTATATCGTATTCGTTTGCAATGGTCTGCATAACGTCCGCCGTGCCGTTGCTGACCCAGTCGAGCCAAACGCCCGCAGCCATCGCGCGGTACATGACCACATAGCGGTCGTACACCGCGTCGCCGCCGATGTACACGTCTATCGTAATGTTGGTGACCGAGTAGCCGGGCCATCCCGCATAGTCGTATTCGCCCCTGTCGGTGCTGTAAACCGGGTCGAGCCACCCTCTGTAGCCGTCGCGGCATTTGTATTTTAATAAGTACGGAGTGCCTTCGGTCTGCAGCAGAATGCCGTCTGTGCCCGAAAAGCGCGACGATGCAGTCAGCCCATACCAGTCCGACGTTCCCGTCAGCCGATATGACTGTATTACCTCGCTCGTTACCTCCTCATACATTCTCACGGCGGAAGCCGAGGTATGCAGAGCAGTGAGCAGCAGCGAGCAGACAACGGTGAGCGCCGCCGCGAAGGATATTGCTTTTTTGCCTGACCTTTTCATACGAAAATTCCTTGTTACGTGAAAGCCTGTGTTTTGCGTACCTACTTTGCATAATTATACCGCAGATGCGATTTTTTGTCAAGAAAACTCGAAATGTGCACCGCCGCGCCGAATACAGCCGCGGTCGGACCGTGCCGCATGAGTCTGCTTTTCCTTTTCTCGCGTATATTTTGCTCATTTTTCGCAAAGACTACCTTTGCAGCTATTATCTTTATACGAATTGAGACAGTAGTTTAACAATTAACAATAATGCTAAGGAGAACAGAATATATATGAGAGCAACAGGAATTGTCAGGAGGATAGACGACCTCGGCAGGGTCGTTATCCCGAAGGAGATCAGGCGGACGATGCGTATTCGCGAGGGCGACCCGCTTGAAATATATACCGATCGTGAAGGTGAGGTCATTTTCAAGAAGTATTCGCCCATCGGGGAGATGAATTCATTTGCCGCGCAGTATGCGGAGGCGCTGCACCGCACGGCGGACATGTGTGTCGTTATCACCGACCGTGACGCGGTTATTGCAGTGTCGGGTGTGCCGAAGAAGAGCTATGCCGACCGCTCGCTTTCGGCTGCGGTTGAGGAGCTTATTTCGGCGCGCAGCTATTACTGCTACGGCGGCGGTGACCGATATTATGTTACCGAGGATGAGGACGGAGAACATTATATTTCCGCGCTCATGCCGATAATCTCGGGCGGAGATATCACGGGCAGCGTGATTTCGCTCACGGGTGGCGAGCACCACACGGCGGAGCTTGAAGCAAAGCTGATACAGACGGCGGCTTCATTCCTTGCAAAGCAGCTGGAAGAATGACGGGCGAGTAATTCGCGCGTGTATCGGTACGAGCTGGGCGGGATGCGGCGGAGTGTCGGCTTTGCGCGGCGCTTGATACTCTGTTTCGCGGCGGATGACTGCGGCATATGCGTATGCCGCAGTACGGCCGGTCGCACCGACGTGCGGATGTCATGCAAGTCTGAGCGGCGGGACGGCGGTCTGTCGTGCGCGGACGATATTTTTCGGCGCGTCGTGAAAAAACCGAAAAAAACTATTGCAATGCACCGATTTGTATGCTATAATACCTTGTATTGTTGCCGCAGGGCAACACAAAAAACAAGAATGTGAGGTGTGAGGACGTGAAGAAGGGTATCCATCCGGATTATAAGGAAGCTACCATCAAGTGCGCATGCGGCGCTGAGGTCAAGACCAAGAGCGTTGCAGGCGATATGCATGTTGATATCTGCTCCAAGTGCCATCCGTTTTTTACGGGTAAGCAGAAGTTCGTCGATGCCGGCGGTCGTCTTGACAAGTTCAAGAAGCGTCTTGAAGCAGCCGGAAAATAATCGGGGTCTGCAAAAGCGGTACCGAACGGGTTTTCTCGGGTGCTGCGCACTGTGACGATAAAACGCGTACTGCGACAGAATTTCAAACAGATGAGCGGGGCTTGTACAGCTATTATTGTGCGGCTCCGCTCTTTGTTTTCACGTTTTGTTTCTCGTTTGATTTCTCATTTTTGCGGGGAAAGGAGCTTATATGAGAGAGGGTCTAGATACCGTTTTCAGAGGCGGCGACGGCGAGCGTCCGCGCGCTGTTCTTGTAGGGATAGAGGACGGCTCGGGTGATACCGAGCGGATGCTCGATGAGCTGTCGCGGCTGCTCGACACATCGGGCGGCGAGACGTACGCACGGCTGATACAGGCGCGCGAGAAGCCCGACGCACGGACGTACATAGGCAGCGGAAAGATAGAGGAGCTGCGGCGGCTGTGCGAGGCGGGCGACGCAAAGGTCGCATTGTTTGATGCGGAGCTTTCCCCCGCGCAGATAAAGAACATCGAGGACGATCTCGGCGGCGACGTGACGGTCATCGACCGCAGCATGCTGATACTCGATATTTTTGCGCTGCATGCGGTGACCGACGAGGGAAAATTGCAGGTCGAGCTCGCTCAGCTGCAATATTCATCACCGCGGCTTATCGGTAAGGGAACGGAGATGTCGCGCCAGGGCGGCGGAATAGCGTCGCGCGGACCGGGCGAGACAAAGCTCGAGACCGACCGCAGACGTGTGCGTGCGCGGATGGCTGCGCTGCGCCGCGAGCTCGACCGCATTGAGCGGGAACGCGAGCTGAGAAGGAGTGCGAGAAAGCGCTCGGGCATCATGACGGTCGCGATAGCGGGCTACACGAATGCGGGAAAATCGACGCTGCTCAATTATCTCACGGGCGCGGGAATACTTGCGGAGGATAAGCTGTTCGCGACGCTCGACCCGACGACGCGAAAGTATGCGCTGCCCGACGGTACAGAGATACTGCTGACCGATACGGTCGGCTTTATCAGAAAGCTGCCGCATCATCTTGTCAAGGCATTTCATTCGACGCTTGAGGAGATAACTCAAGCGGACGCGATAATCGCGCTCTCGGATGCTTCCGACCCCGAATGCGGAGCGGAGCTCGAGGTGACCGTCGGTCTGCTTGAAGAGCTCGGCGCAAGCGACAAGCCCGTGCTTTATGTTTTCAATAAATGCGACAGTGCGGACGGCTCGCTCGCCGCCGCTGCTGCGGATATTCCGTCTGCGGACGCAATATTCATTTCGGCGCGGACGGGTGAGGGCGTTGATACGCTCGTCAGCCGTCTCGGCGAGGTCGCGCGGATGGGCAAGCGTCGGATAACATTTCATTTTCCCGCATCGGAGCTCGGCTGTCTGTCGGCGCTGTACGGCAGTTCGACGGTCGATGAGGTCGAATATGTTGACGACGGCGCAGTGGTTACGGCGGTCGTTGACGCGAAAATTGCGGGGCAGTATGCGAAATTTGTCACGAAATAATGCTTTATCGCGAAACGATACTTTGTCACGAAACGAGATTTTGTCACAAAGCAAAGCCTTGGTGCAAAACGAGGTCTTGTCACGAAACGATGCGGCGCGTCGGGTGCTCGATGGGCTGATCATACCGTCGGTCTGAGAGCTGCATGCGGTCTGCAGTCTGCGGTTTGCGGTCTGCGGCTGCAGTCTGTGCTGCGGCGACATCGCGATTTTTACGGAAGGGAGCTGCCTTCTCTGCGGCGGAGGCACTGTGGCGGAAATGGCTAAAAAGAAGAATGCGCGCCTCGCTGTGCCGCGCGACGATGCGGTCGGCGGTGCGTCGGTCGGCTCGGGCGCGGAGTTCGGGTCGACATCCGTGCTGCACGGCGAGTACACAACGCTCGGCGGCGAGGGCAGGGCGGAGTACTGCGAGAAAAAGTCGGTGTTTATCGGCAGGGCAAAGCCCGTGAAAACGAGTGCGGAGGCTATCGAATTCATCCGCGCGGTACGGGCGGAGCACAGCGACGCGCGGCACAACGTATACGCTTATCTCATAGCGTCGGAGAACGCTACCCGCTATTCGGACGACGGCGAGCCGCAGGGCACGGCGGGAATTCCCGTGCTGTCGGTGCTGCGCGCGTCGGAGGTGAGCGATGCGGTAGTTACTGTGACGCGCTATTTCGGCGGAATACTGCTCGGCGCGTCGGGGCTTTTGCGTGCGTATACGACGGCGGCATCCGAGGCGGTGCATGCGGCGGGGATAGTCACATATGTTATATTTGACGAGCTGCGTCTAACCGTCAGCTACTCCGACCGTCAGCGGCTTGAAACGCTGCTGCACGGCGACGGAATAAAGCTTGACGGCAGCGATTTCGGCACCGATGTGGTGCTCACGCTTGCGGTCAAAGCCGATCTTACCGCAGGCTTTCTTCGCTCGGTCGACGACCGATGCTCGGGCAGGGCGCGGGTCGAACGTCTCGGCTCGCGGTATGATGCCTGACGGCGGCTGCCGTTTTCGGATATCGTGATTTCGAGCGACGCTCTCGGGTGTGGTGACGTCGGCGGCACCCTTGGACACGGTGATGTAGGCGGGGCTCTCGGATACTGTGATATCTGGCGGCTGTTTTTCATGTTTTACCCGCGCATATGCTGTCGAGCGGCGGCGCGGCGGGGTGAAAAAAGAATTTTTACAAAAAAATATAAGAATATAAAAGTATTTTTTCGATTATTTGCGTATATTATTAATCGGTAACGAAGCGGATGCGGCTGCGGCGGGTAAGCCGTCCGCCGCGATGCTATGCAGGAGGTGTACGGTAATGAGCTTTCTTTCGGAGTTATATGAGAACGAGCGGCGCTCGCTTTCGCCGTGTGCGTGCCGCACCGAAAATTCCCGCGGCAGAAAGCATCCTATAAGCGAATGCGACATGCGCGGGGAGTTTCAGCGCGACCGTGACAGGATAATACATTCCAAGGCGTTTCGCCGATTGATGGGAAAAACTCAGGTCTTTCTTGCGCCCGAGCCCGACCATTACCGCACGCGGCTGACGCACACCATGGAGGTAACGCAGATCGCGCGCACCATTACCCGTGCGCTGCGGCTTAATGAGGATCTGACCGAGGCTATTGCGCTCGGACACGATCTCGGACACACGCCGTTCGGTCATGCGGGGGAGCGCGTGCTGCAGAAATGCTACGACCGCAGCTTCCGTCATTACAGACAGAGTCTGAGGGTGGTCGATCTGCTCGAACCGCTTAATCTGACCGAGGAGGTGCGCGACGGTATACTCTGCCACACGAACGGCGTAGCCTTCACGCTTGAGGGGCGCATCGTGCGGCTTGCCGACCGCATCGCCTACATAAATCACGATATCGACGACGCATGCCGCGCGGGCATACTCCGTGCCGAGGACATTCCGCACGAGCTGAGCGAGCTGCTCGGAAAAACGCACGGAGAGCGTATTGACCGCATGGTTCGCAGCGTTGTCGTGGCGTCCGCACCGCTTATCGCGGAGGCGGAGCTGAACGGCGGCGCGGGGGATATAAGGATGGAGCCCGAGATAACGGAGGCGACCGAGCGTCTGCACGACTTTCTCTTTGAGCGCGTTTACCGCAACCCCGATGCAAAGGGCGAGGAGGGCAGAGCGAGCGATATGCTCGAGATGCTGTACGCGCATTACATCGACCATCCCGACGAGCTTCCCGCGGAGTATCGCGGCATCGTCGAGAGCGAGGGAACCTCGCGCGCGGTAGCGGACCATATATCGGGAATGACCGACCGCTTTGCCATAAACACCTTTAAGGAGCTGTTTATCCCCGAGGTGTGGAAGCACTGAGACGGGCGGTGCGGAATGCCGAACCGTAAATAAACTAAAAACAGATGAAAGGGGGATCGAGCATTGATAGACAGCGCGATAATCGACGAGATAAAATACCGAAACGATCTTGTCGATGTCATTTCCTCGTATGTCTCGCTCAAGCGGGCGGGCAGCGGGTATACAGGGCTCTGCCCCTTTCACAGTGAAAAAACGCCGTCGTTTCACGTCGCACCCGAAAAGGGCTTTTTCCACTGCTTCGGCTGCGGAGCGGGCGGCGATGTTATCACCTTTATAATGAGGATAGAAAATCTCAGCTATCCAGAGGCGGTGCGCTTTCTTGCCGCGCGGGCGGGCATTCCGATAGAGGATGACCGCAGCTCGTCGGGCGGGGTGAGCCGCGGACGGATAAGGGATATGAACCGCGATGCCGCGCGCTTCTTCTTCGAGCAGCTTAAGGAGAGTCCCGAGGCGCTTGCGTATCTTTCGAGGCGCGGGCTCGGCAGCGCGACGATAAAGCACTTCGGTATCGGCTTTTCGCCGAACTCACCGGGTGCGCTGCATTCGCACATGCGCTCGCTCGGCTACACCGATGAGGAGCTTGTCACCGGCTTTCTGTGCGGGATAAGCAAGAGAACGGGGCGACCGTACGACTACTTCCGCAATCGGGTGATGTTCCCCGTTATCGACACGACGGGTGCGGTCATCGCTTTCGGCGGACGTGTTATGGACGATTCGCAGCCGAAATATCTGAACTCATCGGATACCCCTGCGTTTACAAAGCGGCGGAGTCTGTTCGCACTGAATTTCGCTAAAAATTCAGCCGACCGCGGCTTCATCCTCTGCGAGGGCTATATGGACGTTATAGCGCTGCACGAGGCGGGCTTTTCACAGGCGGTCGCGACGCTCGGCACGGCAATAACCACAGAGCAGGCGCGGCTGATGCGCAAGTATACCGACCGAGTTTTTATCTCGTACGACAGTGATGCGGCGGGACAAAAGGCGGCAAAGCGGGCTTTCGAGCTGCTCGGAGAGGCGGGCATCGACTGCCGCATAATCCGCATGCAGGGTGCAAAGGACCCTGACGAATACATAAGAAAATTCGGGCGCGAGCGTTTCGCTGCGATATGCAGCGAGAGTCTGACGCAGTTTGACTACGAGCTCGACAACGTCCTGAAAAAATACGATCTCGGCTCGGATGCCGAGCGTATAAAGGCGGCGGACGAGCTGTCCGAGTTTATCGCGGGGGTCGGCTCTGCGGTAGAGCGCGAGGTATATATCGGGCGGGTCGCAGAGCGGCTTGGGCTGTCTGCGGACAATGTGCGTACCGATGTCGGGCGTATCATGCGGCGGCGTGACCGACGCGATCGCAGCGAGGCGTTTGCCGCGCGCGTGCGGCAGGCATCGGGTATGGGCGACCGTGTCAATCCCGACAGGGTGAAGAACCTTGCGGGCTCGTCGGCGGAGGATGTCATACTCGGACTCTTGCTTCTGTATCCCGAGCAGACGGCATTTGTGCGCGACCGCTTCGGACTGACACAGGAGGATTTTGTCACCGAGTTCGGCAGACGGCTGTACGCTGCACTGCTTGAGCTGTGCGGGGCTGACCCGCCGGGCGATTGGGGAATGCTTGCGGGCAGCTTCTCGACCGACGAGATGAGCCGCATAAGCAATCTCCGTTCCGCAAGGATGAATCTCGGGGGAGACCCCGAAAAGCTGCTTACCGATTGTGTTGGTAAGCTCAGAAACAGTAAGAAGAAAGATATTTCACTGGAGGAACTAATTAATGAAAAGAGACATGACGGAAAACGAGTTTGATCGCGACGACGAGTACGATAAGGAGCAGGATGAGCTCGGCGCAGACGGCGATTATCTCGAAGAGGACGATGAGAGCGACGGCTACGGCTACCGAGACAGTGCCTCCGATGATGACGACGATTACGGTGCCGATATGGGCAGAGCGCTCGGTGATGCCTTTGAGGAGAGCGACTACATGAACTCGCTCGACAGCATCCTAAACTTCAGTGAAATCGCTGAGACCGCGGTTGGAAATGTCACATCCGGCAAGGCGGGACACGATGCGGGCGCAGCCGAAGATGACGCAAAGACGGACGCTGCCGATAAGGAATCCGCACCCGCATCAGACGGCGATAAGAAGGATGCGATGCAGCGCATCATTGAGCGCGGCAAGGCGAAGGGCTCCATCACGCACGGTGAGATAATGGAGCTGCTCGGCGAGGAGGAGTACGATCTCGAGCAAATAGACAAGCTGTATGAGACGCTTGAAGGGCTCGGCATCGAGGTCACCGACTATATCAACTCACCCGACCTCGAGGAGATAGAAAACGAGGTCGAGAGATATGAGAGCGCGGAGGACATGGAAAAGATGCTCGCGCAGGAGGGCCTTGCCATCGACGACCCCGTGCGCATGTATCTCAAGGAGATAGGAAAGGTCCCGCTGCTCGACGCGGAGAAGGAGCATAAGCTCGCTGAGCGTATGGCGCAGGGCGACACCAAGGCAAAGAGCGAGCTCGTTGAGGCGAATCTCCGCCTTGTCGTAAGTATCGCAAAGCGCTATGTCGGCAAGGGAATGTTCTTCCTCGACCTTATTCAGGAGGGTAATCTCGGTCTGATGAAGGCGGTCGATAAGTTCGACTATCACAAGGGCTACAAATTCTCCACATACGCAACATGGTGGATAAGACAGGCTATCACGCGTGCTATTGCGGACCAGGCAAGGACCATACGTATCCCCGTTCACATGGTAGAGACGATACATAAGGTATCGCGCCTCAACCGTCAGTATCTCCAGGATCACGGTAGAGAGGCTACACCCGAGGAGATTGCGGAGATGATGAACATCAACCCCGACAAGGTCCGCGAGATAATGAAGATATCGCTCGACCCCGTTTCGCTCGAAACGCCTATCGGCGAGGAGGAGGACAGCCATCTCGGCGACTTTATCGAGGATGTCGATTCTCCCGCACCCGCAGAGGCAGCATCGTATACTCTGCTGCGCGAGCAGCTTAACGAGGTGCTGCATACGCTCACCCCGCGCGAGGAGCAGGTGCTCAAGCTCCGTTTCGGCCTCGACGACGGCAGAACGAGAACGCTCGAGGAGGTCGGAAAGGTGTTCAATATCACCCGCGAGCGTATACGTCAGATAGAGGCAAAGGCGCTGCGCAAGCTGCGTCACCCGAGCCGTTCAAAGCGTCTTAAGGACTACCTCGACTGATTCTGCTGCCCATATAAGGCACGGCGGAGGAGGTATTTGTCCGATACGCGAACAGTTAACAAAAATCATCTTGACATAAATATCGCCATGGTGTAAAATAGACGAAGATATTTTTATTTAGCACAGCGGAGCATGACGGCGGAGACGAACGTTTTTCCCGCTCGCATGTCCGATTAGGAGGACTTTCCCCATGAAAAAAAGAGTTATAAGCATGCTTCTCGGTATGCTCATGATCCTGTCGGTCGTACTTACCGGCTGCTCTTCGGGCGATGACGGAGATATTATCGACGTTTCGCAGAGCAGGGCGAGCGCGATGACCGTTACCCTCTACTCGATAGTTGAGGACGGCACGACCGAAAAGGCTAAGCAGGCTGTTCAGGATAAGCTGAACGAGATAACCGAGAATCAGTTCAATACGCATGTTATTCTTAAGCTCTATACAGAGAGCGAATACAAGAGCGTTATCGAGAATCAGATCGCAATAATCAAGGCTGATATGGATCTTAAGGCTAAGCTGAATGCCGCGTCCGACGTTGCTAAGAAGGCTGCACGTGCGGCAGGCTTCTCTATCGCTTCCGCTACCACGACCGAGGCTGCAACACCCGAGACGGGCGCAGACGGCGAGAGCGCCGTTACTACCGAAGCAGAGTCGGGCGTAGCCGATGAGACGAGAATCAACGAGTACGGCATTGCCGACACCGTCTACCCCGATGAGCAGGAAGGTCAGCTCGATATCTTCCTCATAAACGACTACGCAACATATAAGAATTATGTAAGCCAGGGAGTTCTTGCGGCGCTCGACGACCAGCTCACCACCACCTCCAAGACGCTCAGCGGTTATATCTATCCGTCGCTGCTCTCGGCGGCTAAGGTCGGCGGTGTTACCTACGCTATCCCCAATAACCATGTTATCGGTAACTATACCTACATGCTCGTAAATAAGGCTGTCGCATCGGGGCTCGGCTTCAATCAGCGTAGCTTTACCTCCGCTGCATCGCTCTACGACAGCGGTTTTATCGAGAGAGCGGCATCCGAGAACGGCGTGCTTATGCTCAACGATCCCGTCTGCACGCTTGATTACGCAACGGGCGAGGATGCAAGCGTACTCGGAACTCTCGTTCCCACTCCGCTGCCTACTACCAATAACCCCTCCTACCCTCCCGAGATAATATACGGCATATCCGAGTATAAGAGTGTTCTCTGCATGAAGAACACCTATAAAAACTCGATAAAATACGGAGACCTTGAGGATTATGCAGGTCAGACCGTTATCTCCGCATTTGTCAAGGGCACAGAGGCTGACGCAGCAAAGTACAGCGACGACTATTATGTAGTCAAGGTCGCAGAGCCGACAGGTACCGCCGAGGAGGCATGTCAGGCAATGTACGCGGTCGGCGCATACTCCGTATCGCTTGAGCGCAGCATGGAGATTGTTAACCTGCTCACCACCGATACCGATGTCGTTAACCTTCTCGCGTACGGTATTGACGAGCTCAACTATACGTTTGACGATGTAGACAATATCGTTAAGCTCGCCGATGATATCAAGCCCGGCGATGAGAATTATTACAGAATGAACCCCATCTATGCGGGAAATCAGTATAAGAGATACGCATCGAGCGAATCCGACGCGAGCGAGCTCGTGACCGCTGCCGACAACTGGGCTGCGGGCAAGGCGCAGAACCTCTCGACTATCGAGCTGCCCTATGCGAACTTTGCGGTAAATACCTCGCTCGTTCCCGGCTATGTTTCTCAGGAAAACATGGACGACGATGATGAGGATGAGACGACGGAAGGCGAGACCACTACCGCGGCTGAGACCACTCAGCCCGAGGTCGAGTTTATGGATGTCCCGAGCATGATTACCGCGCTCTGCCGACTCTATGATGATTACAATGCAAAGATTGAGAACTTCTCGGGTACTAACCCCGATACCGGTGCGGCAATGACTATCTCCGAGTATATCGACTGGATAGCAGCTACGGTCGCAGAGGAAAAATGCGTTTCCGATGCGCTTAATACCTCTAACTCCGCTTCCATCACCAATCAGTACCTCGCGTACATCGGTAACTGAGAATAGAACGGTAATCGGTCGGGCTTAGCAGTCCCGATGCTTCGATATCGGAATTAAATCCCCGTGCGATGCAGATGCATTGCATGGGGATTTTTAAGCAGAATGCTGCTGATTGAAAAATAACCCGTGAAAGCTGAGTCGGCTTTCACGGGTTGTTGTTCGTTATGCGATTGTTATGCGGAACGGGCATCAGCGCGTGATGCTGCGCGGTGATGCGGTGCGCGTGATACAGTGCAGTGATTCAGCACGGTGACGCTGCGCGCTGCGGAATCAGACATTGAAGCGGAAGAGCGTGACATCTCCGTCCTGCATTACATAGTCCTTGCCTTCGCTGCGGACGAGTCCTCTTTCCTTGGCAACCGTCATGCTGCCGCATTCCATCAGCTTATCAAAGGCGATTATCTCGGCGCGGATAAAGCCGCGCTCAAAGTCGGAGTGTATCTTGCCCGCCGCCTGCGGTGCGCGGGTACCGCGGGTGATTGTCCATGCGCGGACCTCCTGCGGTCCTGCGGTAAGAAAGCTGATAAGACCGAGCAGCGAGTAGCTTGCCTTGATGAGACGGTCGAGACCGCTCTCCGCGAGACCGAGGTCCTCGAGAAATACCGCCTTTTCGTCGGGCTCAAGCACGGCTATCTCGGATTCTATCTGCGCGCAGATGGGGAGTATGCCAGCGCCCTCCTCTGCGGCGCGGGCGGCGAGCTTTACATAGCCCGCGTTGCCCGACATATCGCTGCCTATCTCGTCCTCTGAGATGTTTGCGACGTATATTACGGGCTTCATGGTCAGCAGCGGAACGGTGAGCATAATCTCAGCCTCCTCCTCTGTGTATTCGAGCGACCTTGCGGTCTTGCCCTCGTTGAGCGCTTCGGTGACCCGCTCGAGCAGCAGCGCTTCGCGTTCGAGCGACTTGTCGCCCTTCATCATCTTACGCGCGTGCGCTATCCTGCGTTCAAGCACCTCGATATCCGAGTAGATAAGCTCCATATTGATGGTGTCGAGATCGCGGATGGGATCGACCGAGCCGTCGACGTGAATTATGTCGGTGCTCTCAAAGCAGCGTACGACGTGAACTATCGCATCGACCTCACGGATGTGTGAGAGAAACTTGTTTCCGAGACCCTCGCCCTTTGACGCGCCCTTTACAAGACCCGCGATGTCGACGAATTCAACGACGGCGGGAGTATATTTTTCGGGGTGATACATCTCGGCGAGACGGTCGAGACGCGAGTCGGGAACGGCTACAACGCCGACATTGGGCTCGATGGTGCAGAAGGGGTAGTTTGCGCTTTCCGCGCCCGCGTTTGTTATTGCATTGAAGAGGGTGCTTTTGCCGACATTCGGCAGACCCACGATACCGAGTTTCATATATATTACCTTTCTGTACGGGATCCGCGCGGCATCCCGCGCGTTTTTTTGCTTATATCCATACAATTATAATACATCTCGGCAAAATAATCAAGTGATAATTGCACGGATAGTCAATCAATAATTACGAATACGCGACGTAACAAATACTTAACAAGTAAGTTACAATTTATTAACCATATTGACCAAAATGCTGATATAATGAATATGGTCAAATAAATAACGAAATTAACAAAATATCACCCGCGCGGTCGAACATGGGCGCCGCTGGCGCGGCAGAACGGTATAAATCACTGCCGCCGCAGCGCATGACCTTGCTCGCCGACGGGTACCGACAAAAAGAAAGCACTTTAAAGAGGTGGATGATGATGGGAACAAAGATTCTTGTAATTGACGACGACGTTAATATCTGTGACATGCTAAAGCTTTATCTCGAGAATGACGGATATGAGGTCAAGACCGCAAATGACGGCGCCGACGGAGTCAGCTGCTTCAAGATGTACGAGCCAGATCTTGTACTGCTCGACATCATGATGCCTAAAAAGGACGGCTGGCAGGTATGCCGCGAGATTCGCGAGGTCTCTTCAAAGCCTATTATTATGATAACGGCAAAGGGCGAGGTGTTTGACAAGGTGCTCGGACTTGAGCTCGGCGCAGACGACTTTATCGTAAAGCCCTTTGAGATGAAGGAGCTCTCCGCGAGAATAAAGGCGGTTCTCCGCCGCTATTCCGCTCACGACAATCAGCGTGACGACGGCATAGTTAAGTTTGACAATATCGAGATAAGCCTTGATAAGTATGAGCTCAAGCTCAAGGGCAAGAGCGTAGATATCCCCCCGAAGGAGCTTGTTCTGCTCTACTTCCTTGCATCTAACTACAACCGCGTGTTTACCCGCGATCAGCTGCTTGACAAGGTCTGGGGCTTTGACTACCTCGGCGACTCGAGAACGGTCGACGTACACGTAAAGCGTCTGCGTGAGAAGCTTGAGGGCGTGTCTGATAAATGGGTTCTTAAGACCGTATGGGGCGTAGGATATAAGTTCGAGCTCCTTCAGTAATCAGGCGTGTGCCGCACAGGGCGTTTAATTATCAGAAAAGGGGCTGTTAAAAAACGAGTTTTTTAACAGCCCTCTTTGGTTTACGGGGATAAGTAAAATATGTATAAGAGTCTGTTTTCGCGGTATCTGACCGCCTTTCTGCTGATAATCGTCGTCGCATTTTCGATAATTATCGGCGTTGTGGGCGTCATGATGACCGACTACTCAAACGAGGTCAACAGCAGCATGCTGTCGCGCACCGCAGCTGCCGTCGGCAGAACGCTGGAGGCAAAATATACCGCTTCCACCACCGAGAATTATAACCGCTTTATTTACTACAAGCGCGCGGAGCTGCAAACGGTGGTCGACGCACTCTCCGATGTTGACAACGGCATTATCATTTTCATAACCGACGCTCAGGGCAATGTTCTTCTCTCAGGGGATGAGGGCGAGGTCTCGCTCTCCGAGCAGGTGTCTGCGGACATGCTGCCGACCGATAACGCGAACGGCGGGACGACCGACAGCGGGGCTGCCGACGGTGCTGCCGCAAACGGCGAAACTGCAAACGACGGAGCTGCGGAGACGGGCGGCACGCTGCGGCTCGATTCCTCCGACCTCGGCGGCGTATTGTCGAGCAATTATAACGTCAGTGCCGTTACCGTGAAGGGCAGAGACGGCGAGACGGTCGGTGCGGCATATGCCGTCGCGGCCGCGGATACCATGCAGATATTCATCGGCACGATGGTCAAAACTCTGATAACCGAGTGTCTGTGGGTGCTGCTTGCGGCACTTATCGCGGTCTACTTTATCAGCGAGCGTATAACAAGTCCGCTCAAGAAGATGAGCATGGCGGCAAAATCCTTTGCGGCGGGGCAGTTTGACGTTCGTGTACCCGTTATCGGACACAGCGAGGTCGCAGACCTTGCGACCGCGTTCAACAACATGGCGAGCTCGCTCGCAAAGACGGAGGAGACGCGCCGCATCTTTCTTGCGAACGTCTCGCACGACCTGCGCACGCCCATGACCACAATCGGCGGCTTTATCGACGGCATACTCGACGGCGCAATCCCGCCCGAAAAATACGAGCACTATCTCGGAATAATAGCGGGCGAGGTGCGCAGACTGTCGCGTCTTGTAACGTCGCTGCTTGAGATAACGCGGATACAGGCGGGCGAGCGTAAGTTCAATATGGAGGCGTTCGACATAGCCGAGATGGCGCGTGAGATACTGATATCGAACGAGCAGCGGATAGAGAAAAAGCACCTCGACGTATCGTTTGAAAGCGACAGCGACCGCATGTACGTCTATGCCGACCGCGACGCTATTTATCAGATACTGTATAACCTTTGCGACAATGCAATTAAATTCTCCCGCGAGGGCGGGGCATACCGTATATCCATCATCGCAAAGGCAGGCAAGGTCTACACCTCGGTCTATAACGAGGGACAGGGCATTGCGGATGACGATATCGAGTACGTCTTTGACCGCTTCTACAAGAGCGACAAGAGTCGCGGACTTGATAAGACGGGCACGGGTCTCGGACTGTATATAGCTAAGACGATAATCGACGCGCACCATGAGGAGATATGGGTACGCAGCGTTTACGGTAAGTTCTGCGAGTTCGTATTTACCCTTCCGCAGACGCATGAGCCGCGCAGTGACGAGCTTGTTCCCGCCGCGCCGCTTAAATAAGATTTGTCAAAAAAACAAAACAAGGTCTTTACAAAAGAGGTTCAAAGACTTAATATTTGGTTTAGCCGCTGTTCAAATGTGGGTGCTATACTATACGTCAACAAGGGCGGGGTGTGCCTGCGGTCGAGCTTGCGGCGTGGTGCTGCGGATTTCGGCGCGCTGTACCGTGCCCGAATTCAGGGGATTGTGAGGCAGGATAATATGTCAAAAAGCAGAGTCGATACGGCTCCCTGCCGTGACCGCGAGGCGGTTTGCTTCGGTGGTATAGCAAGCCCTCACTACTCGATCTATAAGCGTGAGCTCGCGAAAAAGGAGCGCAGCCGCGGCAGAAAGGCAGTGACGGTCGCGCTTGCACTTGTGACCGCAGCACTGTTTACGGCGGCAGTCGGCTCGGTGGTCCACCTGCTGCGCGACTCGGGCGGCGTAGGCTTGCTTTCCGGGACGGTGCTCGGCATGGGAGAGAGCGAGAGCGGAGCCGACAGCGTCGGCGATATGCTCGTGCGCGCACGCGAGACGGCAAAGAAGGAACGTACCGCGTCGGGCGGCGAGGTCGATACGGGCACTGCGGAACAAAAGCTTGAGACGCTGACGGGGATAGATTTCACACCCGTAACGGCAGCATGGTCTAAGGTATATAACATACCGCGCGGTCTTGCCGTGCAGGAGGTCGAGACGAGCAATCAGGTCGGCGGCGTTCATCTGCGGGTCGGAGATGTCGTTACATCGATAAACGGCGTGAGCGTGTTCGGCACCGACGAGGCATACTCGGTCATTTCGGCAATGCAGAGCATCGGCAAATGCCGTGCTGAGCTCTCGTTCTACCGTAACGGTGTGAGCTATATTGCGGTTTTCGTCTTTCAGTGAGATGCGGCACGATAGGTGATGTGCACGGTATGAACGACGAAATGCGCATGTCGTAAAATGAATAAATTCAAGGTCGGCGGACTGTCTCGGTTCGCCGACCTTTTTCGATAATTCCGCTCGGACGCAATCGGGCGAAAAACTTCTTACTGCGCTCGCTCAAAGCGGCAGAAATATGCGATACCCGCTCAGCGGCGGTCGGCAATGTGCTGCGACAGCCTGTTTAAAGCGATCGTGATATGCCATGATAACCAGCCGAGCGGTGGTAATATGTCGTGATGACCCATGTTGAAACTGCTGCCGCAGTGCCTTGCCGATTTAATATGAAAAGCAGCTGTCAGCGTGTATGATCGCAGACAGCTGCCGTTTTGGTGCTTATATTGTTTTTTGTACTTATATTGCTTTTGCGTCGCGCTTATTCCTTGTCGGCTGCGCCGCCGTCGACCGAGTCGGTCTTGTAATACGGGTCTATCATTATCTCCTTTATCTTCGGATAAGCCGCGTATATCATGATATACCAGACCGCGCCGACCGTAATTATCAGCGGCAGCGTTATGCCGAGCGGCAGGAACAGACCCATGAGCATGTAGTTTGCAAACACGATGACAGCTGCACCGAGCAGGGCGGGAATGTTGCGCTTTGCGCCGATAACGGCGAATATCAGGGCGTTTTTGAAGAGCTTGAATATGCTCAGCTCAAAGGTGACGAGCATCGTGTACAGATACGGGCGCATTATGAGATAAAGCGTCGCGAGCACGATATTTCCCCACATGACGAGCCCCGATACATACGAGCCGCCGTTCAGATATGCGAGGGTGATATTATATGTGAGCAGCGCGGTGAAGGCGCAGTCGATGATGCCGAGCATGAGCGACTGACGCAGGTTGCGCTTTATGACGTATTTGATGTCCGAGAAGAAGAATATAGGCTCGCCTCTGAGCAGATTTCGGAACAGATAGGTCGCTGCTGTCGTTATCGGACCGAGCGTAAACACGAACAGCAGCGCGAGCAGCATCATTACGGTGGTTGCCGTCGTCGTTACCGAGAGCGTTCCCTGCACGCCGTGGACACCGTACAGCGCCGCGAATGCGGGCGAGCTCTCACCGTGCAGAAACACGCCGTGCAGCACGGGGAACAGCGGCGAGGTCGGTGCCGTTGAGGTATAGTTCAGATTTCCGGTCAGCGCATAGAGAAAGAAGAATATCGGAAAATTACCGATGATGAGCAGCAGATTTACCCTGAATATATCGTTTGCATGCAGCTTGAAATACGAAAAGAAGCCGGTAAAGTTCTTTGGGATGTCTATCCCCTTTTTAACTCCCTTGCCTTCCTTTTGCGTATCGAACAGCTTTTTCAGCTTGTCATGGTATTTGGACATTCCTATGACCGCAGCCCCGTTGCAGAGGCTTCCTTTCTCGTTGTTTTTTTACGTTATGCCGCATAGCGGCGGGCTTCGGATGTTTTTATACGTTATGCCGCACGGCGGCGGTGCGTTAATCGTTGTCAGGGGTTGTCAGGCGAGCATCGGTGTGAGCAGTATACGTGCGAGACTGAGCAGGAACATGCTCAGCGACGCAGAGCAGAGAACGTATGTGCAGCGCCTTACTTCGGGCATCGTGACGAGCACGCGGGCACTCGCGGGAGCGCGGCGGAGCAGAACGATGCCGAGATATGCGCAGTGCGCGCAGACCCTGCCGACCTCTTCGGCGAGCAGTATGCAGAGCAGTGCCCGCAGCAGATACGGCAGATCGGGTGATGCGGTACCTGCGCAGAGCGCCCCCATGCAGAAGGCAAATGCCGAAACGGTGATGCCCGCTATCGGCGGAGAATATACCGTAAAGCCGAAAAGACATGAGACGATGCAGAGCAGCACGGGCGCAGTACACGCGGTGAGCGCAAGGGCGATGCAGCCGCCTACCCCGTCACCGTCAGACGGCAGCGCGACGCACTGTGCCGCAGCACGCTGCGCCGAGAGCGACAGCTCTCCGAGCCTGCCCGTGCAGGAGCATGAGATGACTCCCGCCGTAAACGCGACGGCAAGTATCGCGGAGAATATCAGCCTTGTTCTTTTGTATCTTTGCAGCTCATTCCACATTGTTTGTCCGCATCCCTTTGCACGAGATTTTTTGTTCGGACATGCCCGTATCACGGAGCTGTAAAAATGCTTTTTTAACAGCTCCTGCAATCATGGGCGCGCCCGTAGCAAATATATTCCCGCGCGGCTGCGGTTATTCCGTTATTGGATAAGGCGTGTTGAGCTTAGCTGCACTGTCGACCGCCCGAATTTTATCTCCCCGTTATTTTCCGAGTTCATATGCGCGGTCGGTACACGCCTGCATTGCCGCGTCGATGATCCCCGGCATATCGCGCTCGAGCAGCGTCTTGACGGCGGGCTCTGTCGTTCCGCCGGGAGTCTGAACGGCATCGAGCAGCTGCTCTGCGGTGAGCGGCGAGCGCATCATCAGCTCGGCAGAGCCTATCACCGTGCGGCAGACGAGGTTTCTCAGCTGATGCTCATCTGCCTCGATACCCTGTCTGCGCGCGGAGTCGATTATCGATTTAATAAAGAGATAGACGTATGCGGGCGAGCTGCCTGTCACGCTGATTATCTCGTTCATCTTGTCCTCGGGGAGAATGATAATCTCGCCCATACAGGAGAAGATGCGGCAGACGAGCCTGAAATCCGTTTCGTTTACAGAGCCGTTGCGCGTCACCGCAGTTGCGCCCTTGCCGATGCGCAGCGGGGCGTTCGGCATAACGCGGATAACGGGCACATCGCGCCCGAGACCCGAGCAGACTGCGGCAGTCGTTACACCCGCAGCTATAGAGACAAAGCATTTGCCGTCAAGCGCGGCGGTGCCGAGCTCGGCAAGCAGTTCGGGAAATGCCTGCGGCTGCGTAGCGAGTACGATAATATTTGCCTGCTCTGCCGCATCGGGCGCGGAGGATGCTACGGTGTAGCCATGCTCGGCGAACGGAGCAGCCTTTTCCGCATGGCGGTCGAATAGTATAACGTCGCCGTGAGCGATACCGTTTTCGGCTACGCCCCCGATTATCGCGCTTGCCATGTTGCCGACGCCTATGAAGGCTATCTTGACTCTTTTCATATCTGCTGTTCTTCCTTTCGGTCGAATTGCCGTACCGCCTGCGCGGCACGACCATCTCAGCGATTATTATATCATCTTATGCTGTGAACTTCCAACATTATATGTAACATTTTTTCGCTCGCACGGCGTATGCATCCCACGTTCGACAGGGCTTGACCGAATCCCCGCTTTGTACATTTGTCAATGATGTGAGACTAAAAAATAAGAGTCAAAGCTAAGAGTCCGGTCAAACGCTTATGCAGCCGGAAGGAGGGGCGAAGCCCCGAGTGGAGGCTGCATAAGCGGGGCGCTCAAGCGCGGTGGGACTCAAGCTCTCGGTGCTTTTGAGCGGGCGACTTCCAACCGAGTACTGCCATGGGAATGTTGTTGGAGCGGCGCAAATAACGCTTCATCTGTTCCTGCAGATCGGCAAAAGAATAGAAGCTCAGATAGTTATAGAAACGCTCCTGATCGTTTCTGTGGCTCCGTTCAACCTTGCCGTTGTGCCACGGTGTTCGCGGTCTGAGGACATGGTGATGAATGCGGAAGTGATTGCAAAATGCATCGAAAGGATGCACACGCTTCGTCTTTGCCGTATGTGTGAATTCCGTACCGCAGTCTGTTTGTATTTCTGCCGGTGCATATCCGAACCAAACAATCGCTCTTTTTACGAAATCAACCGTCGAATAGCTCGACTGCTCCCGATACGCATAAATGAACCGTTTTCTTGAGGCTTCCTCGATGACGGTGTATTGGTAGTATTGTTCCTTTTCTTTGGCCGAATGGCAAGCTGTCGGTACATATTTAACATCCAACTGCCATTTTACACCGAGCTCGGCGGGCGTGTCGTATTTACCCGTATGCTTTGATTTTTTCTTTGTAGATTCCACCTTATTGCGAAACCCGAGACGAACAAATACTCGGTAAAGGGAGCCGGGATGGCGTTTGTATGCCTTTTCCTCACGGAGCTTTCCGTACAGCTCACAAATTGAAATATTCGGACTTCTTCTGTGGTAATCACATATCCATTTCAGCTCCTGCTCCGTATGAGCGTTCGGGTGTGCCGTATGCGGTCTGTGCGATTTGGGAATCAGGGATTCCTTTGTCCCGTCGTACAGCTTGTTCCACCTCATAAGAGAGGCTTTGGAGATATGATATCTTCGGCAGAC
>OIYS01000027.1_pt1 | contig 102847 bp, 98 predicted proteins | sample 1588271 | NCBI WGS metagenome assembly OIYS01 (sample SAMN03283286) | human gut metagenome | biome: human-associated habitat; material: feces | host: Homo sapiens | place: Peru | collected 2012 | reverse complement strand
AACCCCCGACCTGCTGATTACAAATCAGCTGCTCTACCAACTGAGCTACACCAGCCTATCGTTGTTCTCGGCGTCACTCCCGAGTGCTTACATAATATATCATATGAATTATCGGTTGTCAAGTGTTTTTTTGAATTTTTTTATTTTTTTGAAAAACGGCTTTTTCTTCGGTTATTCTTGCTTGTTCGAGCGAAAATATATTAGTTAATATATTTTTAAAAAATATATGGTTAAAAAACCTTGTATCGGTTTTTTTGATGTGGTATAATTTTAAAGATAAAAATAGAATTCTTATATCGGGTATTATCCCGGAGGTATTAAATGTTATGCAGCGAATTGAAATAAAACAGTTATACAAAGCTCCGAATGACTTTGCCGGTAAAAAGATTACTGTCTGCGGATGGGTCAGAACCATAAGAGATTCAAAATCGGTCGGCTTTATGCAGATCAACGACGGCGGATGCTTTGAGGGGCTTCAGGTCGTTTTCGAGGACGGAAAGATTGACGATTTTAAGAAGATCGCTTCTATGAACGTCGGAGCGGCGGTTATTGTAACAGGAGATTTTATACTTACTCAGTCTGCGAAACAGCCGTTTGAGCTTAACGCTGACACTGTTGAAGTTGAAGGGGAGTCGACGCCGGATTATCCGCTTCAGAAAAAGAGTCACTCTCTTGAATATCTCCGTACTATAGGACATTTAAGACCCAGAACGAATACGCTTTCCGCTGCGTTCAGAGTCAGAAGCACGGCGGCCTATGCTATTCATAGATTTTTTAACGAGCGCGGTTTTCTTTACGCGCATACGCCTCTTATCTCATGCAGTGACTGCGAGGGAGCGGGCGAGATGTTTAAGGTAACAACTCTCGATATCGATAATCCTCCCAGGGATGAAAACGGAGCTGTCGACTATAAAGAGGATTTCTTCGGAAAAAAAGCATTCCTCACGGTTTCCGGTCAGCTTCAGGGTGAGATTATGGCTCAGGCTTTCGGAAAAATATACACGTTCGGTCCTACATTCAGAGCCGAAAAATCGTATACTCAAAGACATGCTGCGGAGTTTTGGATGATTGAACCTGAGATCGCTTTTGCCGATCTTGAGGACGATATGGAACTTGCCGAGGCGATGATTAAGTATGTTATAAATTACTGTCTTGAAAACTGCAAATCGGAGCTTGAATTCTTCAATAAATTTATAGATAAAGGACTTCTTGAAAGGCTTAAAAGCGTTGCTTCGTCTGATTTCGGCAGAGTAACCTACACCGAAGCCGTAAAGCTTTTGGAAAAGCATAATGACAAATTCGAGTATAAAGTATGCTGGGGCTGCGATCTTCAGACAGAACATGAGAGATATCTTACCGAGGAAATTTTCAAAAAGCCTGTATTTGTTACAGATTATCCCAAGGAAATAAAGGCTTTCTATATGAGACTCAACGACGACGGCAAAACCGTGGCTGCAATGGACTGTCTCGTTATGGGAATAGGAGAGATAATCGGCGGTTCGCAGAGAGAGGAACGTCTCGACGTACTCAAAGAGAGAATGAACGAACTCGGTCTTAATGAAAAGGATTATTGGTGGTATCTTGATTTGAGAAAATACGGCGGAACCCGTCACGCGGGTTTCGGACTGGGGTTTGAAAGACTTGTTATGTATCTTACGGGAATTTCGAATATAAGAGACGTGCTTCCGTTCCCGAGAACCACCGGTTCTGCGGAATTTTAATAAAAAAACATTTAGAAAACAAAATTCAAAGAGGAATTTGATTATGAAAAACGTGAACGAAATGACAAAAGAAGAACTTATCGCTTTAAAAAACGAAACGCAGGCAAGATACGACGATTTTAAGAGCAGAGGTCTTAAAATAGATATGTCACGCGGTAAGCCCGCGCCGCAGCAGCTGGAGCTTTCGAATATGCTCTACGACAGCATAGACAAAGACAATTACAAAGCCTATGACGGGCTTGACTGCCGTAACTACGGCGTTCTTGCCGGAATAGCTGAATGCAGGGAGCTTTTCGGGGAGCTGTTTGATATGCCGGCGAAGAACGTTATAATCGGCGGTACGGCAAGCTTACAGCTTATGTTTGATTTTATTTCACAGTGTTACTCAAAAGGTATCGGTTCGGCACCGTGGTGTAAACTTGACAAGGTTAAATTCATTGCCGTTGTTCCCGGTTACGACAGACATTTCGGTATTGCGGAGTATTTCGGAATAGAAATGATAAACGTACCCATGCTTTCGGACGGCCCCGATATGGATAAAATAGAGGAGCTTATAAAAGATCCCTGTGTAAAAGGTATGTTCTGCGTGCCTAAGTATTCGAATCCCGACGGAATTACATATTCCAAAGAGGTCTGCGAGCGTCTTGCAATGATGAAGCCCGCCGCGGAGGATTTCAGAGTCGTATGGGATAACGCGTACTGTATACACGATCTTTACGACGAAACCGACTATCTTCCCAATATTATAAAGGAAGCCGAAAAATACGGCAATGAAGATCATTTCGTCATGTTTGCTTCGACTTCAAAGGTTACGTTCCCCGGCGCGGGTATTTCCGCTGTTTGCGCTTCCGATAATAATGTTAAGATGATTCTTGACAGAATGAATTATCAGATAATTTCCAATGATAAAATGAATCAGCTTCGTCATTGCAGGGTATTTAAGAATCTTGACGATCTCAAAGCTCACATGAAGAAGCATGCCGAAATATTAAGACCTAAATTCGAGACGGTTCTTAATATTCTCGACGAAGAACTCGGCGGACTCGGTATCGCTTCGTGGCACAAGCCCAACGGCGGATATTTCATCAGTCTTAATGTAAACACAGGCTCTGCTTCGTATGTAGGAAAGCTTTGCAAAGAGGCGGGACTTACACTCACAACGGTAGGTGCGACGTTCCCGTACGGCAAGGATCCCGACGACAGAAATATCAGAATTGCGCCGTCGTTCCCGAGCATTGACGATTTGAAACTCTGTGCCGAGCTTCTCTGCATAGGAGTGAAGCTTGCCGCGGCAGACGAGCTTCTTAATAAATAATATATTCGAGGATTGATAATAATGATAAGGATAGGACACGGCTACGATGTTCACAGATTTGCAGAGAACAGAAAATTGATTCTCGGCGGGGTCAAAATTGATTACGAATACGGTCTGTTGGGACATTCGGACGCGGACGTTCTTATCCATGCTGTGTGCGACGCTCTTCTCGGCGCGTCAGCCCTCGGCGATATAGGCAAACATTTTCCCGATACGGACGAACGCTATAAAGGTATTGACAGTACGCTTTTACTTTCGCATGTTGTCGAACTTATAAGCTCGCTCGGGTATAAAGTCGGCAATATTGATTGCACCGTTATCGCTCAAAAACCGAAAATCGGGAAGTACGTTCCCGAAATGGCAGGCAATATTTCACGGTTGTGCAAGACGGAGATTTCGAACGTAAACGTAAAAGCTACGACGGAAGAGGGACTCGGTTTTACGGGCAGACTTGAGGGAATCAGTGCGTACGCAGTTTGCACTATATATAATGATTAATATTTTATAATTATAATAATACGGTAATACCGATTCTAATACAGGCGGTGATGACGGATGATAATACCGATGACACTATCCTTTACGTCGGAATTTACATCATGGTGGTCTAAATTTTTCGGCGCAGTTACAAGCATAAATTCAATAACGGATATTCTCGATATTCTTTTTGTTGCCGTTATTTTTTACGGCATGATTATAATGCTGAGAAAATCGCAGTCGATTCAGATTATAAAAGGCGTTTTACTTGTAATTCTGCTGTACATTTTAGTAAGCGTTTTGCAGATGAGTGCAAGTAAATTCCTGTTTGACAATGTTATAAGTAATATTCTTGTTATCCTTGTTATTATTTTCAGTAAGGAAATACGTCAGGTTCTCGAACGACTCGGGCAGGGTAAGAATCTTAAGAATTTCTCCTTTTTCTCCGACAATAAGTCAGACAACGATACGGTTGACGCTATAAATGCAGTTTGCAGAGCGTGCGGACAGATGAGCGAGGATAAGGTAGGTTCTCTGATTATTTTCCAGAGAAATTCCCTTCTCGGCGATTTGATGAAGCAGAGCGTACCGATCGATTCGCAGACAACGTACGAAATGCTTTTGAGCATATTCTTCCCGAAAGCCGCGCTTCACGACGGCGCAATAATTATTAATGAGGGCAGAATCGTTGCGGCAAGATGCGTCGTACCTTTAAGAAACGAAAAAGAGATTTACGACCATGTCGGAACGAGACACCGTGCTGCACTGGAGGTAAGTCTTATGAGCGACGCAGTCGTTGTTGTTACAAGCGAGGAGACGGGTATTATCTCTATCGCATATGACGGTCAGCTTGTCAGAGACTTAACCGACAGCGAATTAAGAAGTAAATTAAGTGACTTGCTTTTGCCTCATGAAAAGGACGAAAAGTCGAAAAAATCCCCTGTGAAAAAGATAAAAGGGGGTAAAAAAGAATGAAAAACGCAACTAAGAACGAAAAAGAAAGCAGATTTCAAAAACTTATAGACAATAACAAATTCGTTTTTCTTATCTCTCTTTTGGGGGCGTTCGTCGTTTGGGTTGCAGTCGCAATGTATGCAAGCCCTGACGAAAAGACTACGATAAGCGTTCCTATTTCAATAGATATGGAAAACGGAGTTATATCAAAAAACAGCTATCAGATTTTCGGAACATATAACAATACGGTTGACATTACAGTTTCGGGACCGAGATATCTTATTTCGAAATTAAAGCCCGAGGATATTTCCGCGGTTGCGAGAACGAACGACGTTGACAGCGCGGGTATTTCAAATCTGCCGATCAAGGCGACGGTTCTGTCGAATTCCGACGAGGTTTCGATTGTCGATATGTCCGTCTCATCTGTTACCGTTTATTTTGATACACTCGAATCAAAAAAATTTGATATTGAGGTTGATAAATCCAAACTTTCCGAATCCGTAGCCCCCGACTGCTCGATTCATGACGTTACTCCGCTTACAACAAACGTAACGCTCAGCGGACCGAAAACGGAAATTGATAAAGTAAACAGGGTTGTTGTAGTTCCCGAGACCGACGGAAAACTTGCAAAAACGCAGACTGTCGATACTGTTGTGAGTCTTGAGGGTTCGCGCGCGGTTGATACAGTTTCGATTAACGAGTATATTCGTTTCGAGGAAAAAATCAAAGTTAAAATAAGCGTCTGGCAGAGTGAGGATATTCCTTTAAGCGTTAATATAGGCGGAACCGCAGACGGTATCGGTTATTCGATTAATCCGAAAACGGCGAAGGTCAGTATTGATACAGAACAGACGGATACGTTAAAAAATATTGCTATCGCTTCGGTTTCTGCATCGGATATAAAGGACGGAGACAAGATGACGGTCAGTGCGTCGTCTCTGCCTGTTTCCGAATTCTATTCTTTTGCGGATTCTAACGCTTCATTCGAAATTACGTTTACAAATTCAAACGACAATTAACAAAAGGAGGACGGTGTGATGAAAAAAAGCCTTGCAGTTGTCTGCTCAATTTTGATTTTTGCATCGGTATTTTTTTCGTCATGCACATCTCCGTTTAATTCGGCCGAAAATCTTATAGCGCCACCGCGCCTTACCGGAGATAACGCTCTTTTGCAGACGGCGTTTGAAAATGCCGTAATGGACAAAGGGGAAATAACACTGAAAACTCCCGCTGCGGGAAGTTATCGTTCCGCGTTCTGCCTTGACGATTACGATTCGGACGGTGAGGACGAGGCAGTTGTTTTTTATTCGTTAAAAGAGGATGAAAATACTGTTTATATGAATATTCTCGATAAGATCGACGGCGAGTGGACAAGCATAAACGATATCAAGGGCGACGGAAGTTCCGTTGAGTCCGTTGATTTTATAGATCTTAATAATGACAATGTCTGCGAAATACTTGTAAGTTATTCTATACTTGATTCAAAAAGCAATAAGAGACTTTCTGTTTATTCGAATTTAAAAAACGGCTCGAACGGCTTTACGTTCCTTGCAATGGAGCCGTATACCCAAATGTATTTTACCGACATAGATTCTGACGGTTACAGCGAAATTGCACTTGCATATCTTGACTCGACGGCGGAGCAGTACACATCGGATCTTACATTTTTAAAAATGAATTCCGAAAAGGGGACTATATATTCTTTTGCAAAGACAACGCTGTACTCCGAAAATACGGGATTTGCCGGTATAACTTCCGATGTAAAAGACGGAATTTGTTATCTGTATATTGACGAAATTGCTTCGGGTTCATATGTTACCGAAATTGTTTACTGGGATTCAAATTCACAGTCGCTTATAAAACCCGTTGACGTGGATATTCTGACTCTCAGAAACTGTCCGACTGCAAGAATTCTGAGTGTAACGTGTTCCGATATAAACGGCGACGGTTATATAGAAATTCCCACTGCAAAACATCTTAACGACAGTAAAGTAACGTCGAGATATAACGAGTCTTTGAATCAGCAGATAAATTTGATTACATGGTATTCGTATACAGGCAAGGCGCAGGAGTTTGAAAAGGTTAAGGAATATATCAGAAATTCGACTGACGGATATACGATACAACTGTCGGACGATATAATAAATTCGGTTTCCGCTGTGTTTGACGCGGATAATCACAGCGCATTGTTCTATTATATAAATTCGGATTCCGAGAAAACGAAGCTGTTTTCCGTAAACGCTGTTTTGATATCCGATTCCGCGTCATATACCGACGGAGTCTATTTAAAATCAGGTTCGATATATTCGTATTACTGCACGCTTTTTGAAGAAAGCGAACAATATAATATCGATCTTGAAACGATAAAATCGGCCTTGCAGATTGCCGACGAATATTAAAAGGTGAAAGAAATGAAAAGAATTCTTGTTGCCGAAGATGAAAATTCAATAAGAGATTTTATAGTTATTAATCTCAAAAGAAGCGGATATGACGTTGTCGAGGCGGAAAACGGCAGAGACGCTTTGGATTTGTATGACAAATTCGAAGGTGATTTTGATATTGCCCTGCTTGACATAATGATGCCTCTTGTAGACGGACTCGAAGTATGCAAACAGCTTCGCGCCAAAAGTAATACACTCGGAATCGTAATGCTTACGGCAAAAACACAGGAAATGGATAAGGTTACGGGCTTGCTTGTCGGTGCGGACGACTACATAACAAAGCCTTTTTCACCGTCCGAGCTTATGGCTCGTATAGATGCAATTTACAGACGAGTTACGGTCAACAAGGATGTCCGCGTAAATTCATCTGCGAGCGATATTGTCGAGGGCGGAGAGTTTATTCTCAATCTGCGAAGCCGTACGCTTACAAAAAACGGAGAACTGATAGATTTAACTCAGGTTGAATTTCAGATCATGGAGTATTTTCTGAGCAATCCGAACGTTGCGCTGAGCCGAAACGATATTCTAAAATATGTTTGGGGAGATTCTTATTTCGGAGACGATAAGGTCGTCGACGTCAATATCAGACGGCTTCGAATGAAAGTAGAAGAAGAACCTTCAAAGCCGAGACACCTGACGACTATATGGGGATTGGGGTATAAGTGGATTCCGTAACGGCTGATTTTAGTTTTTTGAGGTGTTGAAATGAAAAGCCACGGCAGCGGTATAACACGGCGATGGATAGTCAACACATTCGGAATTATCGTACTCGTCCTTGTTATTTTTAATGTTTTATGTTCCTATGCTTTAAAACAGTATTATTATAAAATTGCCGAAAGCTCGATTGATTCGCGAGTTTCCGTGTCAAGTATGCAGAATTTTTTCAGCGCATATACGGGATCGACGGATAATGTTTTTGAAAACGGAGCACGTGAATTTGTTGAGAATTTTGCCTACTCGAATCTTATGGAGGTTTGGGTAATAAATCCAAAAGGCTCCGCCGTAGTTTCGTCTACGGGATTTCCCGTTGAGCAAACGAAAATGCCGGATTTCGAAACGGCAAAACGTTCCGACGACGGAGAGGGTACATGGATTGGCAAATATTCAACCGGAGAAAAGGTTTTAGCAAAAACTTTTCTTCTGCCGTCAAACGGAAACGATTTCGGCGGCGCAGTTCGTTTTATAATTTCATTGAGCGGACTTAACCGTCAACATGTTATCTATACCGCGCTGATTTCGTTCGCATGTATAGTGGCGCTGTTTTTTGTCAGCATTTCGGGACTTTACTTTATAAAATCAATAGTTAATCCGGTAAAAAAAATAAATGAGTCCGCAAAAAAACTCGCAGCGGGCGATTTTAATGCAAAAATAGATGATTATAATAATGATGACGAGATCGGCGAGCTTTGCGAGACATTTAACTATATGTCAGATGAAATTGCGAGAACGGACAGAATTAAAAACGACTTTATATCTACGGTTTCGCATGAACTGCGGACTCCGCTTACAGCCATAAAAGGCTGGGGCGAAACTCTTATGAGCATGGGAACCGAGGATAAAGAGATAACTGAAAAGGCTTTGGGTGTTATAGTAAACGAAACGGACAGGCTTTACAGTCTGGTTGAAGAACTGCTTGACTTTTCGAAGATTCAGAGCGGACGTCTGTCTCTGAGGCTTGAACCGATTGACGTCTTGGCGGAACTTGACGAAGCTGTTTTTGTTTTTATGGACAGAGCTAAACGCGACGGAATAGAATTAAGCTATTCGTCACCCGATTATACAGCACCGATGTCCGCGGATTCGGCGAGAATAAAACAGGTATTTGTAAACGTTCTTGACAATGCATTTAAATATAATAAACAGGGCGGAAAGGTTTCAGTCTGTGCCCACAAAACCGTCGATAATAATATTGTTATTGAAATAACCGATACCGGATGCGGAATATCAAAAGAGGATCTGTCCCATGTTAAGGAAAAATTCTATAAAGCAAACGTTTCGGTCAGAGGTTCGGGAATCGGACTCGCCGTCGTTGACGAAATTATAAAAATGCATAACGGAACACTTGATATTGCGAGTGAAGAAAATGTCGGAACGCGAGTGACGATGATACTGCCTTTAAGCCCGGAATCGGAAAAGCAGAATACAGATGAAAGGAAAAATATATGAGTAAAGCAAACGAACCCAAAATCAGAAAGACATCTGTCGGCGGACAGGCATTGATAGAGGGTATTATGATGAACGGACCCAAAGGTGCCGCATTATCCGTCAGAAAAGCCGACGGAACTATTTATACCGAAATGAAAGATTTCAAAAAGGCGGGAGATAAATATAAGATTTTGAGACTTCCGCTTATAAGAGGCGTTGTCAATTTCGTAGAATCAATGATTCTCGGCTATAAATGCCTTATGGAATCGGCAGAGCTTTCCGGACAGCTGGAGGCTGAGGAAAATACGGAGAATATGTCAAAGCTTGATAAGTGGCTTAACGATAAAATGGGCCCGAAAATGATGAACATTATTTCAATCATTTCCATGGTTCTCGGCCTCGCGCTTGCAATTCTGCTTTTTATGTATCTTCCCGCAAAGGGTGTTGATCTTTTTGATAAATATGTATCTGCGGGCTGGCTTGAAAATCATAATCTTCACCCGCTTTTCGAGGGACTTATAAGGATAATTATATTTGTGTTATATATGTTCGTCGTATCGCTCAATAAAGATATAAAACGCGTATTCATGTATCACGGCGCAGAACATAAAACGATTTTCTGTTACGAACACGGACTCGAACTCACTGTCGAGAACGTAAAAAAAATGAAACGTTTTCACCCGAGATGCGGAACAAGCTTTATTTTCCTTGTACTTATAATAAGTATTATAGTGTCGTCCGTTCTTTCATCCGTACTTCACGCGCTGAACGCAACGGTTATTCTTGACAACAGTATTCTGTGGGTTCTTATCAAACTTCTTGTTTTGCCTCTTGTTGTCGGAATCGGCTATGAGTTTATAAAATTAGCCGGACGTAAAGATAATATCTTTACGAAGATTATATCGGCACCCGGACTTTGGATGCAGAGAATTTCGACTAAGGAACCGACGGACGATATGATAGAGGTAGGTATAGCTTCCGTAAAAGCTGTTATTACCGATAATCCCGACGACGATACTTTAAAATGAAAGTAAGAGAATTACTTTACAATGTAACAAAAAAACTTGACGAATGCAAAATAGAAAATGCATCGTATGAAGCAAAAGAAATCACGGCTTCATGTTTAGAAATTAAAGTTTCCGATTTGCTTTTTCTTCAAAATGACAACTGTCCGGATTCTGCCAAAAAAAAGACCACGGAATATGTCCAAAGACGTGCAAACGGAGAGCCTTTACAGTACATATTGGGAGAATGGACATTTTGTTCTCTGCCTTTCAAGGTGGGAAAAGGTGTTCTTATCCCTCGTATCGAAACAGAATTTATAGTTTATCAAGCAAACAGCTTTCTGAAAGGCAAAAAAGACAGGATTATTTTTGATTTATGTTCGGGATCCGGTTGTATAGGTATTAGCGTTGCTGTCAATAATCCCGGGTGTGAAGTGTATTTGCTTGATATTTCACCCGACGCACTCTCATATGCGGAAAAAAATGTGTTGCTCAACGGCGTAAAAAATGTTACAATATTTAAGTATGATATATCTGACGGTTATAAAAGCGAAATTCTGCCGGCTCCCGACGTTATACTGTCCAATCCGCCTTATATCAGATCGGATGAAATAGCTTCTCTTCAGCCGGAAGTTTTAAGAGAACCCGTTCTTGCACTCGACGGCGGAGACGACGGACTTGATTTTTATAAAATTCTTGCCGAAAAATGGCTCGGGTACATAAAAGACGGAGGCATGTTTGTCCTCGAATCGGGCGAAAATCAGCCGCCGAAAATTAAAAATATGATTGACGGTTTTTCAAATGTTAAGATTGAACAGGATTTCTTTTCGGTTGAAAGATTTGTGACAGGATATAAATAAACGGAGGTTATCCAATGCTCTTCAGCACAGTTAAAACTTTAATAAGCGGCGGCGAGTTTGATGCCGTAACATTTCTGGTCGAGCTTGCTTCCATGCTGTTCGTCGTGTTCTGTCTTTTGCCTGTGCATGAGTTCGCGCACGCATTTGTCGCGACGAAGCTCGGCGACGATACTCCGCGTTTACAGGGCAGACTTACGTTAAGTCCTTTTGCCCACATTGATCCGTTAGGCGCGATAATGATGTTTATATTCGGATTTGGATATGCAAAGCCCGTTCCCGTCAATATAGCCAAATTTAAAAATCCCAGAGCGGGATTTGCTCTTACCGCACTCGCAGGTCCTGTATCAAACCTTATTATGGCGCTTTTGTCGTTTATAATCGGCGCGTTATGCGCAAGATGGTCGTCCTCTGTCGGATTCCTTAATATTCTGTATATATTCTTTATTTATGCGGCGCAGGTTAACGTTTCTCTTGCCGTGTTCAATCTTCTTCCCGTTCCTCCTCTTGACGGTTCCAGACTTCTTGCAGTTATCATTCCGCAGAAATATTATTTTAAAATGCTTCAGTATGAAAGATATATTGTTATCGTTATTTTTGCACTCCTCTTTACGGGGGTTCTCTCCGCTCCTATTAATTTCCTTGAATCTGCTGTTTCGAGCCTTTTTATGAAAATAGCTTTCGCGATAGCGGGAATCGGATATTAAGTTATACGGCGGTTGTTTATGGAACAAATATCTTATAAAACTCAAGTGTTCGAGGGACCTATGGATCTTTTGCTTCACTTGATTTCCAAGCACAAACTGAATATTAACGACATACCTATACTCACTCTTGTTGAACAATATCTTGATTATGTAAAAAAAATGCAGGAAGACAATCTTGATATTGCAAGCGAGTTTCTTGAAATGGCGGCAAGACTTGTATATATAAAAACCGTTTCGCTTCTGCCGAAATATGAGGAAGCTCAGGAACTTAAAAAAGAACTTACCGGCGAACTTATTGAATACAGAGATTGTCAGAAAGCCGCCAGGGAGCTTTCCTCTATGACCGACGGATTCAACACAACTGTCAAACAGCCTGAGAAAATCAAAGCTGATATGACCTACAAACGTTTTCACGATGTTTTGGAGCTTATGAACGCGTATGTTAACGCCGCCGGACGGCATTTGAGAAAACTGCCCCCGCCGATGGATTCGTTTAAAGTTATCGTTCAGAAAGCGGTTGTCAGCGTATCCGACAGAATTAATTCAATTTATTCGATTCTTTCTAAAACAGGAAAGATAAAAGTTAAATCGATATTTGAAACGGCCAAAAGCCGTTCGGAGCTTGTAGCTTCTTTTCTTGCACTTTTGGAAATGGCTAAGAACGGAAGAATTTATCTTTACGGAGACGGCGACGAAACGCAGGCAGGAATTAATTTCGATTACACGGAGACAACAGATAATGGATAATACAAATATTGACGCGGTGCTTGAGGCGGTTCTATTCGCTTCGGGGGAACCGCTTGAGGCTGAAAAATTGTCGAAAACTCTTTTGGTTTCAGTTGACGAACTGACCGATTCCTTTGAAAGACTGCGAAAGGAATATTCATCCTCATCTCACGGGATTACAATACTGAATCTCGGCGGAAAGTATCAAATGTGTTCAAAGAGTTTATACATAGAACAGGTCAGAAGCGTTCTTTCGCTAAAAAGCAATTCGCCTCTTTCAAACGCGGCTTTTGAGGTTCTTGCAATAATTGCGTACAATCAGCCCGTTACCAAATCGTTTGTCGAACAGATAAGGGGAGTCGACTGTTCGGGTGTTATCTCAACCTTATGTCAAAGAAATCTTATTGAAGAGAGCGGAAGACTTGACTTACCGGGCAGACCTTTGCTATACTGTACTACAACGAATTTTCTTCGGTGCTTCGGAATAGAATCACTTGACGAACTTCCCAAGATTCCGGAGAGCAATATTGAAGAGCCGAATGAGAATAAATCCGATGAATTAGAGGGACAGATGTCCTTGATATAAAAATTTTTACAAACGAAAGGAGGTTCCTTTATGATTGCGCTGTACATAATACTGGGTGTAATTCTGTTTTTTATCGCAGTTTTGAGCATACGTTTCAAAGTGTATTTGAATTATGATAAAAAAATCGAGAGCTACGCTCAATGGCTGTTCATAAAGATCCCTCTTTATCCGCGTCCCGAAAAGAAGCAGAAAAAAAAGAAAAAGGACGACGGCAAAAAGGATGAAAAAAAGGACGAGTCCGAAGAGGAAAAGAAAGAGGAAGCTCCTAAAAAGAAAAAAGACAACATTCTTCTGACATTTTACAATAATGAGGGACTCGACGGAGTGATTAATATTCTGACTTCTTTAATGAGGGCTCTCGATAAAGTGTCAAGACGAATTACGCATTGCTTTGTTCTGAATCTTTTTACTCTGAATGCAACGGTTGCAAGAGGCGACGCGGCCGAAACCGCAATAGCGTACGGAAAATATGCGTCAGTTATCTTCCCGCTTGCAGGAAATATAATTTCAAGATGCAACGTAAAAAAATACGATATAAATATTTCACCCGATTATCTCGCGGATAAGGGAGAATGTCAGCTCGAAATTGACATGGCGGTCATTCCGAGAAAGCTTATAAATTCGGTTATACTTCTGGTTTTTGATCTTCTGTTCAATGTCCTTATCAAACTTATAAAGGGTATAAAAAAGAAGAAAACCGTTGATAATACAAATATTAAAAATAAATCAGAGAGTGGTGTTTGATTATGAAAGAACAATCTGCGGAAAAAATACTTGCTTCGACTATCGAAAAGGTCAGAGACCTTGTAGATGTAAGCACAATAATAGGCGAGCCGATAAAGGTTGACGACAACGTTACAATTATCCCCGTTTCAAAGGTTACATACGGATTTGCTTCGGGCGGTTCCGATTTTCCCTCGAAGAACAACGTTGAGCTTTTCGGCGGAGCAGGCGGAGCCGGCGTTACGATCAACCCCGTCGCGTTCCTTGTTATAAATAAGGGCGAGGTAAGCCTTAAGCATATTACCGCCGCCGATAACGCAGCGGAAAGAGCTGTTAATCTTGTTCCCGAGATGTTTGATAAGGTTACAAATCTTGTTAACAGGAACAAGAAATCGGATTCGGACGACAAAGAGCCCGTAATCGTTACCGAATAAAAAAATAATAGAATTTTAATACTGCCGCTTACATAGATTTTATGTAGGCGGTGGTTGGTATGTTTAAAAAAATTATTCTGTCACTGATTTTATGCTTTTGTGTGATTATTTCGTCGTGTTCTGTTTTCGTTTTTGCCGATAATTCCGACGGTGGCATTTCTCTGTCAGCCGTAAGCGCGGCGGCTTATTCTCCGCTGACGGGCAGTACGGTATATGAAAAGAATTGTCATGAACGTCTGCCGATGGCAAGCACGACAAAAATAATGACTGCACTGATAGTCTGTGAAAGGCTTAAACTTGACTCGCTTATTACGATTACAAAGGAAGATTCGCTGACAGAGGGGTCGTCTTCAGGATTAAAAGCGGGTGATACCGTAAGCGTCGGAGACCTTATTTACTGTATGCTTCTTCCGTCGGGAAACGACGCTGCTAATGCAGGCGCGCGAGCCGTTTCGGGCGGAGCGGAGGCTTTTTCCGTTCTGATGAATGAAAAAGCGCGCGAACTTAAAATGAATGATACAAATTTCGTTACGCCGTCGGGACTTGATGCTCCGGGGCATTATTCAAGCGCCTACGATCTTGCTTTGCTTGCGTCGGAGGCTTTGAAAAATGACTTTCTCAAAGAAGTTTTTTCATCAGTTACCCATACGGTTGAGACAAAGCAGGGTATAAAATACTATCTTACAAATCACAACAGGCTTTTAAAAAGCATAGACGGCTGCTGCGGTGTTAAAACAGGGTTTACAAAGAAAAGCGGACGTTGTCTCGTTTCCGCTACAACAAGAGATTCGCTTTCTTTAATTGCGGTTACTCTCAATGCGCTCGACGATTGGTCGGATCATAAAAAAATGATAGACCGTGCGTTTTCGTCGGTTTGTTCGTTAAAGCTTAACACGGCAAAAGCAAACATACCCGTTACAGGCTCGTCTGTCAGGGAAATAACCGCGTCGTCCGATATACCCGAAATTAAAACATTCGGAGACATTTCCGGTGAAATATCGGTGCGGATTACATCAGATAAATTTCTCTATGCCCCTGTTGACGAAACGACTCCCTGCGCGAGTGCGGACATTCTTTATAAAAACCGTATCATTTATTCCGTAACGCTTCATTCGGAAGCTCCGGCGGGAGTTAAGATTTATGAAGAAAAAAAACAGACAAAAAAGAGTCTTATAGAAAAGATAAAAGTTAAATTTAGAAAAATAATGAGGTAAGACATGGGCGAAAAAATAAGACTTCAAAAAATACTTGCCGATAACGGTGTCGCGTCGAGACGAAAATCTGAAGAGATAATCGATTCGGGCAGGGTAACCGTAAACGGTGTCAGAGCAAAAGTCGGAGACAAAGCCGATCCGGACAGGGATAAAATACTTATCGACGGCGAACCTCTGCTTTCGGGAAAAGAAAAAAATATTTATATAATGCTTCATAAGCCCAGAGGATTCGTAACTACCATGAACGACGAAATGGGCAGAAAATGCGTAGCCCAGCTTGTTGAGGATGTCGAAGCGAGAGTTTTTCCCGTAGGACGCCTGGACAGAGACTCGGAGGGGCTTCTGCTTTTTACCAACGACGGCGAATTTGCGAATATGATGATGCATCCGTCTATGCATGTTTCCAAGACTTACCGCGTAACTGTCAGAGAAAAAGTCAGTGAGGATCAGCTTACCGCACTTGCAAGCGGTATAATGATAGACGGCAGAAAGACTTTGCCTGCCGATATAAAGGTTCTTGCGCAGGAACCGGACAGAACGGTTATGCAGATCGTTCTTCGCGAGGGCAGGAACAGACAGATCAGAAAAATGTGCGAAGAATCGGGACTTACGGTTATCAGACTTAAAAGAACGTCTTTCGGAACCGTAAAACTCGGTATGCTCCAGCCCGGAAAATGGCGTGAACTTAATAAAGAAGAGGTAGCCTCACTCAAAAGACTGGCGCAGAAAGCGTCGCGTTCAAATCAGAACTCCGTGCACCGTCGATAATTGTTGACAAACTGTTAAATATAATATATAATTATTTAATATTCTACATAAATATTTGAGGTTGTTCTATGATAAGAAGTATGACCGGCTACGGAAGAAGCCAGGAAACAGTCGGCGGAATGAATATAACCGTCGAATTAAAAAGTGTAAACAGCAGATATCTTGAATTTTCACCGAGAGTTTACAAAAACTATTCTTTTCTTGAGGAAAAGATGAAGTCCTACGTTCAGTCGGTTATTTCGCGCGGAAAAGTAGAATGTAACGTTCAGATAGACTCATTGCAGACGGACGACGTTTTCGTTCAGATAAACGAATCCCTTGCGCTCGGTTATGTTAATGCGGTTAACGAGCTTTGTGAAAAATTCAATCTCGAAAATGACTTTAAAGTTTCTGATCTTGCCCAGCATAACGACATATTTGCAATCAGAAAGTCTCCTGCGGACGAGGATAAGATTTGGGAAAACGTTAAGGGTGTACTTGACAATGCAGTTGTCAGTTTTGTGAAAATGCGCGAAGCGGAGGGCGAAAAACTGCGTTCGGATATTCTTTCGCGCGCAGACATAATTATTTCATGCGTTGAAAAAATCGAAGAGCGTTCACCTCAGACCGTAAAGGAATACAACGATAAGCTTCTCGAACGGGTACGTCAGATTCTCGGCGACACTTCGGTCGATGAGTCAAGACTTCTTACGGAGGTTGCCGTTTTTGCCGATAAGATAGCTGTTGCGGAGGAGACGGTCAGATTAAGAAGTCATATAGACCAGCTTCGCAGATTTATGGACAGCGAGGAGCCGATAGGCAGAAAGATGGACTTCCTTGTCCAGGAGATTAACAGAGAAGCGAATACGATAGGTTCAAAGGCGTCGGATATAGAAATTGCGAGAACCGTAATCGATATAAAAGCCGAGGTCGAAAAAATCAGAGAACAGATTCAGAATATCGAGTAACGGCGGACAGGCTTATGAAATTAGTAAATATCGGATTCGGAAATATGGTTAATGCGTCGAGGGTGATTTCTGTTACCGCTCCGGATTCCGCTCCTATCAGGAGAATGATTCAGCTTGCAAAGGACAACGGAACGTTAATTGACGCTACATGCGGAAGAAAAACAAAAAGCGTTATTCTATCCGATTCCGATCATATAATTCTTTCGTATCTTCCGCTTAACCGTATTTATGAAAGATTCAACGGCGACGAAAATTCTTTTTGCGACGAGGTAACAGATGATGAGTGATGATAATAACTGCTGTATTTGCCACGGACGTCTTGTGGTTATATCGGGTCCGTCGGGAGCCGGAAAGGATACGATAGTCAACAGTCTTTTGCAGAAAGACGAAAGATTTTCTCTTTCCGTTTCCGCAACGACAAGACAGCCGAGACCGGGTGAAAAAAACGGCGTAAATTATTACTATGTAAGCGTCGATGAATTCGAAAAGATGGTTGGCGACGGCGAATTCATAGAGTATGCAAAATACGGTTCAAGCTATTACGGAACCTTAAAAAGGGACGTTAAAAAGCGTATCGACAACGGCAAAATCGTTGTCCTCGTCATAGAAGTACAGGGCGCGGAAAACGTCAGAAAGATTTTCCCCGACTGTCTTTCCATATTTATAATGCCTCCGTCGTTTGAAATTCTCGAACAGAGGTTAAGAGACAGATGTTCCGAGAACGAGGACGAGATAAAAAAACGTCTCGGTATCGCAAAAACGGAAGTCGAAAAAAGATTTGAATACGATATAGTAGTTGAGAACGATATTCTCGATGAAACGGTAAAAAACGTACATAACAAAATCCTCGAAAAACTGGATTTGACATAAAGGAGATAAATAAAATGCTCGATGTAGATTTAACTGAACTTATGGACGACGATATGAGCAGATACGCGCTCGTAACGGCGACCGCAAAACGCGCAAGACAGATAACGGATAAGGCTATTGCCGATAAGGAGATCATTCTCGAAAAGACCGTAAGTCTTGCCGTTGAGGAAATAAAGAGCGGGAAATGCAAAATAATCGACCGTTCAAAAGAAGAATGTAACGAGGACTGATATACCTTTGGCGCATCATGTGAGCATCGCAAAGGTTGCCGTAGAAAATACGGCTTACAGCTTTGATATGTTATTCAGCTACCTTATACCCGATTCTTTGATTCAAAAAGCAAAGGTCGGGTGTAGGGTTTTAGTCGGTTTCGGAAACGGAAATAAAAAAAGACAGGGATTTATTTTCGGACTGGATGAAAATGGCGGGCAGAATCCCGGCGGTAAGGTTTTAAAGCCGGTCGAGAGTGTTCTTGATGACAGTCCCGTACTGAATGATGATTTGTTAAGACTTGCCGAATTTATTTCCGACAGAACTTTCTGCACTTTTTTTGACGCGGCGAAAGCCATGATTCCGTTCGGACTCGGATTTAAAGCGCAGGATATGTACACTCTTACAAAAAAAGGAATAAAAACGGATGACGAAGAATTTACCGACGAAGAAAACAGAATCAGAAATTTTTTCAGACGTAAAAAAGACGGAATAACTTACGAAACGATAGAAAAAAATCTCGGAATTAAATCCGACAGCCCGGTGTTTGAAAAGCTTATTGCGGAGGGTTACATTCAAAAGATCGTCCGGGCTTTAAGAAATACAAACGACGCGGTAATGAAAACCGTCAAGCTTTCCGATGATTATTTAAACTCCGAAAACGAATATAAACTGACTGCGAAACAGAAGTCAGTAATTTCTTTTATTGAAGAAGTCGGCTGCGCGGCAGTCAAGGAAATATCTTACTTTGCCGGCACGTCCGGTGCGGTTGTCGAGAATCTTATTAACAAAGGCGTTCTCGAATCATACGACGCGGAGGTTTACAGAAATCCTATAAAAAACAGCTCTTATATAAAAGACGATTCTCAAATCGTTTTATCCGGCGAACAGAAAAATGCTTATGATTTTTTAATGAACAGAATGAATTCCGGGGAGTTTCATACATCTCTGCTGTTCGGAGTTACGGGAAGCGGAAAGACAAAGATATATATGAAGCTTATCGATTCCGTATACAGAAGCGGAAAAAGCGTTATTGTTACCGTTCCCGAAATTTCGCTTACCCCACAGCTTTTATCGCAGTTTTACTCGCGTTACGGCGATGAGGTTGCCGTAATGCACAGCGGACTGTCCGTCGGCGAAAGACTTGACGAATATAAAAGAATTAAACGCGGGGAGGCTCACATTGTTGTCGGTACGAGAAGCGCGGTATTTGCTCCCGTCGAAAATCTCGCGTTTATTGTTATTGACGAGGAACAGGAGAGTTCGTATAAATCCGAACGTACTCCGAGATATCATGCAAGAGACGCGGCGAAATTCAGATGTGCAGATTCGAAAGCTTTGCTTGTTCTTGCCAGCGCGACTCCGTCGATTGAAAGCTTCGCGCTTGCAAAAAACGGAAAATACGATTTGATTGAACTTAAAAACAGATATGCAAATTCCGTTCTTCCCGAGGTCAAAGTCGTTGATATGTCAGCGAGAAGTCAGCAGAGCGGAATGATGTCGCTAAGCTCTGCGATGTGCGAAGAAATAAAAATCAACCTTGAAAATAAACAGCAGACGATTCTGCTTATCAACCGCAGGGGATATAACACTTTTGTCGCATGCAAAGAATGTAAAAGCGTGGTCACGTGTCCTAATTGCAGCATTTCTCTTACATACCACATAGCAAACAACAGGCTTATGTGTCACTACTGCGGATACAGCGAACCTATGCGGACAAGATGTTCCAAGTGCGGAAGCGAGACTGTCCGATATTCGGGTTTCGGCACCCAAAAAGTTGAGCAGGAGCTTAATACTCTTGTTCCCGAAGCGAGAATACTGCGAATTGACGCGGATACAATGACTTATAAGAATTCACATGAAAAGAAATTCAAAGAATTCGCCGACGGAGACTATGACATAATGGTCGGAACCCAAATGGTTGCAAAGGGACTTAATTTTCCCAATGTCACGCTTGTGGGTGTTATATCCGTTGATCAGCAGTTATATAACGACGATTTCAGAAGTATGGAAAAGGCGTTTGACCTTTTAACGCAGGTTGTGGGGCGTTCAGGCAGAGGGGATAAACTCGGCAGGGCCGTAATACAGACCGTTATACCCGACAATCCGGTAATCAGATTTGCTTCCGGGCAGGATTATTTAAGCTTTTATAACGACGAAATAGCGATAAGACGGGGACTTATTTATCCGCCGTTCTGCGATATATGCGTTATAAGCTTTACGTCGGACAGAGAGAATTACACGCACAGTGCGTCGAGAGAATTTCTTGATATGCTTAAAGACGGCGTCAGGGATAAATACGCGTCCGTAAAAATAATAGTTCTGGGTCCCGTTGAGCCTAAAGTTGCAAAAATCAATAATAAATACAGGGAACGCATTATAATAAAATGCAGAAATACAAAGAAATTCAGAAGCATGATTTCACAGTGTCTCAGGGATTTTTCAAAAGTCAGTAAGTTTTCACGCGTTACGGTAAGCGCGGATATGAACCCCGAGAGCACATTCTGAAAGGGAGATATATAAAATGGCTTTGAGAAATATTAAAACAGAAGAAGATCCTATTTTAAGAAAAACAAGCAGACCCGTAACCGATTTTAACGACAGACTTTTTACACTGCTTGACGATATGAAGGAAACTATGTACAAAGCCGACGGCGTAGGACTTGCCGCAGTACAGGTCGGAGTTTTAAGACGCGCGGTCGTAATCGACTGCGGAGACGGTTTTATCGAACTTATTAATCCCGAGATAATTAAGACTTCGGGCAGGCAGAAAGAGACGGAGGGATGTCTCTCTCTTCCGGGAAAAAGCGGAATAACTTTAAGACCGTCTAAAGTTAAAGTTAAAGCTCAGGACAGAAACGGCGAATGGCATGAATACACGGGTGAGGATCTTAAAGCGAGATGCTTTTGTCATGAAATCGATCACCTTGACGGAATTTTATTTACGGATAAGCTTGCCGGAGGCGAAGAAGTAATGATCGACGACGATGAGGAATAATTATTACAAAAGGGTTGATATTAAATGAAAATTATATACATGGGTACTCCCGATTTTGCGGTTCCGTGCCTCGAAAGACTTATAAAGGACGGTCACGACGTTTGTCTTGTCGTTACACAGCCGGATAAGGCACAGGGCAGAAAAATGATTCTCACGCCTCCCGCAGTCAAGGTTCTCGCGCAGAAGTACGGCGCAGAGGTTTATCAGCCCGCAACGCTTAAAAGCGACGATGCTTTTGAGAAGCTTAATTCGTATAATCCCGACTATATCGTAGTCGCGGCGTACGGAAAAATATTGCCCAAAAGAGTTCTTGATATTCCGAAATACGCGTGCATAAACGTACACGGTTCGCTTTTACCGATGTACAGGGGCGCGGCGCCGATACAGCGCGCGGTTATCGACGGACAAAAAACGACGGGGATTACAACCATGCTTATGGGCGAGGGGCTCGATACCGGCGATATGCTCTTAAAATATGAGACGGCAATCGGCGAAAACGAAACAGCGGGCGAACTCTTTGACAGACTTGCGCTTTCCGCGCCCGATCTGCTTATTAAAACTCTTGACGATTTTGCCGAGGGAAAAATAACTCCCGAAAAACAGGATGACACAAAAGCTACGTATGCATCAATGCTTTCAAAGGATGAAGCGGTGATCGACTGGAACGCTTCGTCGTATGTTGTTCATAATAAAATACGCGGAATGTCCCCGTGGCCTGTCGCGTTTACTTATCACGACGGCAAAAAGCTGAAGATCTATCAGAGTGAAAAGACCGATAAATCTTCGTCCGCAATTCCGGGTACCGTTTCGGCAGACAAAAGCTCGCTGTATGTTACTTGCGGGGACGGCAAATTATTAAAAATACTTTCATTGCAGTCCGAGGGTTCTAAGAGACTTGAAACAAAGCAATTCCTCGCAGGTCACCGTGATATCGACGGCAATATTTTCAAATAAAGAAGGAATGATTTTATGTTAAGCAATATGACATTATCCGCTTTTACACTTGCGGTTCCGATGGCGTTATATTATATGGGCGGTTATAATATGATGAACGGTTCACTGTGGACTTATCTCGTTCTTGTTCTGCCCGCTTTCTTATTGTCGCTGTGGGCACAGATCAGAGTTCAGACGACATACTCTAAAATGAGAAAAGTCAATAACAGCGCGGGAATTACCGGGGCGCAGGCGGCTGCCGCCGTTTTGAGACATTACGGAATATTCAACGTCGCAATTGAAAGAACGCAGGGCAAGCTGTCCGATCATTACGACCCGAGAAGCAACGTTATCAGATTATCGGATGAAGTCTATTTCGGCACGAGCGTAGCCGCGGTAGGCATAGCGTGCCATGAAGCGGGACACGCCGCCCAGCATGCGGAGGGCTACACGCCCATAAAAGTCAGAAATGCGATTATTCCCGTATGCAATATAGGTTCATATATAGGACTTCCTCTTGCATTCTTAGGTTATTTTTTAAGCTTTGAGCCGGTTATCTATATCGGACTCGGACTTTATTCGTTGATCGCTGTTTTTCAGCTTGTCACACTTCCTGTGGAATTCAACGCGAGTTCACGCGCTTTAAATGTTATAACCGAAACGGGAATGTTAAAAAACGACTCCGAATATAACGGAGCGAAAAAGGTTCTTAAAGCCGCAGCTATGACGTATGTCGCCGCTCTTGCGGTTACTCTTGCAAACGTTTTAAGATATGCCGTGCTCCTGCTCGGCAATAGCAGAAGAAAAAAATAACGGGGTGAATTTATGACCGACGCGAGAGAAACGGCTTTTACTGTATTATCGCGGATTGAACGGGACAGCGCGTACGCAAATCTTGTTCTTGCCGATATATTTAAAAATGAGAATAACTGCTCGGACGTAAAATTCTCTTACGCGCTGGTAAAAGGAACCCTCGAAAGACTGATTACGCTTGATTATAATTTATCGCTGTATCTTACGAAGCCCTTAAAAAAACTTAAACCGCAGGTATTGACCGTACTTAGACTCGGAGCTTATCAGATTTTATTTATGGATAAGGTTCCCGTTTCCGCCGCAGTAAACGAGAGCGTTAAGCTTGTAAAAAAACACGGATGCGCTTTTGCTTCGGGGCTTGTCAACGCAGTTTTAAGGAAAACGGCTTTATCCGGAACGGTTTTGCCCGATGAAAAGGATCTAATTTTGTATTTAAGCGTTAAATACTCGTTCCCCGAATATATCTGTAAAATGTTTGCAGACAAATACGGCGCGGATACGGCGGAAAAGATTATGGAGTCGTCTCTCGGCTCTCAAACGCTGTACGCAAGATATAATACATTGAAAAACGGGATAATATCATCCGAAATAAAACGTTCCGATGTTTGTGAAAATGCGTTGATTATTCCGAACTCCGCCGTGAATTCCGATAATCCCGACATAAAAAACGGTTTTATTCATGTTCAGGATTTGTCCTCCCAGCTTTGCTGTAAGGCACTCGACGTAATGCCCGGACAGACCGTTATCGACGTATGTGCCGCTCCGGGCGGAAAAAGCGTTACGCTTGCCGAAATGATGAAAAATGAAGGACATATAATCTCGTGCGATATATATGAGCACAAGCTGTCCCTTATTAAACAAAATGCACAGAGATCGGGCGTTGACATTATAGAAACGAGATTAAGAAACGCCTCGGATGAAAATTCCGAACTGCCTTTGGCGGACAGAATTTTATGCGACGTGCCGTGTTCGGGACTCGGAGTTACGGGTAAAAAGCCCGAAATTAAATATAAAAGCAAAGAAGATATTGATTCTTTGTATGAAATACAGTATTCTATACTTGTCAACTCCGCAAATTATCTTAAAAAAGGCGGACGGCTCGTATATTCGACATGTACGTTAAATCCCGAAGAAAACATAGAAATATGCCGAAAATTTGCAAAAATACACAGTGACTTTATATTTTGTGATATACTTAATGATATTGAGTGTTTCCGCGAAGATAAAACAGTAACCGTTTTGCCTTACATATATAACTGCGACGGCTTTTTCATAGCGTGTTTCGAGAGGACATAAATTATAATCATGAAAAAAAAAGATATTCTTTCCCTGACTTTTGAAGAACTGCAAAGCGAAATCGAAGCGTTGGGAGAAAAAAAGTTCAGAGCCTCGCAGATATACAAGTGGCTTCACTGCGACACCGTAAAAGACTTTGACGAAATGACGAATCTGTCAAGGCAGTTAAGAGATAAATTAACCGATAATTATTATATAGCGCCTGCCCAAATTGAAAAAAAGCTTGTTTCCTCGCTTGACTCGACGATAAAATATTTGTTTAAATTAAGAGACGGCGAGTATATAGAATCCGTTATTATGAAGTATAAATACGGATACACGATCTGCGTATCGAGTCAGGTCGGCTGTAAGATGGGATGTAAATTCTGTGCCTCCACGCTGAACGGAGTCGTCAGAAATCTCACCGCTTCCGAGATTCTTGCGCAGATTTACGAGGCGCAGAGGGATAATTGCATTAAAATATCGCATGTTGTTTTGATGGGAATGGGCGAACCTCTCGATAACTTCGATAACGTTATGAGGTTTATTTCTCTGATTACGGATGAAAAAGGGCAGGACATGAGCATGAGACATATTTCGCTTTCAACATGCGGTCTTGTTCCGAAGATATACGAGCTTATGAAAAGGGAATTACAGCTTACGCTGTCGGTTTCTCTTCACGCTCCCAACGACGAAATCAGAAGTTCAATGATGCCCATAAATAAAAAATACCCGATTTCAGAGCTTTTAAAGGCATGCAGTCAGTATACGGATTTAACTCACAGACGTATTTCTTTTGAATACGCTATGGTAAAGGGAGTCAACGATTCGCCCGCATGTGCCGAGGAACTCGCAAAACGTCTGAAGGGTATTCTGTGTCACGTTAATTTAATTCCGGTCAACGAGGTTAAGGAGACCGGGTGCAAGAGAAGCAGTAAATCGGCAATCGCCGAATTCTCTCAAATATTATCCTCTCGCGGATATGCCGTAACGGTAAGACGCGAGCTCGGTTCGGATATAAACGCCTCATGCGGTCAGCTTAGGCGAAATACAGAAAAAAATCTCAACAGGGAGGTTACGGAATGAAAATTTCCGCGCGAAGCGACGTCGGTAAGGTCAGAGAATCGAATCAGGACGCGTACGCTATGGGCGAGCTTTCAGACGGTGCAGTTTGGGCTGTTGTATGCGACGGTATGGGAGGACATGCCGGAGGCAATATCGCAAGCGGTATAGCCGTCAATTCAATTTCGCAGTGTATTTGTTCGTCTTTCAGATCAGACATGAGCTTTTCGGCGTTAAAAAATTTGTTTTCCTCCGCTATTTCCGCGGCGAATATCAATATATATGACAAAGCGAAAGCTGACCCGTCGCTGAAAGGTATGGGTACTACCGCCGTTGTGGTTATTGCTTTTGAAAATAATGCGTATATTGCCCATGCAGGCGACAGCCGTGTTTATTTCGCCGACAACGAGAGTATAACGCAGGTTACGGAAGATCATTCCGTAGTCCAGCAGATGGTCAACTCCGGAACACTTACTAAGGAAGAAGCGCAGATAAGTCCTTATAAAAATCTCATAACGCGTGCGCTCGGACTTGAAGAAAATGTATCTTTTGATTTCACGACAGTGACTTTTCCCGATTCGGGCAAATTGATACTTTGCTCCGACGGACTTTCGAATATGGTGAGCGATGAGAAAATACTGTCTCTTGTTTCCGATTCAGACGTACATGAATACGCTCACAGACTTGTCGACGCAGCCAACGAAGCGGGCGGAACTGACAACAGCACGGTAGTTGTTATCGCTAAATGAGAGGAAGTGTAAAGTATGGATAATTATATAGGATGCAAATTCGGCGACAGATATCTGATCAAAGAGGTGATCGGCGTAGGGGGAATGGCTGTCGTTTATAAAGCGTATGACGAAATAGACGACAAAACCGTTGCCGTTAAAATATTAAAGGATGAATTTCTCGCAAACGAGGATTTCAGAAGAAGATTTAAAAACGAATCCAAAGCGATCGCGATTCTTTCGCATCCGAATATCGTTAAGGTTTACGACGTTAATTTCGGAGAAAAATTGCAGTATATCGTAATGGAATATATCGAGGGAATTACTCTTAAAGAATATATTGAAACGAAAAAGGTTATCGAGTGGACGGAAGCGGTACACTTCTCCATGCAGATATTAAAAGCCTTACAGCACGCTCATGATAAGGGCATTATTCACCGCGATATTAAACCACAGAACATAATGCTTTTACAGGACGGAACGATTAAAGTTACGGACTTCGGAATCGCGAGATTCAACAGAGGCGATACACGCACCATTACCGAAAACGGTGCGATCGGTTCCGTACATTATATAAGTCCCGAACAGGCAAGAGGAGATTTTACGGACGAAAAATCCGATATTTATTCCGTCGGCGTCGTTATGTATGAAATGCTTACGGGACAGCTTCCGTTCCAGTCGGATTCCGCTGTTTCAGTTGCAATAATGCAGATGCAGAAAGCAGCCGAAATGCCCAGAAGAATCAATCCGAGTATTCCCGTGGGTCTCGAACAGATAACAATGCGCGCGATGCAGAAAAGCCCGCGCGACAGATATCAGTCCGCGGCGGAAATGCTTCTTGATTTGGAGGAATTCAAGCGTAATCCCAACATTAAATTCGATTACGAGTATTTTATAGACAAACAGCCTACAAAGTATGTTCCTCCTATAAGCGACAGCGTAATAAACGCCTCACGAAATACGGTTTCGGATGCTGCGGACGATGAACCTGACGATTCGGATAATGATTATTACGAAGATGAAACTCCGAAAAAGAAGAATGTGACAATGCCGATTTTGATTGCCGTTATTGCCGTCCTTGTTATCGGAATAGGATTTACATGCTATCATTTCTTTTTTAAAAATAAGAATTCGCTTATAGTTCCCGATTTTACAGGACTTCTCATTGACGAGGTTGACTCGAAATATCCCGAATTTTCTAAATATATCGAGAAAAACCCGGTATATACAAGCGAGCATGAAGCGGGCAAGGTTTTCAATCAGAGCATTAAAAAAGGCACCGATTTGAGCAAGCAGTCCAATAAGGTAATTAAGCTTGACTATGCAGATAATGCAAGTATGCAGCAGATTCCCGCATTTACGGCTGAAACCACTCTCGAAGCGTATCAAACCCAGCTCAAGCTTCTCAATTTCAATGTAAAACTCGAACCGAAAGTCACGACCGATTATAAGCTCGGACAGATTATCAGCACTCTGCCCGAGGTGGGTTCGTATCAGCAGCCCGGTTCGGTAATCACTGTCATTTATGCGGCTGACGATACAACCGTCGCCGTTCCCGATCTCGTAGGCTCAGTTTTATCCGACGCGCAGAACGATCTGAAGGCAATCGGATTTAAAAATGAAAAAATCAAAATTGAGTATGAGACTGTCACCGACGCTACGCTTATTAACCATGTTATAAGACAGTCCATAGAACAGTCCACATTCATTGATCCCGAAACATCCGATATAACAATTTGGGTCGGCAAAGCACAGGAGCAGAAACAGGCGCAGTGTTCGTTCCTGCTTCCGGATCTTTCATCGTATAACGATTCCGCACCGAGAAAGGTTACAGTTTACGATACGGATTCGAACGTTATAACGGAAAGCAGTGTAAAGCTTGACGGTTCGTCGTTCTCGTTTACCGTAACGGGCAACGGCAACATGGAATACTATGCGATGATCGATTCGCAGAAGGTATGCACAATAACCGTTGATTTTACTAAAAATACTCCCGAGGTTAACGTAGAGTCTTTCGGATTCTCATACACTCCTCAGACGCAAAAGCCTGCGGCAGAGGTCATTCTTCCCGCCGTTGCGGGACTTACGCAGGACGAGGCTTGCGACGCGATACTTTCCGCAGGATTCCCCTCGTGCGAAATTATAAAAATGTCGTCTACAACCGTTCCCGAGGGCTATGCGATAAGTGCGGATACCCAGAGCTTCAAAACCGAATTCACAAAAGAAGAAGCAAAGAACGAAAGAGTTATTCTTTACGTAAGTAAGGGACCCGAAGGATGATATATGAAAACTGTATTATTCTCAAAGGTATCGGCGGTTTTTACTATGTGAAAGCCGAAAACGGCAAGGTTTACGAATGTAAGGCGCGCGGTGTTTTCAGAAAAGAGCGTTTAACCCCGCTTGCCGGAGACAGAGCCGATATCGACGCGGATGACGAAACGAAAAAAGGTACCGTGATAAAAATATATGACAGAAAGAATTTCCTTTTACGTCCGAGCGTCGCAAATATCGATAAACTTATCATTGTTTCGTCTGTCGCAGAGCCTAAACCGAATCTTACGGTCATAGACAGGCTGACGGCGCAGGCGGTAGACAGCAATATAGAACCCGTTGTTGTTTTTTCTAAATGCGATCTTGCCGACGCGGACGAATATGTTTCGATCTACAAAAAAAGCGGTATCAATTCATTTGCCGTGTCATCAAAGACGAATGAAAATACCGATATGTTTTCGGATATATTTAAAAATTCTGTTTGCGCGCTTACGGGTAATACGGGCGTCGGGAAATCCTCGCTTTTAAATGCAATCAAACCCGAACTCAATCTCGAAACGTCGCATATAAGCAAAAAGCTCGGCAGGGGCAGACACACCACACGAAGCGTTGAACTGTTTGAACTGTTCGGCGGATATATTGCCGATACGCCCGGATTCTCCGCGCTCGATTTTGAAAACACACAGCTTATTACAAAAGAAAATATGCCGTTTTGTTTTCCCGAATTTTCGCAGTATATAGGTAAATGCAAATTTATCTCATGCGCGCATGTCAACGATAAAGGATGCGCCGTGATTGAGGCGGTTAAAAACGGAATCATCCCCGTTTCGAGACATCAGAGCTACTGTATTATGTATGACGAAGTAAAATCACACAAAACATGGCAGGATAAAAAGTAACAACTGTAAAATCTCCCCGTATAATGGAATGAAGTCTTTATACGGGGGGATATTTATATGCGAAAGAAAAAATCGCCGGTGGGTTTTATAACTATCGCCCTGGGCTTCGGCGTTATCGCGATGTGTATTTTTCCCACCAAATTTTTGATATTTACGCTTTCACTTTTTCTTATTATATGCGGAGCAATGCTCCTTCTTAAATGCTGAAAAGGGGTGGAAAGTATGGTTGTCAAAGTAATCGAGACTCCGAAATGTCTGAAAGGAATTTTGAGACTTGTATTCAGAATAAAAAAAGAAAATATCTGAAAAATGAAGCGAGACGTTCGATTATAATTCGTTCGTCTCGCTTCGTTTTGTAATAAAACTCTTTTTATCGGCATAGCTATTAATGAATCAAAAAAAGGAGTGTTTAATTATGGAACTGCAAATCACCAAAGATGATGTACTTAAAAAGAACGTAAGATATATGGGCGCGGTTGAAGAAACCGTCGAAACACTCGTTAATCTGCCCGATTACTGTCCGAGGATCAATAAGGTTATAAATACTTGTGTGCAGGCGAACGTTAATTCCGTATGGGTAAATTCGGGAAAGGTATCCGCAGAGGGAACCGCTGTTTTCAGAATGTTGTATTCTTCCGACGAGGGGGAATGTGAGGTTTACGAAACGAGCGTTCCGTTTGCTAAGAAAATAGATATTCCCGACGCCTGTGAAACGGACTGCGTTACTGTCTGTGCTTCAAGCGAGCAGACCTCCTGCCGTGTTTCGGGACCGGGATGCGCCGAGCTTAAATGTTCGATCTCTCTTGATGTCCGCGACGAATACATAGCAAACGTCAGCGTCGTTTCTTCCTGTGCGCCAGACTGCGTAAAAAAGCTTGAACGCTCTTATACGCAGAAAACACTCTGCACATGCGCAGTGAATTCTTTTACGGTATCCGATTCTTTTGATATAAGATCCGCGTCCGACGTTAAGATATACAGAACGGACGTTACGCCGTGCATTAACGAATATAAATGCATTAAAAATAAAATTATGCTAAAGGGAATTTATCTGTTAAAAATCGTCACTTTAAACGACAGCGGAGAATTATGCACACAAAACGAATCCATACAGTTCAGTCAGATATTCGATATCGATTCGCTTGATGAAAATTCCGTATGCCGAAATAAATTAAAAGTTTGTGCCGTTAACGTATCCGTTTCCTCCGACAGAACATTACAGCGGGGCAGATGCGAAATTTCCGTTACATCCTCTGTCCTGACCGACGTTTACAACGACGTTATGATACGCTGTATGGAGGACGCTTATTCCTGCGATAACGAGCTTAATATCGAGACCGGAGAGATAAAATGCGCCGATCTGATATCGGAGCCGTCGTCGCTTTACAAGGTTACTATGAAAGCCGACATATCCGCATATCCCGAAGCCAAAATCGCCGATATAAGCGTGCGAAGAATAAAATACTCATCATCGCAGACTGACTCAAAATGGAGCGTTACGGGTAATATTTATTTCGATATAATTTTGAAAACACCCGATTCAGGATATATTTTTACGCAGAGAGCCGAAGATTTTTCATTTGAAAAAGAATGCGGCTGTCCCTCCGGCGACGTTATGAGTGAGACTGAGGTTTATATTAATAACATGGCTTTTTCGCTTGACTCGGATTCGAATATAATAATAGATGCGGAGTTGAACGTAACGTTCGCGGGCGTGAAATTTGAAACCCGCAGAGCGGTTACGAATATGACGCTCGGCGAAAAGACAGAAGCGAAGAGTGAAAAGTGTGCTGTAAACGTTTATTTTGCGAAAAAAGGCGAGAGCGTGTGGAGTATAGCAAAGTCGCACAAAGCCGATCCCGAGCAGATTAAGGAATTTAATTCAATTGATTCCGATTTTCTTGAAGATGATAAAACACTGATATTCTCAGTTTAAGTAACAGAATCCGGTTTGAATCTTAAAAAAACTATAAATTCAATATAATATCTTCCAGCCTCGAAGCCGCAATGCTGAGAGGCCGGTTTTTCTTTTTTACTATTATAATATTTCTCTGCGGAAGAGTTTGGGAAAGCGGTATTTTTCTTATATTATCTTCGTTTTTCAGAAATCCGTCCGGGACAAAACCGATTCCTATTCCCGTTTCAACCATCGGAATTATCTGATCCTCTGCCGCCGTTTCGACGACGGGATTAAATTCTGCGGAATTTGCCGAAAAAATATCTCTGTAGAATTCGTATGTCTGTGTATTTTTTGAAAGCGATACAAGCGGATACTTTGAAAGCTGACAGAGCGAAAGCGGTTCTTTTTCCTCGATTATAAAATCTTTTGCGCAAATTGCGGATTCCGTTACGGGACAGACAAATATTGAATCAAATTCATTTATATCCGGCGCAGGAGTTGTAACCAAAGCCATGTCTGCGTTCGAATCTCTGACGGATTCGACAGCCTGCGCGGTCAGATGGTTGCTTATTTCGATACGTATGTCGGGGTATTTTCTGCGGTATTCTTTAATCGCGCCGAGCAGTCTGCACCTTAACGCTATCTCGCTTACCGAAATTCGGACGAGCCCTTTTTTCATAAGTTTAATTTCGCTCAGTTCGTTTTCCGCTTCGATAACTTCCTCGACTGCGTTCTTTATGTGCGCGTAGATCATCTGTCCCTCGGGAGTGAGAATCATTCCCTTATTTGTTCTGAAGAACAGCCGGCAGTCGAGTTCATTTTCAAGGTTTTTTATCGTCCTTGTAAGATTCGGCTGATTGTTTATGAGAAGCTGAGCCGCTTTTGACAGACTTTTGTATTTTGCGACATAATAAAAGATTTTGTAATGCTCAAAACTGATATTCATAATTTCAACCTCATATAAAAATGATATATCGAATATATACAAATAAGATTATCAATTATCTCATAATGATATTATAATCATTATGGATTAAAAATCAAGGGAGATAATAAAATGATGTACGATAATGAAGATGTTATTAAAAATTCGTCCGTTCTGTACGGATCCGATTTTTTAAGCGAGTTTAACGTTAACGAAACCGCGATGAACTGCGGATTCAGTGAACCTGTCTATAACAGGAGTGTTAAGGGACTCACGGTTGAAGAGGCTTCTAAATCGGGATATAAAGATATTGCCGCTTTGGAACCTGCAAAGATTTTTTTAAATTTCGGAGATACGGAGTCAGCTCCGAACGGACCGAGCGTTTATGATTTTGCCGATAAATACGAATGGCTTCTTTATTCGCTTCATCAGAGCACGAACGCGAGGCTGTATGTTCTGTCTGTATCCGACGACTCGCAGAAAGCAAATGATTTTAATACTGCTCTTAAAACTCTTTGTAAAGAAACACATTGTGATTTCATTGACATTTCTTCTGTTATCGGATCGTCGCTTCCTTATAAAACGCTGTTTAATATTTTAAGACCGAAAATGAGAACCTCTCACGTAACCTTTGCGGAAGCGATGAGTTTAAGATAAACGGGGGATTTTAAGTGAACGAACTTTTAAAAAAGGTGCGCCCTCAAATGTCCGATTCGATAATTACCGCGATATTTATCGTTCTTTCGGGCGGTTTTCAGGATGCATACACTTACTGTGCCAGAGGCGGAGTTTTCGCAAACGCACAGACGGGAAATATCGTTTTAATGAGCGAGAATCTTTTTACCGGAGAATTTTCGGAGTGCATAAGATATCTTGTGCCTGTATTGTCGTTTCTTTTCGGAACATACGCGGCGGAGGCTATACATTGCAAATTTAAAACTTTTGAAAAATTACATTGGCGTCAGATCATAATTGTTATAGAAATCCTGATATTATTTGCGGTCGGTTTTGTTCCGCAGGAATATAACGCCGCCGCAAATGCGATGGTGTCGTTTGTCTGCGCTTTGCAGGTTCAGACTTTCCATAAGGTACGCGGTCATGTTTACGCATCTACCATGTGTATCGGGAATATGAGAAGCGCGGTCGAGTCGCTTTACGCTTATTTCCATTATAAAGATATAAGAATTTTTCATAAGTCACTGGTTTATTTCAGCGTTATATCGATATTTGCCGTCGGCGCAGGCTTCGGCAGATTGGCGGTTCTTCGTTTTTACGAACGTTCAATATGGTTTTCCTGCGCATTGCTTGCCGTAAGCTTTATTTTAATGCTTATCCCGTCAAGAAAAGAATCGTAATGTCATAAAACATGTCCGAAGCACATATAGATTACCAAACGAAATAATGAGCGGAGGATAAAAATATGACAGATGCAAGCATATACGGCGATATTGCGCGCCGCACAAACGGCGATATTTATATCGGAGTCGTCGGTCCCGTACGTACGGGAAAATCAACTTTTATAAAACAGTTTATGGAAAACGTCGTTCTGCCGAATCTCGGTTCCGATTCTGCAAAAGCGAGGGCGGTGGACGAACTGCCCCAGTCTGCCGCGGGGCGTACTATTATGACCACGGAACCTAAATTTATTCCCGAGCAGGCGGCGGAAATACAGCTTGACAACAATGCGAGATTTAAAGTTCGTATGATAGACTGCGTCGGATACATAGTTCCGAGTTCATTGGGGTACATAGAGGGCGAACAGCCGAGAATGGTTAAAACGCCGTGGTATGATGAGGATATACCGTTCAATATGGCGGCGGAGATCGGAACGCAGAAAGTTATAAGCGAACATTCGACCATAGGACTCGTCGTTACGACAGACGGAAGCATAAGCGACATCCCGAGATACGAGTATGAAGAAGCCGAAGAAAGGGTAATAAACGAACTTAAAAGTATAAACAAACCCATGATAGTTCTGCTTAACTGTATCGATCCGGATTCCGTCTCTTCGAGAAATTTAAGCATAGAGCTTACTTCAAAATACGGCGTAACCGTACTGCCCGTAAACTGTCTTGAACTTAACGAAGAGAAGATTAAAACTATTCTGTCCGAGGTTCTTATGGAATTCCCCGTAAGAGAGGTCAGCGTAACTTTCCCCGGTTGGATGAAAACTCTGCCCGATTCGCACAGCGTAAAGAGTTCGCTGTTTAATGCGGTAAAGGCAAGCGCGCAGAAGCTTACTAATATGCGGTGCGTCGACGTTATGAAACGCGATATAGCCGGCGAGGATTGTATTCAGAACGCGGAAGTTGCGGATATTGATCTCGGTACGGGCAAGGCGACAATAAAAGCTTCTGTTGACAACAAGGTTTTTTATTCCGTTTTGTCAGACATCTCGTCGCTTGATATAAAGTCGGAAGCCGATCTGATGGACTGTATGACCTCATTGTCCGAAACGTCGCGCAGATATTCGAGAATAAAAACCGCGCTTGACGAGGTTGAAGCGACCGGTTACGGCATTGTCATGCCTACGATAGATGAAATGACTCTTGAAGAGCCCGAAATAATGAAGCAGGGCGGACGATACGGAGTAAGACTCAAAGCGAGCGCGCCGAGCATACACATGATGAAAGCGAACATTCAGACCGAGGTTGCGCCGATAGTCGGCAGCGAAAGCCAGAGCGAGGAACTCGTTATGTATCTTTTAAACGAATTTCAGGAGGATCCGGTCAGAATATGGCAGTCAAATATATTCGGAAAGTCGCTTGACGATCTCGTAAACGAGGGGCTGAAAAATAAGCTTTATCACATGCCGACGGAGGCGAGAATGAAGATACAGCAAACGCTCGAACGCGTTATAAACGAGGGATGCAGCGGACTTATCTGTATTATAATATAATTCATATAATTACATTAAGACGAAGAACGGTTTTTTTGCCGTCCTCCGTCTTTTTTTATTGAAATTTTTTGGATTCTGCTACTGCCATTTTGTCGCATATCTCGTTTTCGGGGTGTCCGGCGTGTCCCTTTATCCATGTGAATTTAACTTTATGAGTCGAGAGTAATTTCAGAAGCTGTTCCCATAAATCGGAATTCAGTGCGGGTTTGCCGTCGGATTTTTTCCAGTTTTTCTTTTTCCACGCGTATACCCAGCCTTTATCGACCGAGTCGCATACGTATTTCGAATCCGAAACTACGTTTACCTCGCACGGCTTTTTCAGCGCGGAGAGTCCCGATATAACTGCAGTCAGCTCCATACGGTTGTTTGTAGTCTCCCTTTCGCCGCCCGACATTCTTTTTTCATATTCGCCGAGTCTCAATATCGCGCCCCATCCGCCGGGACCGGGGTTGCCCGAACACGCGCCGTCGGTATAGAGACAGACTCCTTTAGTGTATTCCATATCATCACCGCGTAAATAATAGCATAAATTTAATTAAAAAGAAATACTTTGCTTATAAATTCTCTCATAACGAACAAAATATCATTATAAACCGATAGGAGGATTTTTAATGAAAGCAGTAGTTCTTGCGGGAGGACAGGGGAGCAGATTAAGACCTTTAACCTGCGATACTCCGAAGCCTCTTATGCCGATTCTTTCAAAGCCGACGGCGGAATATATAATCGATTTGCTCGTTTCGTGCGGATTTGACGATATATGCTTTACTTTAGGGTATCTGAGCGGAGAGATGACGGAGTTTATAAATAATATAAACGTAAAAAACGATAAGGTAAAGCTTAGCTATTATATAGAAGAAAAACCGCTCGGAACCGCAGGATGTCTTAAAAAAATATTTCCCGAAAACAACTGCGGCGACGTTCTTATCATAAGCGGAGACTGCATGTGCGATATCGAGCTTGATAAGGTTATGAAATATCATATCGCAAAAAAAGCCGACGCGACGATTTGCTGTAAACAGGTTGAAAATACCGACGAGTACGGAACGCTCTGTCTTGACGGCGAAAATAAGGTTATCGGATTTTGTGAAAAAGCCGACAGGAATCACGCGGTTTCATCTCTTGCAAACTGCGGAATATATATTTTGTCCGAAAGTGCGGTCAAGACGGCTTCAAAATATGATTCGTGCGATTTTTCCAAAGATATTTTTCCCGAAATGCTTAATAATTCAATGAATATATACGCATATAACACGGATTCGTATTGGTGCGATATCGGCGATTTAACTCAGTACAGGCAGTGTGTTTTCGACGTTTTGAATTCACGCGTCAAAACAAATGTTGAGATTCCCTCGGACGGTATTGTTTCATTTTCCGACTGCCGAATTCCGAACGACGTTTCATTTATTCCGCCCGTTTATATCGGCAGTAACGTTAAAATCGGTTCTTCCTGTGTTTTAGGTCCCGACGCGGTCATAGAGGACAATTCTGTTTTGTCAGACGGGGTTAAGATAAAAAAATCCGTTATCGGAAAGTCGGTTTTCATCGAGAACGGATGCAGTATAACCGGAGCCGTAATTGCAAAAGGATGTACGCTGAAAAATTCCTGCACCGTTTTAGAGGGCGCTTGCATAGGTTCATCGTGTGTTATAGGTGCGAGAACAACGGTAGGCGAGGGTATTCTTATTTGGCCCAACAAAAAAATATATTCATCATCATATATTAACGAGGATGTACGCAGCGGAAAATATTTTGACGAGCTTATTGACGACGGAGGAATTACCGGCAGAACATTCCGCGAGTTAAGAAGCGACAAGTGCTGCCGAATCGGTATGGCGATCGGAAGCTGTATGAAAGACGGTATTTTCGGAATCGGATGCGACGGCGATAATTCGTCGAGAGCCCTCGCCATGGCAATGATTTCGGGTCTTATTTCTTCAGGCTGTACCGTTTATGATTTCGGAGAATGTTACTGTGCCCAGCTTCAGTTCTGCATTTCATACAGTTCCGTTGAATCGGGAGCGTTTATTAAAACGGAAAACGGTATATCAACAATACGGATTTATGAAAAATTCGGACTTCCCTTAACAAGAAACAAAGAGCGTAAAATAGAGTCAAGATATAAAAAGGATGATTTTATTTATTCGTCGAACGGCACGTGTATCGATATGCTTGACATGAGAAGAATCGAAGAAATATACTTCGGCAAGTTATTTGCTCTGTGCTCGGAGCTTAACGGTTATGTAAAATATTCTTTCTCTTGTGATAACAGACTTATCAGAGACGTAATAAACAGATGTACGTACCTGTTTTCTTCGGGCATCGCCGATTATCCGCATTTTACTGTCGATAAATCAGGCGAAAAGGTAACCGCCGCCGATGAGGAAAAAAGAACGGTTGACTTCGAACATCTGCTTATGATATGCGCTTTTGACGAATTCAAAAAGGGGAGAAGCGTTTGCGTAAGAACGGACGCTCCGAAAATAATCGATTCCGTCGCCGAGAAATTCGGATGCGATGTCGTAAGGATTTCTAATTCTTCATCGGGCGATTATTCAGACAGAATATACAGACTTTCCGAACGCTGTATGTTCGGCTTCGACGCAGTATTTATGATGTTTAAAGTTCTGTCGATTATGAGCAAACGAAGAAAAACACTCTCCGGACTGTATGACGAGCTTCCGGGTGTAGAAATGAGAAAACGCGAAATAGACTCGACGCTTCTTCCGTCCGAAATAGGAAAAGTATTTAATGTAAGCAAAACCGATCCGGTGTACGGTTACAGGGTTTATTTCCCGAACGGAACGGCACTTATTTCGTCGACATGCGACGGTCGGCGGATAAAAATTTTAGCGGAATCCGTCTCGGCTGAAATATCCGAGTCGCTTTGTGAAACGATAGAGGAGAAAATAAAGTCGTCCTCTATTGACATAAACGATTTAAAAGAGTAAAATATCTATAATGCCCTAATGGGCTTTACATATTTATTTTTATTTTAAATTTTATTATATATATTTGATTATATATGTATTTTATATTAAGGAGTCGATCATGAATACGAATAAACAGAACAGTATAAAAAAGGAACCGAAAAAAAAGAAGAACGACATCGACGCATTTGACGATTCCGTAAAAAAGTACGGTAAACTGGATATTTCAAAGGCGGCGCAGATCAGAAAAAACACTCAGCAGACTAATGAGACAAAGAAAAAATCAAATACAAAATCCGAAGATATAAAAAAAGATTCAGAAAAAAAGAAAGGTAAATCCGACAGCGTAAAGAATACAAACGAGCAGAAAAAGAAAAAAAATACTGCAAATTCCCGCAGACGTTCGGGAGCAAAAAATGCGTCTGTCTCCATGCCCGTTAAAATCGGATTTTTGGGCGGACTTAACGAGGTCGGAAAGAATCTGACCGTTATAGAGTACGGCGAGGATATTATTATAATAGACTGCGGGCTTGCTTTCCCCGATTCTACAATGCTCGGAGTCGATCTTGTTATTCCCGATTTTACTTATATTGAAAAGAATAAAGAAAAAATACGCGGTATTTTTGTCACTCACGGACATGAGGATCATATCGGAGGTATTCCGTATCTCCTTGATGTTGTCAATGTTCCTCTTTACTCGACCCAGCTTACGATAGGTCTTATCGAAGCTAAGCTTAAAGAGGCTAAAAAGCTTTCAAAAGCAAAACTCAAGGTCATTTCCGCAGGAGATAAAATCAAGGCGGGCGGTTTCAGCGTTGAGGCTATTCACATGAATCACTCAATTCCCGACGCGCTCGCATTCGCAATAAAATGCGGCGCAGGAACGCTTGTTCATACCGGCGATTTTAAGATCGACTGCACTCCGATAGACGGCGGAATGGCAGATCTTGCAAGACTCGGCGAACTCGGCAACGAGGGTGTTTTGTGTTTGATGTCTGATTCGACGAATTCCGAACGTCCGGGTTATACGGAGAGCGAGCGTAAGGTCGGAGAGTCGTTTGAAAACCTGTTCAGAAAAGCAGGACAACGCCGTCTTATCGTAGCAACTTTCGCTTCCAACATACACAGAGTTCAGCAGATTATCAATGTTGCCGAGTCATTGGGCAGAAAGGTTGCACTCTCGGGCAGAAGCCTTGAAAACGTTGTCGCTATCGGACAGCAGTTAGGTTATTTAAACGTTCCCAAGGGTATTATAATCGGAATTGACGCTATAAAGCAGTATGCGGATAATGAACTTGTTCTCATCACCACGGGAAGCCAGGGCGAGCCTATGTCCGCGCTTACGAGAATGGCAATGTCCGACCACAGAAAGGTGTCGATAGGTCCTAACGACTGTGTTATCATTTCCGCGAATCCGATACCCGGCAACGAAAAAACGGTCGGAAATGTCATTAATGAGCTTATGAAACTCGGCGCACATGTTGTATACGAGCGTATGTACGATGTTCATGTTTCGGGACACGCCTGCCAGGAGGAACAGAAAATCATCCTCGGACTTGTGAAGCCGAAATACTTTATCCCCGTTCACGGCGAGCAGAAGCATCTTCAGAAGCATGCTCTGACGGGTCAGCTTATGGGAATACCTGCAAGCAACATTATTATTACGTCAAACGGAAACTGCATATCTCTGTTCGACGATACCTACACCGTCACGGATATCCCCTCAGGCAACGTTTTTGTCGACGGATACGGAGTCGGCGACGTAGGAAGCGTCGTATTAAGAGACAGGAAGCTTCTTTCCGAGGACGGTATAATAGTCGTTTCGATAGTTCTCGATTCGCTTACGGGTTATCTTGTTTCCGAACCGCAGATATATTCAAAGGGATTTATTTTCATGAAGGAATCGAGCGAGCTGTTTAGCGAGATGAATTCGCGTATAGTCCGCGTTACCGATTCTTATTCGGATAAAGGACGTCACGATATTAATTCGCTGAGAAATAAGGTCAGGGACGATTTGTCGAGATTCGTTTACGACAGGACAAAGAAGAGTCCCGTTATTTTACCTGTTATCAGCGAGGTCTGATTAAATTATTAAGCGGTGGAGGAATTCGCTCTTGAAATTCAAATCGGCTTTTAAATATTACGCGAGCAATATTCTGTCGGTATTGATGCTTATTGCAATGTCATGCGTAATGCTAATCGAAAACAGAATAGTCGGACTGGTTATGCTGACCGTTTCCGCGGTATTCTCCGTTGTTTTGTGTTTGCTGAGAATCAATGAATTTAAGCATTTGAAAAATTCCGTGATTCTTATTAACGAATCACTTTCGGATTTGAACAAGGACAGAATATGCACGGTTCCGCTGCCGTTTGCTGTATGCTCGTCGGACGGCAGGATTATCTGGTACAACGACAGCTTTGCTTCGTGCGCCGCAGGGCACGACGATTTCAGCGAGGATATGTTTTCGGGTATAATATCCGATTTTGAGCTTGACAATACGAATTATACAAAACCGATTGAAATATTCGGACGCAAATATACGTCGTTTATTTCCTGCGTTAATACGGATAATGATTCGGTTTATCAGATTTATCTGATAGACGATACATATTATAAGGATATAGAGTCAGAGTATAATTCGTCGCGTCCCGTTGTAATTATGATCTCGATCGACGCGGCGGACGAAGCTTCGGTCATTCTTTCTCACAGTCTGTACACTTCGTTTATTTCCGATATTGAGAAAAAGATAACGGAATGGTTCTCGGATAAATCGTGTATTACGAGAAAAATCGGCGACAACAGATTTATTGCAGTTACCGAATATATGAATCTGCTTAAAATGATCGAGTCCCGTTTTGATATAATGGACGAGGTTCGTAATTATAAAATTAACGATAAAACCTCCGGATTTACTCTTTCTATCGGCGTAGGCACAGGCGGACTTGCAACGGAATGCGAGCAGTTTTCACGCCAGGCTCTTGATATGGCGAGAGGACGGGGCGGAGATCAGACGGCTATTAAAAACGGAGAAAACTATCAGTTCTTCGGCGGTGTTTCCGACGGTGTGGAAAAACGCGGGCAGATACGTTCCCGTCTTATTGCGAAAGCGATAGAGGATGCAATAAAGAAAGCTTCCGAGGTTATAATCATGGGTCATACCGCGTCGGACCTCGACGCACTCGGCTCTGCGGTCGGACTTGCTTGCGCCGTGAGAAATCTTGATACGGATGTACATATCGCGGTTGATGAAAAAACATCTCTTGCTCGACCGTTGATAAATCATTATAACGATACGGTCGACGATAATCTTTTCATAAGTCCCGCCGTCGCAAGACAGCTTGCAGACCAAGACACGCTGTTGATCATTACGGACGTAATGAGAAGCAGGATTGTCGACAGTCCCGAATTGTATTCGGAGATTGAAAACGTCATAGTAATAGATCATCACAGAATGTCAGTCGATCATATCGAAAACGCGTCTGTATTCTATCACGAGCCGACTGCGTCATCCGCGAGCGAAATGGTTACGGAGCTTATCGAATACATGCCTTCAAAGCCGAGACTTTCGCCTGTTGAGGCGGAGTGTCTGCTTGCGGGAATTTACCTTGATACTAAGAATTTTACCTTAAAATCCGGAGTCAGGACGTTCGAAGCCGCCGCTTATCTTAAAGATATGGGCGCAGATACGATATCGGTCAGAAAGATGTTCTCCGCTTCAACCGAGGAATATAAGCTTGTTAATTCAATAGTTGCAAACGCGGTGTATAAGTCGAATTATGCTCTTGCCTATACCGATAAAGTCGGTGCCGATGTTCATATAGCGGGAGCAAAGGCTGCCGACGAGCTGTTACACATTGATAACGTCGACGCTTCTTTTGTCGCGTATTATAACGGCAAAGGTATTTCGGTTTCCGCCAGAAGCTACGGCAGAATCAACGTTCAGCTTATTATGGAGGATATCGGCGGAGGCGGTCATCAGACAATGGCGGCCGCGCAGATAGATACAAAGTCTTTCGACGAAGTATTCGAAAAACTCAATAAATCAATTGAAAAATTTATATAACCACGGAGGAAAAATAAATGGAAGTTATACTTAATCAAGATATAAAGGAACTCGGAAAAAAAGGTCAGAAAGTAAACGTCGCCGAGGGCTACGCGAGAAACTTTCTTCTGCCGAGAAAGCTTGCGGTTGAGGTAAACGCGCAGGCTATAAACGAAATGAAGAACAGAGAATCATCAAAACAGCATAAAATAGATGTCGAAAAAGCCGCGGCGAACGAAGCGGCGCAGAAGCTCAACGGCAAAATCGTACGTGTCACGGCTAAAGCCGGAGCAGGCGGAAGACTTTTCGGTTCCGTTACTTCAAAGGACGTCAGCGAAGCCGTTAAGGCGCAGTTCGGACTCGATATAGACAAGAAAAAGCTTGTCTGCCCCGAGATGAAGAATTTCGGCACGTATGACTGTGATGTAAAGCTTTACAGCGGAATCACCGCAAAAATTAAAGTAGCAATAGGAGAGTAATTATGGCTCAGGAAGCATTCCGTAATCCGGATATGTCAAAACTGCCGTTCAGTCTTGAAGCTGAACAGGCGGTCTTGGGAGCTATACTCCTCGATCCGTCCTGCCTTTCGCAGGTAACGATGATATTAAAACCCGATTACTTCTATCTGCCCCAGCATAAAGCGATTTTTTCGACTATTATCGCACTTGACGCGGCCAAGGGCGGAAAAATAGACCCCCTGCTCGTTCTTGACGCATTGAGAAACGAAAAAATTTACGACGACGAATCGGGAAAAACATATCTTTTTCAGCTTTCAAAAAACGTTCCGTCAACCGCGAATGTCGAATCGTATGCTAAGATTATAAGAGAAAAATTTTACATACGATCCCTTATTTCAACTACCTCTGAGATAAACGAGCTCGCATCGGACGAATCAATGTCCGCGGACGAATTGCTCGACATGGCAGAACAGAAGATTTACGATATCAGACAGGGTAAAACGGTAACGGGTCCCGCCTCTATCGGAGACGTGTTAAAGGATGTTTATGTTAATTTGTATCAGCTTTCCTCCGATGACAGAGCTGAATATGCGGGCTTCCCGACGGGATTTTCCGATCTTGACAGAATGATTACGGGACTTAACCGTTCAGACCTTGTTCTTATCGGCGCACGTCCCGCTATGGGTAAAACGAGTTTCGCGCTGAACCTTGCAAGAAACGTTGCCGTATACGGAAAAAGACGAGTCCTGTTTTTCTCATTGGAAATGTCAAAAGAACAGCTTGCTCAAAGAGTTCTTTCGACCGAAGCGAGAGTACAGAGTACGAAGTTCAGAACGGGCAATCTCACACCGGACGAATGGGAACATATAGCAAACGCCTCGGTTTTCTTATCGGATATAGAACTTTATTTTGACGATACGTCAAATATTACGGTTCCCGAAATGAAAGCGAGAGTAAGACAGTTAAAAAACGTCGACTGTGTTATCATTGACTACCTTCAGCTCATGACGGGCAGTAAAAAGACCGATAACCGTGTTCAGGAGGTTTCGGAAATTACGCGAAGCTTAAAGCTTATGGCTAAGGATTTGAGAATTCCCGTCGTAACGTGCGCACAGCTTGCCAGACGAACAGAGGAAAAGGGAAGATCGCACAAACCCCAGCTTTCCGACCTGCGTGAATCCGGTTCAATCGAGCAGGACGCGGATATTGTTTTAATGCTTTACCGTGAAAATTATTATAATACGGACGATAATGACACTCCGGTTGACGAAATAAGAGTCGATACCGCGGAGGTTCTTGTTCAAAAAAACCGTCACGGTCCTACGGGAAGCGTCAGACTTGCATGGAATCCCGACTTTACAATGTTTACAAGCAGGGAGCGGGAGTTTGATGAGGAATAAAGTACATAATACCGTCAAAAAATACAATATGATCAATAAAGGCGATACCGTTCTCGTCGCGCTTTCGGGCGGCGCGGATTCGGTCTCGCTGCTGCATGTTTTATTATCGTTAAGAAACGAACTTGACTGCCGTTTAATCGCCGCTCATGTAAATCACATGATACGCGGGGCGGAGGCAGACAGAGACGAAAATTTTGTACGAAATTTATGCGATAAGTTAAATGTTCCTCTTAAAATTACAAGAATCAACGTTCCCGAAATTTCAAAACAAACCGGCGAAAGCGTAGAACTTTGCGGACGCAGACTGAGATATGAATTTTTTTATAAAACCGCTCCCGACGCAAAAATTGCGACTGCTCATAATCTTAACGACTGCGCGGAAACGTTCTTTTTGAATTTAGCACGCGGAGCGGGACTTAAAGGACTGACCGGTATTCCGCCTGTCAGAGAAAATATTATAAGGCCGATTATCGAGTGCGAAAGAAAGGAAATTGAGCTTTACTGCAAGGAAAACGGACTTGATTTCGTTACAGATTCGACCAATCTTTCCGACAACTACACGAGAAATAAAATTCGGCATAAAATTTTGCCCGTTATGAATGAAATTAATCCGTCATTTTTTTCTGTTTTTTTAAGAAATACAGATTCGCTAAAGGATGACATTATATATATTGATAAGCAGGCAGATTCTGCTTACAATTTGATTTCAAATAAAACGAGGATTGACTGCGGTTATCTTTTATCGCTCGATATCGGTATAAGAAACAGAGTGCTGTCAAAACTTATAACGGGCAACACGTCCGTTACGCCCGAATATAAACATCTCGATATAATAAATGAAAACATAAAAAACGGCTCCGGCGCGTTAATGATTTGCTCCGATACAACGTTAAAAATCGAAAACGGTTTTTTAATTTTTAATCGTATAGACAAAATGCCCGAACAAGTGAGTATTGAAATAAAAAAAGATATTTTTTCGTATGATACTCCGTACGGAAAATTGGAATTTGTCTTATTGAACAAAAATATATCCGATCTTAAAAAAAATATAAAGGAATTGTCATTGGATAATTTTGCGGATTATGATAAAATAATTTTACACTCCCGAATAAGAACGCGTTTGAACAGCGACAGATTTACTTATGTCAATGCCCCTCATTCGTCGTGTCTTAAAAATCTGTACAGGGAGAAAAAAATAGATGCCGAACAAAGGTGCGGTAAATTATTTATAGCGGACGATTGCAATATACTTTGGAGCGAGGTTTTCGGAACGTCAAAGTACGGCGCAATAGATAAAGGCACAAAAAGAATTGTAAAAATATATTTCAGGAGGAACATAAATGCTTGAGGATATCAAAGAGGTTTTATATTCCGAGGAGGATCTTAAAGCCATAGTAAAAAGACTCGGCGCACAGATTTCGGAGGACTATAAGAACAGAAAACTCCTTATGGTCAGCGTTCTTAAAGGTTCGGTCATGATAATGGCAGATCTTATGAGAGAGATAACCATTCCGTGCGAAATAGATTTTATGGCTGTTTCGAGCTATGGAAACGGAACAAAAACGTCCGGCGCGGTTAAAATTATCAAGGATCTTGACAGAAATATCGAGGGTTACGATCTGCTGATCGTTGAGGATATTCTCGATTCGGGCAAAACGTTAAGCTATATTCAGGATATTCTCAGCGCGAGAAAGCCCAACAGCATCAGAATCTGTACTCTTTTCGACAAACCCGACCGCAGGCAGGTTGACCTTACCGCAGAATACATAGGCACGGAGGTTCCCGACGAATTTATAGTCGGCTACGGTCTTGATTACGCCGAAAAGTACAGAAATCTGCCTTTTGTCGGTATTCTTAAAGAGTATGTTTATTCTGAATAAATCTACTGTCGGAGGAAATATTTTTGGAAAGTAAAAATAATAACTGGATGAGATATCTCAGTTATCTGCTGATCCCGCTTATTTTGATAGGCGCGTTCGCTCTGTATTCGAATAATAATTCAACGCAGAGCAAAAAAGTCAGATATTACGAGATAGTCGAACTGTTTAAAACAGATCAGATAGCCGAATATAATCTGAATCTTTCAAGCGGCAATCTTCAATATAAAACGAAGGATTCTGACGAGGTAAAAAAATATACGGTTCCGAGCGTTGATATTTTCATTAACGACGTAAATTCGTATGTAAAACAATCCGATACGATAAAATATGATTATTCGTCCGGAAAAGCAGGTTCGTGGCTATTAAGCCTTTTACCTACGGCACTGCTTATGATTGCGCTGTGCGCGTATATGTTCTTCATGTTCAGACGTATGAATTCTTCAGTCATGAACGAGAACAACAGAACAATGAATTTCGGCAAGGTCAGACTTAACGACCAGGATAAAAAGCCTAAAACCACTTTTGAAGACGTTGCGGGCGCGGATGAGGAAAAAGAGGAGCTTTCCGAGCTTGTCGAATTCCTCAAAGACCCGGGAAAATATAATGCACTCGGTGCAAGAATCCCCAAGGGGGTTTTGCTTGTAGGTCCTCCCGGAACGGGTAAAACATTACTTGCCAGAGCCGTTGCGGGCGAGGCAGACGCTCCGTTCTTCTCGATTTCGGGTTCCGATTTCGTTGAGATGTACGTCGGCGTCGGCGCTTCGAGAGTAAGAGACCTTTTCTCACAGGCTAAGAAACACTCTCCGTCAATTATATTTATCGACGAAATAGACGCAGTCGGCAGACACAGAGGCGCAGGTATGGGAGGCGGACACGACGAACGCGAACAGACGCTCAACCAGCTTCTTGTCGAGATGGACGGATTCGGAGTTAACGAGGGCGTTATTGTTATTGCCGCTACAAACCGACCCGATATTCTCGACCCTGCATTGCTTCGTCCGGGCCGTTTTGACAGACAGGTTACTGTCGGTTATCCCGATATTAAGGGACGCTGTGAAATACTCAAAGTCCACGCTAAAGATAAGCCCCTCGCTCCCGACGTCGATCTGAACGTCATAGCGCAGTCAACAGTCGGATTTACGGGCGCAGATCTTGAGAATCTTCTCAACGAGGCTGCTCTTCTTGCTGCCAGACGCGGACATAAGGCAATCACTATGCCCGAAATTGAAGAAGCGACAATAAAAGTTGTCGTCGGTACGGAGAAGCGTTCGCACAAAGTTAACGAGCATGATAAAAAGGTAACCGCATACCATGAGGCAGGTCACGCGATTTCCTCGTATTATCTTGACTCGCAGGATCCCGTTCATCAGGTTTCAATTATTCCCAGAGGTATGGCGGGCGGTTATACGCTCAATATGCCCAGAGAGGATAAGCTTTATAAATCGAAGTCAAGCATGCTCGACGATATCGTTGTTCTTCTCGGCGGACGTGTTGCGGAGGCTGTTATATTTAACGATATTTCAACCGGTGCGTCGAATGATATCGAAAGAGCTTCCGATGAAGCGAGAAAAATGGTTACCAAGTACGGTATGAGTGATAAACTCGGCCCGATTACTTTCGGTACGGGACATGACGAAGTATTCCTTGGAAAGGATTATAACAGCGTACGTAATTATTCGGAGAATATTGCTGCGCAGATTGATACCGAAGTTGAAAAAATCATTCTCGATTCGTACGAAAGATGTAATAAGATTCTTACGACTCATGTCGATAAGCTTCATCTCGTCGCCGAATATCTTATTAAAAATGAGAAAATCGACGAGCAGGATTTTGCGGATCTCATGGCAGGCACGCTTGTTGATAAAAATGAACAGACTGATAATACGGCAGACAATGCTCCCGAGGTTATCGCACAGCCCGAATCAAACGAATTAACTGAAGATTGATAAAAAATAACAGCAGAGATTTTCAAGTCTCTGCTGTATTTTTATAAATCAATTTACCACTTATTATGTACCCGCTCGGCAAAAACAAGTTTATCTTTAATTTCAATAACCGTTCCGTCGTCGAGAATCGCGATTCCCGACATCAATCCGAATACCTGATGGGGGAGCATGCACATAATTTTAATATCAAGCGGTGCCTGTCGGTCTATAATCGGCTTGAATGTCATTTCAAAACGTCCGTCGCTTGATGTAAACGTCCATGGTTCGGTATACAGATATTTGTCACCGTCTTTAGGAATGTTGAATTTAATATCCTCAAGCTTATGCGATTTTCCGTTGTAAAAGAGCATATTTTCACTCGCAGCCGACGTATCGCCGAATCCGTAGCCTATATTAAATCCAAATGTGCTTCCGTCGTCAAGAACCGTCTGACCGCTGCCCCAGTACCATGTGTTGTCGTATGTCCATACACCGCGTCCCCAGTCGAGCGTCGCAAGAGCGTTGTTTTCGGGCGTAAATTTCCATTCGATATCGCCGAATTTTACATAGCCTTTTGCTCTCATACAATTTATTTTCTGATTATAGTAAAAATGCTTATCTTTATTAAAAGGCGTGGCAATAACCATTGATTCCTCGGGGAAATCGGAAAGAACAACGTCGAAGATCAGCTGTTTTTTCGAATTGCAGTAATTGTCGTATTTACCGAACAGATGACGTGTTTTTGAATCGTTATTGAATGTCATCTCCGCAGTTCCGACCTTTGCCGAAATGTTACCGGTTTCGCTTGTTGACGGAAGATTGAGTTTTCCGAGAGGGAACAGACCGATTTCGGAATCGTTCATCTGCATAGGATTATCTTTAAATGACAGCAGTGAAATGCTCAGACAGCTTACATATCCCGCGTCGGAAATCGTCAGGCAAAGTCCGTATTCCTGTGTTCCGATGTAGTAATAATCCCATTCTTTGATTCTCATTTTTCCTGCTTTTATATCTTTGCGGTCATAATCCCACAAAAGCTTTTTTGCGAATCCCGGATTTTTAATATTGCCGTTTTGATCGAGCAGTTTTTCTCTCTTTGTAATCTCGTTTTGCATAGCACACACTCCGTAAAATACTTTTATATAAATATAACATATTTTATCGTAAAAAACAACTCGATATATAAAAATATACCGAGCTGTAATACTGTTTATCTGTTTTTTACTTTAAATTCACATCCGCATGAGGGACATCTTACTGTGTGTTCGCCCGGAATTTTTTTTAATTTTAAAACCGCAGAGCATTGCGGACATTTTTTGAAAACATCTGTTTTTCTGAATTTCCATCTGTTTTTCTGCAAGTTGAAAAATGATGTGAATTTATATTTAAAAACAAGATATTTTCTGTTTTCTTCCTGTCTTGCGGGAATGTTCTTTGAAAAAACTCTCCAAAAAGCGAAAATAATAATAGCGGTAGGTACGAAAACTATCATTCTTCTGACCGAAACGCTTTCAAATAAAAAGCCTATCATTGAAAAAATGAATAGTACCGCGCAGTAGAGAATCAGCAAAAATTTATAAAGACTGTCTATACCGTAACGTCCCTGCATGAACTGCATGAATTTTGCGAGATATTTATTCATGAGAGAACCTCCAGCTTTGCGGCGACTCTGAGAACGAGTCTTGCATCCGCGGCGGTAATTTTGCCGTCCTTATTAACGTCGGCAAGATTTTTTTGCGCCGATGTAAGATCGGTCATTTTTGCCGTGAATCTTAATAAAAGGCGGGCGTCGGAGACTGTAATTTTACCGTCCATATCTATGTCTCCGGGCTTTGCGTCGGGTTTCTCATTGGGGTCGTATTCGGTTCTTACATAAACATATTCTCCGCAGATTTTGCATACTCCGCGTTTTAATCCGACCTTGCCCGTGGAATCGGGTTTTGTAATAACAGTCCAGTTATCGCACTGATGACCCGAAGTCGGAATTATATCGTATTCGGTAATTTCACCGCAGACGGAACATTTAATCTCGTCTCTGCCGTTTTCCTTGCATGTCGCATCTTTTATAGTATGGTCGCCGTTTTCGTGCGTTTTTACGGGAATTACGGATGTTCCGACAGAAATATTACCGCAAGTTTCGCAAAAAACTTCGTATTTACCCTCTGTAGTGCAAGTTGCGGGAATTACTTCATTGAGTGTATACTTATGAGTAACATGTTCGGGCGAAATGTCTATAAGAACCTCTCCGCACTGTGTGCATTTAAGCTTGCCGTCTGTGCCTATGTTTGCTTCCGGTGCATGTCCCGTCGGATTTATAAGCTTAAAGCTGACTACTTCACCTGTTTCTTTATCGGCTTTTTTCACGCTTCCGTATTTTGTACAGCCGGCGGGTGTTACGGTTACCTTTAGATTCTTTTCTTCATATTCAATGTTTTTATTATCATCCGGATTCGGATCGGGAACAGGATCGGGAGTCGGCTTGGGAGCGGGAGTCGGTTTTTTATAGCCGTTGTATCCGTTTGATTTAATATAGTATGGATAGTTAAGATAGCAAATATTTAAATCGACATATCCGTTTATTCCGTCGACAGATCCTTTGTCACTGTACTGCCATAAACCAAAAGCTCCCGAATATGTGCACTTTGAAACGTCCCACTGCGCGATCCACATCGGTCTTGACGCGGTTGCTTTTTCATTCAAATACGAATCAGCCCACGATTTACTGCAGTAAATTCCCGCAAGATAGCCCGCATCCTCGATCACTTCGCAGAAAGCGTTTGTTATTTCGCTTATAAGTGTTCTGCCGAGCGAGCGCATAGATTCGTCCTCTACGTCAAAATAAACGGGGAAGTCCATTTGATAACCGCCGTCGTTCAGTGTTTTTACGACGAATTCGGCTTCCGCCTGTGCGTCGGCGACGGAGTATGCGACCGTGTAGAAATAACAGCCTACGGGAACAGAGTATTTTGCCGCCTCTTTGCAGTTGCGGTCAAATTTGCTGTCCAGATGTATTGTCCTTGACTTGGAATACCTTACGCCGATTCTGATTATTGCGCCTTGTATATTCTCGTTTGAAACTCTCTCCCAGTCTATATCGTCCTGCCAGCCGGAAACGTCGACCATATTCCATTTTACGTCAAGATCGGTATTGTCGGGTTCTGTATTCTCCGTCGGGGGAAGTTCGCTGTAATATGAAGCGTATTCAAGACATATCCATCCGTTCTTATTTGCATACTTCGTATAACCCCATCCGCCCGATATTGCGGATACGGTTACAATTGTTCCTTTGGGAATAACTATCGGATTTGAATTGGAATCAAGCACTTTGGCATTTTCGGCGGACGGTCCGTTTCTGAAGTTAACGCCCGTCGTGGTTTTGTATCTGCCCGTAACATAAGGCGTTATCGACGAATAATCGGGGGAAGCGTAGCCGAGAATCAGAGTGTCCGAAATATCGTATGAAAGGAGGGTAACTGCAGAATTTACGTCTCCGAAAATTGCCTCGACTTTTGAATCGGAAACGGAGGAAACTATGCCTGCGTTAGAGCATTTCGAAAAATCGCCCGTCACGGTAGTAATAAAAATAATATCGCCGATTTTCGGTGAATAATCGCCGCCGAGAACCGAAGAATAATTGATTTTTCCTGCATCCTCGAATCTTCCGATCAGTGATTCAAGCGTACCTTTATACGACAGAACGGACGACGGAACGCCCGCCTGCTCTGCGCACCATGCTATAAATGACGCGCTCGCGCTGCCCGAATCGTCGGCAAAGCGTTTTATGTATTTATTATCCTGTGCCGCGGCGGAATATCCGATCTGCGTTTTTGCCGCGCCGACGATATCTTCTGAATATTTGCCTGTATTTTTATATGTATTCTGATAATCCGCGGACGCGCAGAACGAAAAAACGGATATCATAAGCAAAACGCTCATTAACGTGCAAAGTGTTTTTTTCAATGTTAAGCCCTCCGAATGAAATATCACAATTTGTAAATTCCCGATTCGAGAATAACAAACCTGCAATCCATTATTCGAAAATATTTTAGCACGGGTTCGTCAAACGTCATGTAATCCTTTACATTGAACGTATTTTTGTTGATAATTCTTATCGAGTTGTTTCCGCTGTCGCATATATATATTTCGTCGTCATCCGAAAAAAGAGAAACGGGACGGCTGAACGACGTGTTGTTGTCTCCGCCGATTCTCATTGTAAATTTATTTAATGTAAGGCTGTATTTTGCGACCGCTTTTCTTGCGGGGACACAGCACCATACGCTTCCGTTGTCGTATGCAAGATCTCTGCACGGAGCGTCGTTATAATAAATATCGCCTGTCCATACAAGCTTTCCGTTATCGCTGAATACGCCCATTTCGCCCGTGGGGTAGAGTATAACGGTACTGCCGCCCGGAAGTCTTAATGAGTCGCATGATATGTAATCGCCGAGCTGAGAAACGATCTCCTCGAAATTCGTTCCGAATTTGTTAAGAAAATACGAGCCTTTTGTTATCGCGGTGAGTTCGTCCGATATTACGTCGTAATGCATAAATACGATTTTAGACGAATTGTCGGGCATTTTTTTATTTGCCGCAAAAATGATTCCTTTCGGCAGAGGAATTATATCTATAAAATCAAATTTAACTATCTTTTTCATTAATTATCCCCGGCCTTGGAAATTTGTAATATTAAAGCATAAAGTCATAAGGCTGTCGTTAAGATGTACGTTTTCGCAAATGGCTTCGGGAAAATCAGCATTAATGTTATAATGGCTGAAATTCCAGAAGCAGTTTATATTGTTTTCTTCGAGTCGGGTAACTACCGATTTGCCGACGCCCTCGGGAACGCAGAGTACGGCGGCGGCGGGCTTATACAGTTCGCAGAATAAATCTATTTTATCAAAATCGTTTATTACAATACCGCCGATATTGCGTCCGATAAGCTTTGAATCGGTATCGAATATTCCGCACAGATCGAAGCCCTTTTTCGTAAAATCAAAATGAGTTGCGATTGCCTTGCCGAGGTTTCCCGCGCCGACAAGAACCGCCTTATATTGACGGTCTATACCTATTATCCTACCGATTTCTGCTCTTAACTGATCGACATTATAGCCATAGCCCTGCTGTCCGAATCCGCCGAAGCAATTAAAATCCTGGCGGATCTGCGACGCAGTAAGACCCATTTTCGCAGAAAGTTCCGAAGATGAGATTCTGTTTATCCCCTCGTCCGACAGCATGCCGAGAAATCTGTAATAACGGGGAAGTCTTGATATAACCGATTTGGAAACATGGTAATCGCTTTTCATTTTCAATTTACCTTCATTCTGATATTTTAAGAAGTGACTGTTAAATCAGAGAGACGCAAGAGTGTCCATTACATACTGACCGAATTCACGGCAGGAAGCTCCGTCCTCGCGTCCCGTTATAACGAGTTTCTTCTCTTCAAGCATACAGATGTCGAGTGCGCGTTCAAGCTTGTCCGCCTGTTCCTGTCTGCCGATATGCGACAGAAGCATTACGGAAGCTCTGAGCATCGAGCAGGGGTCGGCATACTGCGCTCTGCCCTCTTTAACCATTCTCGGCGCGGAACCGTGAATAGCCTCGAACATAGCGTATTTCTTACCGATATTTGCGCTTCCCGCGGTGCCGACTCCGCCCTGGAATTCGGCTGCCTCGTCGGTGATTATGTCACCGTAAAGGTTGGGAAGTATAAATACTTTAAAGTCACGGCGTCTCTTAGGGTCGATAAGCTTTGCCGTGGTGATGTCTATATACCACTCGTCGGTGATAATATCGGGGTACTCATCTCCGATTTTTTTGCAGAGATTTAAAAACTTGCCGTCGGTGGTTTTAATAACGTTCGCTTTCTGAATGATTGAAACTCTGTCTTTTTTGTTGTTCTTTGCAAATTCGTATGCAAGACGCGCGATTCTCTCTGTTCCCTCGGTCGTTGTTACGACAAAGTCCATTGACAAATCGTCGTCAACGTTTACGCCCTTGCTTCCGACGGCGTACGCACCCTCCGTATTCTCACGGAAGAAAGTCCAGTCGATACCCTCCTCGGGGATTTTAACGGGACGTACGTTTGCAAAAAGATCGAGAGCTTTTCTCATTGCGACGTTTGCGCTCTCAATATTGGGCAGTCCGTCGCCCGCCTGCGGCGTGGTCGTGGGACCTTTTAGAATTACGGGGCACTGTTTAAGCTCTTCGAGAACGTCGTCGGGAATTGCTTTCATGTGTTTAACGCGGTTTTCTATTGTAAGTCCGTCTATGTTTTTAAATTCGATTTTACCGCTCTCGACTTCGTCTTTGAGAAGATATTTGAGAACCGTTGCTGCTTCGTTCGTAATCGTAGGACCGATTCCGTCGCCTCCGCATACTCCGATTGTGAGTTTATCAAGTTTTGAATAATCTATAAAATCTTTATCCGCCTTTATTCTGTCCGAACGCTCCGACTGCTCTTTTACAAGAGCTTCAAATTTAGCAACGGCGGCTTTTAACTGTTCCTGAGTCATAATTAAATTCCTTACTTTCTTTTTATTTATTGCCCGACGTGAAATTAAGAAGTCCTCCCGCAAGAAGCATGTCCTTCTGTCTTTCGGAGAAGTTCGAGTCCATCGGATATTCCTCGTTCTTTGTTTCGTTTACGAGGATAATGTCTTTATTGTTGACTATTGAATCCTTAACGTTTTTAAGAGTTACCTTATCGAATTTATCGATTCTGTCGTAGTCGTCGGGATTTTTAAACGTCATGGGGATAATACCGGAGTTGATAAGGTTTGCCTTGTGAAGTCTTGCAAACGACTTAGCCGCAACAGCTCTGATTCCGAGATAAAGCGGAACAAGCGCGGCATGCTCTCTCGACGAACCCTGTCCGTAATTGCTTCCGCCGACGATAATGCCGCCGCCGAGCTTTTTGCAGTTTTCGGAGAATTCCGGGTCGCACTGTTCGAAGCAATACTGCGAAAGGTGAGGAATGTTCGAACGATAGGGAAGTATCTTTGCTCCTGCGGGCATAATGTGGTCGGTCGTTATATTATCGCCGACTTTAAGCGTAACCTGTGTGGAAATACTGTCCTCAAGAGGCTTGCCGACGGGGACGTTTTTTATATTGGGACCGTATTTGATTTCGACGTTTTCCGCTTCGTCCTCGCTTGCGGGCATTTCAATCATATTATCATTAATAAGAAAATGCTCGGGGAGTTTAAATTCCGGCATATCGCCGAGAACCTTAACTGGGTTCGTAAGCTTGCCTGCAATCGCCGAAACCGCCGCGACCTCGGGGGAAACAAGATAAATTCCCGCGTCTGCGGTTCCGCTTCTGCCCTCGAAATTTCTGTTGAATGTTCTTAAGGAAACACCCTTTGAATTGGGAGACTGTCCCATACCGATACACGGACCGCACGCACTTTCGAGAATTCTCGCTCCGGCGTCGATCATATCGGCAAGCGCGCCGTTCTCCGCAAGCATGGTAAGAACCTGCTTTGAACCGGGAGCTATCGAAAGACTTACGTTTTCCGCAATCTTTTTACCTTTGAGAATAAAAGCTACCTTCATCATATCCATGAATGAAGAGTTTGTGCATGAACCGATACATACCTGATCAATGTTTATTTCGCCTATTTCGTCGACGTTTTTAACGTTGTCGGGCATGTGGGGCATTGCCGCCATGGGCATAAGCGACGAAAGATCGATCGTCATTTCCTCGTCGTAAACAGCGTCGGTATCGGCTTTGAGTTCAATCCAGTCCTGCTCTCTGCCCTGAGCTTTAAGAAATTCCTTAGTGGTTTCGTCCGACGGAAATACGGAAGTAGTTGCGCCGAGTTCCGCGCCCATGTTCGTTACGGTTGCTCTCTCGGGAACGGAAAGAGTTTTTACGCCATCGCCGGTATACTCGATAATTTTACCGACTCCGCCTTTAACGGACATTCGTCTGAGAACTTCGAGAATAATATCCTTTGCCGCAACCCAGTCGTTAAGCTTGCCCGTAAGATTAACTTTTACTACTTTAGGCATTGTAATGTAATATGTTCCGCCGCCCATTGCAACTGCAACGTCAAGTCCGCCCGCGCCCATTGCGAGCATTCCGATACCTCCGCCGGTCGGCGTATGGCTGTCGGAGCCGAGCAGAGTTTTGCCGGGCTTGCCGAAACGTTCAAGGTGAACCTGGTGACAGATTCCGTTGCCGGGACGCGAAAATCTGATTCCCCTTTTTTTTGCTACCGACTGGATGAATCTGTGGTCATCCGCGTTCATAAAACCGTTTTGCAAAGTATTATGGTCTATGTATGCTACGGAAAGCTCCGTTTTGACTCTTTTGATTCCCATTGCTTCAAACTGAAGATAAGCCATGGTTCCTGTTGCGTCCTGCGTGAGAGTCTGGTCGATACGAAGTCCGATTTCATTTCCTGCGGTCATTTCGCCGCTGACAAGGTGAGACTTTATCAGTTTTTGCGCGATATTGTACCCCATTTTCCTTTTCCCCTTTTAATTTTAATTTTATTTAATATTATATATTTTTTTTGAATATATGTCAACATAACACGGTCAAATTGAAATTAATTTAAAAAAATAATGTTTTATTTGTTTTTTTATAATATTGTTGATTTTACACAAAAAATATGTTAATATAGTAACAAATAATTCTATTAGGAAAGCGTGATACACACATGGCAACAAAAAAAGCCGCGGCAGCTGCTGCTCTTGCCTCGGCAGGGGTGATGTTGGCGGCAAATACGGTTAGGGCGGTTAAATTTAAACCGGAGAAGAAAGAATATCCGCCCTTGGTTAAAGAGAAAGTAAATACAGAAAGATTTATAAAAAATCTTTCCGACGCGATTAAATTTAAAACAATTTCGAATAACGACCCCGAAAAGGTCGATTGGAACGAATTTAACAGATTCCATGAATTTTTAAAGGAAAGATATCCTCACATTTTCTCTGAATTAAAAATCGAAATCGTATCAAGAGCAAGTCTGCTCATTCATTGGGAAGGCAAAAATCCGACCCTTGACCCGATAGCTTTACTCGGACATCAGGACGTTGTTCCCGTTACCGACGGTACCCTGAACGACTGGGAGCATCCTCCGTTTGAGGGCGAGGTCGCGGACGGATTTATCTGGGGCAGAGGTGCTCTTGATATGAAAAACCACGTTATAGGCGTACTTGAAGCGGTCGAAACGCTGCTTGAAGAGGGATTTGAACCGGAGCGTGACGTTTATGTTCTCCTCGGTCATAATGAGGAAACCGTTGCAACAAAGGAATCGGGCGCGGACGCTATGGCTGCGCTTTTGAAAGAACGCGGAGTTCATCTCGACTGCATTATAGACGAGGGCGGAGCGATTCTGCCCGTAAACATCCCGCACCTTATGAATCTGAATCTTGCAGGCGTCGGCGTAGGCGAAAAAGGATATGCGGATTTTAAGATTACGCTTAATACAAAAGGCGGACATTCCGCTCAGCCTCCCAAGCACACTGCAGTCGGAAAAATGGCAGACGTTATTAAGGATATTGAATCGCATCAGTTCAAAGCACATCTTAATCCCTTTATGATTGATCTGTTTACGAGAATCGGACAGAATATGTCCTTCCCGGGTCGTTTTGTCGCATGTAATATAAATTATATGAAGCCTTTGATTACTAAGGTTATGACATATATCCCGCCTGCGGCTTCAATGGTTCGCACGACTACCGGCGTTACTCAGATGTTCGGTTCACCCCAGGCTAATGTATTGCCGCAGAAAGCTTCGATCGTCGTAAATTTCAGAATAATGCCCGGTCAGTCAATAGCCGACGTTGAAAAACATCTTCATAAGGTTATAGGGAATAAGAATGTTGAAATTGAACTGCTCGGAGGAAAAGAACCGTCTCATCTTTCACCGACAGATTCGAGAGCGTTCCATGCAATAGAGGATATCTGCAAGCGTATGAATAATGACAATCTTGTCGCGCCTTATCTTGTTATGGGCGGTACGGACGCATACAGATACGAGGGTATATGTGAAAATGTATACAGATATTCTCCGTTTACGGTCAATACGTCGCTTCTTTTAACGACGCACGGAACCAATGAAAGAATCCCGGTCGACTGTATGGAAAACGGAGTCGCGTTCTTTAAAATGTATATCAGAACCTTATCGGCAGAATAATACGGTAAGTTTTCGGATAAATAAAAAAACGGAGTGATATGTAAATGAAAAAAGCACTGTCCCTTATTCTTTCCTTTTGCCTTATTATGACAATCGGAATCGTTCCCGCCTTTGCGGCGGACAAATCGGATATTAATCTGCTTGTTGCTTCAGATCTTCATGTTTCGGAGAATACTGCGGCGGCAGCCGATACGGATAATCCGTATGAATATTCGGTTTCACATTCTGACCCCGCGCTCAGTCTTGAATCAAAAGCTATTTTTGCAGGTTTTCTTGAAAAAGCGTCTTTGTCCGACGCCGATTATCTCTTTATTTCCGGCGATATTGTAAACAAGGGCACGATTGCCGAGCATCTGTATACGGCAGAGGCTTTTAAAGCCTTCGAGGATAAAACCGGAATCAAGGTTCTTGTCATTAACGGAAACCATGATGTTTACACAACAGAGTCTGACGGGGTTAACGCTTCTCCCGCTGACTTTAAAAATATTTATGCATCATTCGGCTACAGCGGCGCCGTCGCTGTCGATCCCGATTCGTGTTCGTACGTCTATGATTTAAAATCAGGCTACAGACTTGTAGCTATTGATACATGCAGCTATGATTCTAATTCCGACGGTCTGACAAAAGAACGTGTTTCATGGGTTAAGGCTCAGCTTGAGCAGGCAAAAAAAGACGGTAAAAAAGTCATTACAATGACTCACCATGCAATTACCGAGCATTTTGCCTATCAGAAAAAAGTATTGCCTAATCATGTTATAAACGCATATGACAGCTTCCCCGAGCTTCTTGCAGATAACGGAGTTGTTTATAACTTCTCCGGACATGTTCATATTAACGATATCGTTAAGTATACGTCCGTTAATATGAATTCGGTCTACGATGTACAGACAACGTCCCTTTACATGTATCCTGCTGCCTACAGAAACGTTAAATTCAGCGATTCATCGGTAGATTTTAAAACTGAGTATATCACGGATATTGATACGTCGCTTGTTTCATCCGGTGCAAATGAAGCCTCGCTTAAAGCCATGAAAGAGAATTTTGTTTCTTATTCATACGGCTGTTTCGAAGCCGGCATTTCCTCCATTGTTTATAAGAGACTTGCTTCTCCCGCGTCAATTGCCTCAAAAGTCGGTGAAGAGGGAAGTGCGGAATATGAGGCGGCTTATAGTCTTATAAAAAAGCTTTCCGGCATTTTCTACTTGCCTATTTACAAAACCGGTGAAAAGACAGAGGGTGAAAGCTTTGAAGCTCTCGGTGAAAAATACGGATTTACCATTACCGGCTCGGATTACAAATCCTACAATGAGCTTATCGCAAAGTTTGTTGCCGGCTTCTATGAGGGCGACGAGAATTACGGCGCAAACAGCGTTGAAATGAAGGTTGTCAAAGACTGTCTTAAAATCGGAATTGCATATGCTCTTGACGGTGAGGACGACATGACTGCAGGCGTGCTTGCTTCACTCATTCAGCGAGTTACCGGCAAACAGATCCCCTCTGTCATCACGGACTATCTTGCGAAAAACCTCAATGTTACAGATTACGCGTCTTTATTCATCGACGCATATTTAGGACTTATTGTTGAGGAAATTACGGTTGACTGCTCTGTAGGCGATAACAATATCTCACTTCCGTCGTACAAAACGAGCTCTCCCGCATATAACAAATTCGCAAACTTCCTTGACAGAATTCTTGAAATAATAAGAAAGATTTTCTCCATTCTTCAGAACTTTTTCAAATAAATGATCTGGCTGTTTTATATCCCGGCTTTAATCGTTTTTATTTCGCTGATTATCGGTTTGATTCGTTATGAAAAGAGCGTATATTATAAATCTGTCCGTTTTGTTTCTCACAGTGATGAAATGAAGAGCAAATATGTTCCGAGCGAGGAAAACCGAATCAAAATTGATAAGCTTTTAAAAGAAGCCGACGATTATTACGAAAAATACAAGGATAAATAAAGTAAACCGCGGAGCCTTTTTCAAGACTTCGCGGTAACTTTTTTAATGGTTGTTTATACTCTTAATTCTGAGACAAAATAACGTCCTTCATCGAATAAAGTCCGATTTTCTTGTCTGCCATAAATGCGGCAGCGTCAAGCGCACCCGACGCGAAAACGGTTTTTGACCGCGCAGAGTGGGAGAATGTAATTATTTCGTCCTCTCCGGCAAAAATAATCTGATGTTCGCCGACTATAGTTCCTCCGCGTACGGAGTGCATGCCGATTTCTTTTTTATCGCGCTTCTGCCGTCTGTCGTGTCTGTCGTAGACAAGCTCGGGGTTATAATCAAGCCCGTTTTCAACGGATTTTTCGAGCATTAAAGCGGTTCCGCTCGGAGCGTCAAGCTTTAAATTATGATGCGCTTCGATTATTTCGATGTCAAAATTATCGCCGAGTATTTTTGCGGCCTGTTCGCAGATGTCCGAAAGTAGATTAATTCCCAGTGACATATTTGCGCTTCTGAAAAGAGCGCAGTATTCGGACGCTTCGTTTATTTTTTTTATCTGCTCATCCGAATATCCTGTTGAACATAATACCGCAGGGATATGATTTTTTTCTGTATATTCGAGCAGTCCGGAAAGAACGGACGGATGCGAAAAATCGATTATAACGTCGAAATATACATTTACCTCGTCAAACGAAGCAAAAACAGGGTAGTCGAGATTGCTGTCCTCTTTTAAATCTACTCCTGCGACGATTTCATAACCGTCTCGCGAATTTACGAGAGCGGTTACGGTTTTTCCCATGTGTCCGCAGCATCCGGAAAGTAAAAGCTTAATCATTTTTATCATCCTTTATAAATCGTCGATTTTAAATTAAACCATGATTCTTTAATGCTTTGCGTATACGCTTCTCGTTTTCCTCGCTTAAAGTTCCGAGAGGCATCCTGCATCTGCCGACGTTAAAGCCCATCATATTCATAGCTGCCTTAACGGGAATCGGGTTTACATCGCAGAACAGAGCCGTACATAAATCCATATATTTAAGCTGTAAGTCGGTCGCTTTCCTGGTTTTGCCTTCGAGATAAGACTTTGCTATATCGTGCGCGACCTCGGGAACAATGTGTGAAAGAACGGATATAACACCCTTTCCGCCCAAAGACATAATCGGAACGATCTGATCGTCATTGCCCGAATATATTTCGAAATCTTTAGAACAAAGGGCGGCGGTCTGACCGATAGACGAAATATTACCGCTCGCTTCTTTTATACCTACTATGTTTTTATGTTTTGATATTTGATTAATCGTTTCGGGAGTCATTGTCATTCCCGTTCTGCCCGGAATGTGATAGAGGATTATAGGCGTGTTCACTCTGTCGGCAATATAATTATAATGCTCTATAATTCCGCTTTGCGACGTTTTGTTGTAATAGGGCGTAACCATTAAAAGCGCGTCTGCTCCTGCTTTTTCGCACTCGTTTGCAAGTCCTACGCAGTAAAACGTATCGTTGCTTCCGCAACTGGCTATAACGGGGACTCTTCCGCCGACTGTTTTAACGCAGTGATTGACGAGTTCGATATGCTCCGGAACGCTTAACGTAGGAGCCTCGCCCGTAGTGCCGGCGACGACAACAGCGTCCGTTTTATGCGCAATCTGATATTCGATTATCTCGTCAAATTTATCATAATCAATTTTTTTCAAATCCGGGGTAAACGGCGTAATAACCGCAACCGCAGCTCCCGTAAAAACAGGGTTTGACATGATTATCACCTTTCAATCAATTAAATTTCGGCTCTATATAACCCTCTGCGCAGAGAAGTTCGGCAAGAAGAACTCCGCCGCCTGCCGCGCCTCTGAGAGTGTTATGCGAAATGCAGACAAATTTATAATCGTACTGAGTATCCTCACGCAGTCTGCCCGTGGAAATTGCCATACCGCCCTCAAGATCTCTGCAAAGCTTCGTCTGCGGCATATCGTCCTGCGTATAGTAATGAATAAACTGTTTGGGAGCGGATGGAAGTTCAAGCTCCTGCGGTCTGCCGGAAAACTCCGACCAAATTTTAAGAATTTCGTCTTTAGTCGGTTTTTTCTTGAAGTTAACAAATACTGACGCAAGATGACCGTCCGAAACGGGAACTCTTATACACTGTGCGGTAAAGTTCGGCTTGTCGGCGGGAACGATCTTTCCGCCTTCGATTTTACCCCAGATTTTAAGAGGCTCCTTCTCGCTTTTTTCCTCTTCTCCGCCGATATAAGGGATAACATTGTCGACCATTTCCGGCCATCTTTCAAAAGTCTTTCCTGCGCCGGAAATCGCCTGATATGTACTTACGAGAACGTCTTTAACGCCGAATTCCTTATCGAGAGGATAAAGCGCGGGAACATAGCTCTGAAGCGAACAGTTTGATTTTACGGCGATAAATCCTCTTTTGGTGCCGAGTCTCTTTTTCTGTTCGTCGATTATTTTAATATGATCGGAATTGAGTTCGGGTATAACCATGGGAACGTCATCCGTAAATCTGTTTGCCGAATTATTTGAAATGACCGGGCACTCCGCTTTTGCATATTTTTCTTCGAGAGCCTTTATTTTATTCTTTTTCATATCGACGGCGCAGAATACGAAATCAACAGCTTCTGCAATTTTTTCAACGTCGTTGTCCGCGTCCATTACGGTCATTTCGCCGACATATTCGGGCATTTCCTTTTTCATGACCCATCTTGAACCGAGTGCATCCTTGTATTTTTTACCTGCGGATCTGGGAGACGCCGCAAGAACGGCAATATCAAACCACGGATGATTGTCGAGCAATGTAATAAATCTCTGACCTACCATGCCCGTTGCGCCGATAATTCCTACTTTATACTTTTTCATGACAAACCTCCGAAAACCAAAAAATAAAAAAACTGTTGTAATCAGTCCCGTTATGCAATATAATCAGTAAGTGATGTTAACGTAAACCTATATTTAATGTATATATTATCATTAAAACAATACTTAGTCAACATTAACATGATATTTTTAATTAATTTGGTGAGAATATATGAAAAAAAGTGATTTTTATTTTGAACTTCCCGAAGAATTGATAGCCCAGCACCCTGTGCAGAAACGCGATACTTCTCGATTGCTTTGTCTCGGACGTCAAAGCGGAAAGATTGAGCATAAACATTTTTACGACGTAGTCGATTATCTGAAACCCGGCGACTGTCTTGTACTTAATAATACCAAAGTTTTGCCCGCAAGACTTTACGGAATTAAGAAAACCGGCGCGAAAGTAGAATTTTTAATGCTTAAAAATCTCGGAAACGACCGCTGGGAGGTCATAACAGGTCCCGGTCGAAAAGCGAGAGAGGGAGACGAATTCGATTTCGGCGGAGGTCTTCTTCATACCGAGGTTGAAAAAGTGCTTGACAACGGAAACAGAATCGCGCATTTTACGTATTCGGGAAGCAATATTTATGAGGTTCTCGACAAAATCGGCGAAATGCCCCTGCCTCATTATATCAAAGAAAAACTCACCGATAACGACAGATATCAGACCGTTTACGCCAAGGATCCCGGCTCTGCCGCCGCGCCTACGGCTGGACTTCATTTTACTCCCGAGCTTCTTGAAAAAATCAAGGACATGGGCGTTGATATCGCGTACGTAACGCTTCATGTCGGTATCGGCACGTTCAGACCCGTTAAAACTGAAAATATCGAAGAGCATAAAATGCATACGGAGCATTATTATATCGACGCTGAAAACGCGGAAAAAATCAATAAGGCGAAATTAAACGGAAACAGAGTTATTGCGGTCGGTACAACTTCATGCAGAACGCTCGAATCCGCATCGTCGCCGACAGACGGAACGGTAAAAGAGTGCGTCGGCGACACGAGCATTTTCATCTATCCGGGATATAAATTCAAATGTATCGACGGACTTATTACGAATTTTCATCTGCCGGAAAGCACACTTATAATGCTTGTTTCCGCTTTCTGCGGCAGAGAAAATACGCTTAATGCCTACAAAACTGCGGTTGAAAATAAATACAGATTTTTTTCATTCGGAGATGCTATGCTTATTATGTAAATTTTAAATATGCTTTTATCTAACACAAATATTACAGGAGAAATTTTATGTATAAATTAATTAAAAACTGCGGTATGGCACGGCTCGGAGAATTTGAAACCGTACACGGAACCGTCAAAACTCCGGGATTTATGAACGTTGCGACTTGTGCAGCGATAAAAGGCGGACTTTCCGCGCAGGATCTTGAAGAAATAAACTGCCAGGTTATGCTGTGCAACACATATCATCTGCACGTTCGTCCCGGCGACGATCTTATTTACAGAATGGGCGGACTTCATAAATTCACGAACTGGAACGGTCCGATTCTGACGGATTCGGGCGGATTCCAGGTTTTTTCGCTCGCTAAACTCCGTAAAATTAAAGAAGAGGGCGTTTCGTTTCAGTCCCACATAGACGGCAGACATATATTTATGGGACCCGAGGAGAGTATGCAGATCCAGTCTCATCTCGGCTCTACCATAGCCATGGCATTCGACGAGTGCGTCGAAAACCCCGCTACATATGAGTATGCAAAAAAATCCTGCGAGAGAACGACAAGATGGCTTGAAAGATGTAAAAAAGAGATGAACCGTCTTAATTCACTTGACGAGACAATAAATAATAACCAGCTTTTGTTCGGTATTAATCAGGGCTGCACTTTCGACGATTTGCGGATTAAACATATGAAAGACATAGCGTCTCTCGACCTCGACGGATATGCTATCGGCGGTCTTGCTGTCGGCGAACCGACCGAGGTTATGTATCATATCATAGAACAGGTCGAACCATTTATGCCAAAAAATAAAATACGTTATCTTATGGGCGTCGGAACGCCGGGTAATATAATCAACGGAGTAAAAAGGGGAGTCGATCTTTTCGACTGCGTTATGCCGTCGAGAAACGCGCGTCACGGTCATTTGAACACATGGAACGGCATTATTAATCTTAATAACAATAAATATGCCGAAGATCCGTCTCCTATTGATTCACAGTGCAACTGTCCGGTATGTAAGAACTATTCAAGAGCATATATCCGCCATGTGTTAAAAGCGAAAGAAGTACTCGGTCTGAGACTCTGCGTTATGCACAACCTGTATTTTTACAATGAATTGATGAGACGTATCAGACTTTCGCTCGAAAACGATACTTTTGACGATTTTTATGACGAATATGCGCAAAAGCTCGATACCAGAATTTAAAAATACTTAATAAATTACTATTGCATATTCAGACACAGTATTGTATAATGTATATCAGTTTATTAAACGGAGGATTATAAAATGACATTTTCAACTTATTTGCTTTCATGCATGGGTCAGGCCGCTTCCGGTTCCGCAGAACAGTCTAAGGGCAGTTCCTGGTCCATGATTATTATGATGGTCGCTCTTTTTGCAATTATGTATTTTCTTATGATCAGACCTCAGAAGAAAAAACAGAAAGAGGAGCAGGAAATGCGCGACTCCATTCAGATCGGCGATGAAATTACCACTATCGGCGGAATCATGGGCAGAGTCGTTACCGTTAAAGAGGACAGTATCGTTCTTGAATCCGGCGCAGACAGAACAAAAATGAAATTCTCTCGCTGGGCTATTCAGACCAACGACACCGCTAACGAGAGACTTCAGGCCGAAAAAGACGCTATCGCTGCTGCAAAACAGGCTGAAAAGGAAGAAAAGAAAAAAGGCAGCCGCTCAAAGAAATCCAAATCCGAGGATAAATCGGACAAAGAGTAATCATAAGAATAAACAAATAAATCCCTTCATATCTTTTAATGAGATACGGAGGGATTTTTTATGTCTGTTAAAATTAAGAAAAAGAAAAAAACAAACACAGGAGTCAATTGTAATCTTAAAAGAAATATGATTATTTCCGCGGTCACCGGAATTATAATTTGTTTTTTATTGATTGCCGTAACGGCGTTTATAATGACAAAAACTGAGGTTAAAACAAACATATTGCCGTACATTTATACCGCCGTGGGTGCGTTGTCCTCTTTTATAAGCTGTTTAATCGCATGCAGGTCGGTTAAGCACAAAAAAGCTTTGATATCGCTCGTTTCTTCGCTTGTTATTCTGATGGCTATGTTCGTTCCGATTGTTGCTGCGAATAATAAGGATTTATCTCTTATGTCGCTTATTTTAATTCCCGCGATAATCCTGCCCGGATTGCTCGGCGGAATAATCTCAAAATAATAACAGGGAAGTGCGAATTAAATTATGAAAATAAAGACGGTAAAATATTTCAGTAAAAGAAATACGTTTACACAGACGGATTCTAAAAGCCTGATGATTCTGCTGTTTATTTTCGCGTCCGCTATGATTATCGGAGCGGGAACGGCAGGGAAGTCGGACACATTTATCTCGTCACAGTTGGACGGATATGTTTCCGACGCTCTCGCGTACTGTATTAAATCGGGATTTATAAAAGTGTTTATTTATTCGTTTATAATAAACGCACTATTGATTTTGTTTGCTTTTGTAAACGGTTTTAACTGTATCGGTCTGCCGTTGTCCGTTGTTCTGCCGGCTATAAAAGGAATCGGTCTCGGTCTGATATCCGGTTCAATGTATACAGCGGGTTCGTCGGGTGTTATAAAGTATTGCATGACAATACTCCCGGGCGGGATTTTCAGCGTATTGGCATTGATTTTGGCATGCAATGAGAGCGCGTATATGAGTGTGGATATTTTATCTTTAATACTTAACAGACGCGAAATCGGGGACAGTATTTCAATAAAAAAATATTCCGTGAAATTTTTAATAATCCTGCTGACAGTATTTATTTCTTCGATTATTGACGCGATAACACTCGGAGGAATCGGACATTATTTATCAGTCTGATTGTTCGGTATAATATTGGCAAGCGGGTTCGAATTAATCGCTTCCTCCAGCTGTGCGTTGACTATATGTGTATATATCTGTGTAGTTCCGACGTTTTCGTGACCGAGAATCTCTTTCAGGACAAGCAGATCGGTGTCTCCGTACTGATACATTAACGTAGCGGCTGTATGACGAAGTTTATGAACGGAATAACCGTCAAGCCCTGCCTTATGCAGAAACTGTTTTACGGTATACTGAACCGTTTTAGGAGAAATTCTTTTTAGTCTCGAACTTAAAAATAACGCCTTGCGGTCAATAACTCCGTCAACGGGGCGAACGTGCATATAATTATTAATTGCGCTCATGCAAGCATCGTTGAGGTATACGGTTCTTTGCTTATTGCCTTTACCCGTAACCGTAATTGTATTATCTTTTATATCGGTATAATTCAGTCCGACAAGCTCCGAAAGTCTGAGTCCGCAGTTTAGAAACAGTACAATCATAGCGTAGTCACGTTCGCGGTGTTTCCCGTCAATGCATTTTAACAAATCAAGACTTTCGTCAAGAGTCAGGTATTTCGGCAGAGTCTTTTTTAATTTTGGGGTATCAAGATTTTGTAAAGGACTGTCCTTTACAAGCTGTTGATTTGATAAATAATGATAAAAAGAGCGTATCGCAGCAACTTTTCGAGCGCGGGTCGCTTCGGAATTTTTCCGAACATCCTTACAATACGACAAAAACGAATACGCGTCGGCAAGAGAAATATCTCTGAAAAACTCGACGTCCAGATTCTTTATATATGTGGTATCGGAAACAGGTTCCGGTTGAATTTTTTTATATACGGACATATAACGGCAGAATAATTTTAAATTAATTGAGTATTCATAAACCGTTTTTGACGATTTGTTTTTGATTCCGGTCATATAATGAAGATAATCAACGATAATCTGCGGAAATATCTCATAATCAATTGTATCGTACATTGTATTTCACCTGTATTTTTATGTATTTTATTAATTCTTATATTTTTATTATATTATAGCATATTATATCGAAAAATACTACCCCTAATTATACAAAACTTTTCTTTTGTATAATAGTTAGTGTTATTTTTGCATTATCTTCCTGACTGTCGGAATAATCCGACTTTTTTATTTTGCCTATTTGCACATGATATATGTTTTTAAAGCTCAAAAATACACAACAGTTTGTGTAAACAGACAAAAATATGAAAATACAAAAATAATTCTTTACATTTTGTCGATCTTGTGATATTCTTGTTTGCAGTAAAAAACTTTCTTTAATCGGTACAGAGATACCGCAAGATTGCTGAATAAATATTGTTATATTATATCCGTGCGTTTATAATCGGATTTTATAGCGTTGTATGCGGTCTTGCCATATCGGCAGGACTTTTTTTATCGGAGAAAAATATTATGAAGTTTAAGTCACAGATAATGGATTCATCCGCTGTTATGCGAGCTTTAAAAAGACTCTCCTATGAGATTATAGAAAAAAATCACGGCGTTGACGGCGTATGTATTGTCGGAATAAAACGAAGAGGCGTCCCTCTTGCAAATATTATATGCAAGAATATAAAACAAACGGAAGAAAATGACATATTGAGTGGTATTCTTGACATCACGCTTTACAGAGACGATTTATCGTATGAGAACACCGATCCCGTAATCAATTCAACTGATATAGATTTTGATGTTACGGGTAAGAAAATTATTCTCGTAGACGACGTTATATATACGGGCAGAACTGTCAGAGCGGCTATTGACGCGATATTCTCATTGGGCAGACCTGCTTCTATTCAGTTAGCTGTCCTTGTTGACAGAGGTCACAGAGAATTGCCGATAAGACCCGACTATGTCGGAAAAAACATTCCTACTTCTGCTTTTGAAGTTGTTAAGGTCTGTACGGATGAATTCGACGGACGAGTTGCCGTTGAACTTTATTCTAAGACGTGATTAAATTCGGTTATGATTATTTTTCATAATATATAATGTTTCGGAGGTATTTACATGAAACTAACTTATGATGTCAAAGACAAGCCTAAGTTCGGACAGCTTATTGTTTTTGCTTTCCAGCAGCTGCTTGCGATTCTTGCCGCAACTATTGCCGTTCCTTCTATAATTCAGAACGGTATGAGCCAGTCCGCCGCTCTTTTCGGTGCAGGCGTAGGCACGATAGTTTATCTTCTCTTTACTAAATTCAGAAGCCCTGTTTTCCTCGGCTCCTCTTTCGCATTTCTCGGTTCAATGTCTGCGGCATTTGCAGGTGCGTATGCGGAATCCGCCGCAGGTCATGCCGGACTTATTCTCGGTGCGGTTTTCGCGGGGCTTGTTTATGTAATTATAGCAATCGCAGTAAAAATTGCAGGCGTTAAATGGATCAACAAAATAATGCCTGCCGTTGTTATCGGACCTACGGTTTCAATAATCGGACTTTCTCTTGCCGGCAATGCTATCGGAGATCTGACGAACTCTGCCGGTACCTGCACGGCAAGTCCTTATGTATGCATCGTCTGCGGACTTGTAACGCTCTTCACTGTTGTTATCTGCTCCGTATACGGCAAAAAAACTGCCAAGCTTATCCCCTTTATCATAGGTATTCTTGCAGGTTATGTCGTTGCCGCAATATTCACCGTAATCGGAATTAAGACAGGCAACGATGCTCTCAAGGTTATTGATTTCACCATATTCTCCGGTATGAAGATTTTCTCGGTACCCGACTTTACGTTTATGGAAGCCTTTAAGGGTATTAAAGAAATCGACGGCGGATATATCGCTTCCATCGCAGTCGCTTACGTTCCCGTTGCTTTCGTTGTTTTCGCAGAGCATATTGCAGACCATAAGAATCTTTCAACCGTCATAGGAAAAGAGCTTCTTGAAGATCCCGGACTTCACAGAACGCTTCTCGGAGACGGTGTCGGCTCCATGATCGGCGCGTTCTTCGGAGGATGCCCCAACACTACATACGGCGAATCGGTTGGATGTGTAGCAATTACCGGAAACGCATCCGTTGTTACAATTCTCACAACTGCCGTAATGGCAATGGTAATTTCCTTCTTCGGCCCGTTCGTAACTTTCCTTTCGAGCATCCCCTCCTGTGTAATGGGCGGTGTTTGCATAACTCTTTACGGATTTATCGCGGTAAGCGGACTTAAAATGATTCAGAAAGTTGATCTTGACGCTAATAAGAATCTCTTTGTAGTTGCCGTAATTCTTATCTGCGGTATCGGTAATCTTTCCATCTCATTCGGCAAAGTTACTCTCACCTCAATCGCCTGCGCTCTTATACTCGGTATAATCACCAACGCTGTTCTTCACCGCGGTGACAAAGAGGAATCCGAGCTTGACGAAGCAAGGGATCGCTGAATCGTCTATTGACAAATTAAGCTTATAATTATATAATTTAATAGCAAATAAAAGGCGTTGCGGATATGTATTTGCAGCGTCTTTCTTTTTTAAGGAGCGTAAAACGAATGAAAACTTATTGTATAGAAAACGATAAATTATCTTTAAGTGTTAAGGAATACGGAGCAGAGCTTCACAGTATTGTATCAAAGGATACCGGCTTTGATTTCCTTTGGAACGGCGACGAGTCCGTCTGGTACGGTCAGTCCCCTATCCTGTTTCCTATTATAGGCAGACTTCTTGACGATAAATACCGTTACGACGGCAATGAGTATACCATGCCTAAACACGGTTTGTTCAGGAAAAGAAACGCACAGCTCGTCTCCTGCGATAAAAACAAGCTTGTTCTTGTCCAGACCGCAGATGCCGAGACTTTAAAAAGTTATCCGTTTACGTTCGTTGTATATATAACGTTCGAAATTGTAGGAAAAAGCGTAAAAGTTACGCATAAGGTTGTCAATACCAACGATAAAACAATGTATTTTTCAATCGGGGCGCATCCCGGATTTAAATGCAAAATCGGAGATTACCTCGAATTTGACGAAAACGAAACGCTTTCGACCGAAATGATAGATTCGGATTCAATAAGAGTTAACGAGAAAATTCCTGTTCTAAATAATGAGAAAAAGATTGTTATTACCGAGCATATTTTTGATAACGACGCTTTGATTTTTTCAAATATAAAATCTAAGCATATCACTCTGCACTCGACAGACAGTGCCGGAAAGGTCAAATTTGACTTCGGTTCAAGTCCTTATCTCGGAATATGGGCAAAGCCGGGCGCACCTTACGTATGTCTTGAACCTTGGTTCGGTGTAAACGATTCGAGAGATAAAAAAGACTGTATTTGCAAAAAAGAGGGCATAATATCTCTTGAAAGCAACAAATCTTTTGAATTTGCATGGACTGCAGAGTTTTCCGAATAAACATATTGACTCTTATTTGCGAAACTGATACAATATAATTAAGAAACGGAGAATTAACATGAGCGACGAAATAAGAAATGAAAACGAAGAATATAATGAAACGAATATAATCAGCGTTATCGATGAGGACGGCGTTGAACATGCCTTTGAAGAACTCGACAGAATCGAGCTTGACGGCGACGAATATATCGCTCTTCTTCCCCAGTATGACAAAGAAGAGGAAATTCTTGATTCGGACGGTGAACTTATTATATTAAAAACATCCTATGAGGATGACGAATTTTACCTCGAACCTATCGAGGACGATGCACTTTTCGATAAACTCGGCAGAATGTTTGAGGACAGACTCAGCGATATGTTCGAATTTGACGACGAGGAATAATACTTGATCGCTTTCCTGCTGTGTTCGCCTATTTTTCGCTTATATTGACCCAACAAACATTTATAGGGAGCTAAGCTCCGTATTGTGGGAACGCAGACCTCCCGCCTCGACGGACGTTGGGAGCGCAAAGCATACGGGCCGCACCCACCTGCTTATCAGGCAGGTCATTTATTGCGAAGATTACGGCACGGCGGGGTTTTATAAAAAAGATAAGAGAGAGACTTTTTTCGGTCTCTCTCTTTTGTTATTATAATGCTGATGATATATTCTGAAATTTCGATTTCGCGGTATCTATTTCCTGCTGCTGTGCTTTTGCGGGGCAGTACCATCCCCGCGACTGCATTTGATCGAAAATGCTCTGCTGAATGTTATGCTCGTCTCTTAAAATATTAAGAAAATCCGTTCTCAGCGACTGATCGACGCATTCATTTGAAAATGTGTTGTATCCGTCGGTTATATGCTTTTGAGACGACAGAATATCGTCAAGAATGTCTCTGTCAGGTAATACAGCGTTATTGTTCATATATTATTTACCTCCTTATCAGTAGCAAAGATGTCCCATAAGCGTGTCAAAATGCGTTTTATGCTGTGCCGCAAGCTGTTCGCATGTCGCTTTAATCTGCGGGTCAACTGCGCATTGAGCGTAGCTTTTATACTTTTTAATCAAAAGCTGTTCACTGTTAAGCTGATCCTCAAGCGCGGACAGCTCTTTTTTAGTTAGATTGGGCATAAAAAGACCTCCGTTAAATTACTGACTGGTTCAGTCGTTATAATTATTAACGGAGGTTAAAAAAATATTCTGTTATGCCCGATAAAACAGAGATTTTATTTTACAAGATCAATAACAATATCGCCGTCGGGAACATATTTACCTAAGGCAAAATCTCTTGCGCTGAATATAACCTGATCGTCGGTTACGTTGACGATAAAACCAAGACCTGCCTGATTGTAGAAGCCGTCCTTGTTTGAAATTCCGATAGAGGGTACGTTAACAAGATTAACGTTATCTTTCTTTTCATAAAGATACTGACCGAATGCAGTGTGAAGATGTCCTGTGATGAAAATAACATTCTGATATTTATTCATTATATCAAAAAGCTCGTCAGATTGTTTGCCGACGCTTCCTGCCGATTCAACGGGACTGCCCCACGTGTCCGGAAGTCCGTGAGTATAAGCAAGAGGCTGATGGTTTACAACAAATACGGGCTTTCCGTCCTTTGCGGATAATGCAAGCTCGCTGTCAAGCCATTTAAGCTGTTCGTTCGAGAACCAGTTTTCCTCAAGCTCCATTCTGTCGGTTGAAAGAACGATGAATTTGTAACCGTTTGCTTCGTATGTATAATTAAGCTTATCGATTGATAAATTATTATCCCTATTAAGAGCGTTCACGAATTTTATAAATCTCTTGCTCTGCATAGAGTATGATTTTAATCTGACGTCATGGTTTCCCTCGCAGAAAACATAAGCCTTTGTCTTTACAGGCGAAAAGTAATCTGCAAGAGTCGCGTACTCGGCATTTAAGCCGTTCTCCGCCATATCTCCTGCAACGACAAATGCGTCGAATTCAATATCGGAATTAACAAGATCCTCGCATGCATTTTTCGTATACTGGTTTCTCGACAAAAGATAATTTGATACCTGCGTATCGCCCCATGCGATAAATGTCATATTAGCGTTTTCGTTAACTGTTATGGGATCGTCTGTTGCCGGAGGTTTGGTAAGTCCGATTCCGAGGGCGGACATTATTGTCATCAATAACGCCATAATCTTGTACATAAGTGTAATTTTCATTAATCAATCTCTCCTATATTTTTATATAAGCTTAAGCGCGCCTGTCGGGCAGATATCGACGCATTTTTTACAGTCCTTGCAGAAGCTTAATTTTATGCTGTCCTTAAATTCGGGTTTAATAACAGTATTAAAACCTCTGCCGACGAGACCCAAAATCCCCTGTTTTGCATTCTCGTCGCATGTTCTGACGCACAAAGAACAAAGAATACATTTTCCCTGATCTCTTTCTATCGAAACAAGCTTTTTCTCGGTAAAAGAGGTATGACAACTGCCATTTAATCGAGTCGGATCTATATTATATCTTTGCGCGTTTTTAATCAGCGAACATTCGTGATAATCGAAGCATCCGCATTCAAGACAGCGTTTTGCTTCCGCTTGAGCCTGTTCGTCGCTCAATCCGAGATAAATGGAGGAAAAATCCGATTTTCTTTCTTTTGCGTCTCTTACTGGCATTTTGACTCTGTCGATTTTTTCTTTATCCGAAACGCTCGACGGGTCAAAATCTTTTTTAGAAACATACTTCTTAAACTCCGAAAGCGGAAGTCCGTTTAAATATCTGTCGACGCAGTCCGAAACTTTACCGGCGTGAGCGATAGCCTGAACAGCTATTGAAGCGCCTGTATTTACGGCGTCTCCGATTGCAAATACACCTTTTATATTAGTTTCAAACGTATCGGGATCACAAACAATATTTCCTCTCGAATTTAATTCGATATCATTTAGTCCGTTTGAATCAAGCTTCTGTCCTATTGCGTTAATTACGGTGTCGACGTCGAGATATTCAAATTTTCCCTCAACCGGCACGGGAGAACGTCTGCCTCCCTCGTCCGGCTCGCCGAGTTCCATAACCTGAAGCTTTACAGTTTTTACTCTGCCGTTTTCGCCTATAAATTCAGCCGGATTTGTAAGGAACTTAAACTGAACGCCCTCTTCGATCGCTTCTTCGATTTCAACGTCCTCAGCAGGCATTTCGTTTCTGGTTCGTCTGTATATAACGTAAACATTTTCTGCTTTACATCTGACAGCTGATCTGCACGCGTCCATAGCCGTATTTCCTCCGCCTACGACTGCAACATTCTTTCCGATATCGGGAATACTGCCGAGTGCGATTTCTCTGAGAAAATCGATTCCCCCGACAACGCCGTTAAGCTCGTCGCCTTTACACCTTGCAGAACTGCTTTTCCATGCGCCGACCGCAAGAATAACAGCATCAAAACGTGAATTGAGACTGTCAAGCGATTCGCTTTCCCCGAGTTTGAAATTATTGATCATTTTGACTCCGAGGGAAGCTATTTCATTTACTTCTTCATCGAGAACTTTTTTCGGCAGTCTGTATTCGGGGATTCCGTAACGGAGCATTCCGCCCATTTTCGGCATTTTATCGAACACGGTAACGCTGTGTCCTTTAAGTCTCAGGTAATATGCCGATGTAAGACCTGCGGGACCTCCGCCGATAATGCATACTTTCTTTCCCGTATCTCTTTGAACCGAACCGAGAATATGTTTACCCGAAGCAAGAACCTTATCAGCGGCATATGCTTTTAAGAATGCAATGGATATCGGTTCTTCAACATACTGCCGTCTGCATGCTTTTTCACACGGATGAGGACAAATTCTGCCTATGCTCGCGGGCAGCGGGATTTTTTCTTTTATAACGCGTACAGCTTCTTCATTATTGCCTAAAGCAATTTGTTTTACATATTCCTGACATGCGGTTTCCGCAGGACAGTTAAGCACGCACGGACCGAGACAATCGCCTTTATGGTCGGACATAAGAAGCTCCAGCGTTATCTTGCGTGAACGGACTACCCTGTCCGATTCGGTGTTGACAGCCATTGAATCCGCTGCTTTTACCGAACAGGCGCGTAGAAGCTTCGGTATTCCCTCTGCCTCTACAACGCACAAACCGCATGCTCCGTATTCCTTAACATACTGCAAATGACATAATGTCGGAATAAAAATATTATTCTTGTTTGCAACGTCGAGAATCGTATCTCCCTCAACGCCTTTTACGGGTATTCCGTTAATTGTCAAGTTGATTTCTTTCATCGGTATACCCTCCTTACGCCTTTTCTACCGCGCCGAATTTGCAGACGTTAAAGCACTGACCGCACTTAATGCATTTGGACGCGTCGATGACAAAAGCTTTTTTAATTTCTCCTTCAATCGCATGTGCGGGACATTTTTTTGAACAAAGAGAACAGCCTTTGCATTTGTCAGGGTTAATTCTGTATGACAACAGCGCGGAACATTCGCCCGCCGGACATTTTTTATTATTGATATGAGCGACATATTCGTCTCTGAAATATTTTATCGTAGTCAAAACCGGGTTCGGAGCCGTTTGACCGAGTCCGCACAACGCACCGTCTTTTACCGCGCAGCATAGCTCTTCGAGAAGTTCGATATCTCCGTCCTTGCCCTCGCCGCTTGTGATACGGGTCAGAATCTCATACATTCGCTTTGTTCCGATTCTGCACTGAACGCACTTACCGCACGATTCTTTCGTAGTAAAATCAAGAAAGAACTTTGCCATGTTAACCATGCATGTGTTTTCATCCATGACGACCATTCCGCCCGAGCCCATTATTGCGCCCGTCGCGGAAAGAGCCTTGTAATCAATGACGGTATCGAGCAGACTTTCGGGAATACATCCTCCCGAGGGACCGCCCATCTGAACGGCTTTGAATTTTTTATTATCCCTTATGCCGCCGCCGATATCAAAAATAACGTCGCGAAGAGTCATTCCCATAGGAATTTCGACAAGTCCGCCCTTTTTAATTTTCCCAGTAAGGGCAAAAACCTTGGTACCCTTGCTGTTTTGAGTGCCGAGCGAAGCGAACGCCTCACCTGAATTATTTATAATCCATGCTACGTTTGCAAACGTTTCAACGTTGTTGATATTAGACGGTTTATGCCAGTAGCCCTCCTGCGCGGGGAACGGAGGTTTAAGTCTCGGCATACCGCGCGAACCTTCCAGCGATTCTATAAGTGCGGTTTCCTCTCCGCAGACGAATGCGCCCGCGCCCGCCTTAATTCTCATGTCGCATGAAAATGACGAACCGAGTATATTTTTGCCGAGACAGCCCGCCTTTCTCGCGTCCTCAATAGCTTTTGTAAGTCTTAAAATTGCAAGCGGATATTCGGCTCTTACATAGACGATCATTTCTTTCGCGCCGATTGCGTATGCGCCGATGAGCATACCCTCGATAAGAGAATGAGGGTCGGATTCTATAACCGCTCTGTCCATAAACGCGCCGGGATCGCCCTCGTCCGCGTTGCAGATAAGATATTTTTCGTCGCCGGGTGACTGACGAGCCGCGTTCCATTTAAACCATGTCGGAAATCCCGCTCCGCCTCTGCCTGCAAGCCCCGAAACCTTTATTGTTTCTATAACATCTTCCGGTGACATTTCACTGAGAACTTTTTTTATCGCCTTATATCCGTCGTCGGATTTATATGAATCTATATCCTCGGGATCGATAAGTCCGCAGTGACGAAGTGCGATACGCGTCTGTTTTGATAAAAACTGTTCGTCATCCGGGGAGATAGTAAGTTCATCAAGAACCGATAAATCGGAATCAGCAACAGCTTTCGCAATTATTTCACAGTCGGACGGCTGAACTTTAACGAGACGTTTTATTAATTCTTTGCCGTCGTATATGTCGACAATCGGTTCAAGAAAACACATTCCGATACATCCGACAGTGCCGATTTTAACGTTTTGCGGACATTTCGCTTTAAGCTGAACCATGACTTTATCGGCACCCGCCGCTATACCGCAGCTTCCCCTGCCTACAACAATATTGTACATATCAAACGCTCTCCTTTCGGATTTCTCTTATTACCGAAACCGCTTTTTCGGGAGTGAGCGAACCGTAAGTATTTTCATTAATCATCATAACAGGAGACAGAGAACAGCATCCTAAACATGCGACCGTTTTTAAAGAAAAAAGTCCGTCGTCGGTAGTCTCGCCGTCGGAAATTCCGAGTTCCTCGCATAAAGCTTTTTCAATACTGTCAGCGCCGTTTACGTGACATGCGGTGCCTTTGCAGAGCATGATAAGGTTTTTACCCACAGGTGTAAGTCTGAACTGTGTGTAGAAAGTCGCCACGCCCATAACCTTGGCGGGAGAACATCCGGTTCTTTCGGCGATTAAATATATGACGTCAATAGGAAGATAGCCGTATATGTCCTGCGCTTTCTGCAATATCGTAATAAGACTTCCCTTTACGTCTGCGTATTCGTTGAGAATATCGTCCATTAAAGAAAGATCGGATTTTTTATGTTTACATTCGGGGTTCATTTTTTATGCCTCCTTATTTTAATTATTATAGCTTAAAATAAAACTAATATCAATATTTAAAATAAATTAAAACGATTTAACAACAAAAAAAGAAGCTCGGTTTTGTCCGAACTTCTTTATTGTTAAACTTATTTGTAATTGCAGACCAGCTCACCGTCGCGGATATCGATATGAAGAACGGTGCCGGGGGCAACATTTTCACCGATTATCTTACGTGCGAGCAGTGTCTCGACATTGGACTGTAAATATCTCTTGAGCGGTCTTGCGCCGTATACGGGATCGAATCCGTGATCGACGATATATGCCTTTGCGTCGTCGGAAACAACAACGCTTAACTGATTTTCGGCAAGACGTTTATTAAGATCCTTGATAAGCAGGTCGATAATACCTGTAATATTAGCCTTTGTAAGAGGCTTATAGAATACTATTTCGTCAAGACGGTTTAAAAATTCGGGTCTGAACGAGGATTTGAGCAATGCGGATACCTTTGCTTTCGCTTCTTCGCTTATTTCGCCGTCCGCGCCGATTCCGTCAAGAATTATATCAGAGCCGAGGTTTGACGTCAAAATGATAACTGTATTCTTAAAATCAACGCATCTGCCCTGTGAATCGGTAATTCTGCCGTCGTCAAGAACCTGTAAAAGAACGTTGAAAACGTCGGGATGTGCTTTTTCTATCTCATCAAAAAGTACGACCGAATAGGGTTTTCTTCTTACAGCTTCGGTAAGCTGTCCGCCCTCTTCATATCCGACATATCCGGGAGGCGCACCGATAAGACGGGAGACAGAATACTTCTCCATATATTCGCTCATATCGATTCTGACCATGCTGTTCTCGTCGTCGAACAAAGCTTCTGCGAGAGCTTTTGCAAGTTCTGTTTTACCTACGCCGGTGGGACCTAAGAACATAAACGAACCGATAGGTCTTCTCGGGTCCTTGATTCCCGCTCTCGAACGAAGAATAGCGTCCGATACCTTTTCAACCGCCTCATTCTGACCGATAACGCGTTTATGAAGCGTGTCTTCCAGTCCTAAAAGCTTTTGTTTCTCGCCTTCCATAAGCTTTGAAACGGGGATACCCGTCCATCTGCCGACAATCTCGGCAATTTCATCATCTGTAACTTTGTTTCTCAAAAGTCTTGACATGCCGTTTTTCTCGCTCGCTTCTTCAGCGTCGGCAAGCTCCTTTTTTAATTGCGGAAGCTTACCGTATTTAAGCTCTGCAAGCTGATTAAGGTCGTATGAATTTTCGGCTCTTTCTATCTGCGAATTTACCTTATCTATCTCCTCACGAAGACTTCTGACTTTGCCGATGGAATTCTTTTCGTTGTCCCACTTTGCCTTCATTTCTTTAAAGCTGTCGCGAAGCTCGGAAAGCTCCTTCTGAATTTCGGCAAGATGTGATTCGGAGATTTTGTCCGTCTCTTTTTTAAGTGCCGCTTCTTCGATTTCGAGCTGCATTATTTTATGCTGCATTTCATCGAGTTCATGAGGCATGGAATCAAGTTCCGTTTTTATAGAGGCGCACGCCTCGTCGATAAGGTCAATCGCTTTATCGGGCAGAAATCTGTCCTGGATATATCTGTCCGAAAGTGTTGCCGCGGCAATTATAGCGGAATCGGCAATTTTTACGCCGTGGTAAACCTCGTAACGTTCCTTAATACCCCTTAATATGGAAATAGTATCTTCAACGCTCGGTTCGTCAATCGTGACGGGCTGGAAACGTCTTGCAAGCGCTGCGTCTTTCTCGATATACATTCTGTATTCATCAAGTGTTGTAGCGCCGATACAGTGAAGCTCGCCTCTTGCAAGCATGGGCTTTAACAAATTGCCCGCGTCCATTGCACCGTCTGTTTTTCCCGCGCCGACAACGGTATGAAGCTCATCGATAAAGAGGATGATTTTACCCTCGCTCTTCTGAACCTCTTTAAGAACGGATTTAAGTCTTTCCTCAAATTCACCCCTGTATTTCGCGCCTGCGACAAGAGAACCCATATCAAGAGAGAATATCGTGCGGTCTTTAAGTTTGTCGGGAACATCGCCCTTAACAATACGCTGTGCAATACCCTCTGCAATAGCCGTTTTACCTACGCCGGGTTCGCCGATGAGACAAGGGTTATTTTTGGTTTTTCTCGAAAGAATCCTTATAACGTTTCTTATCTCCTCGTCCCTGCCGATAACGGGGTCAAGCTTCTGCTGTCTTGCAAGTTCTACAAGATCCTGACCGTATTTTTTTAATACGTCGTATGTTGATTCGGGGTTGTCCGAATTAACTCTTGCGTTGCCTCTTACGTTTTTTAAAGCCGTTAAAAACTTGTCTTTGGTAACGCCGTATGAAGAAAACAGTTTTGAAACGGACGCGTCTGCGTTCTCTATAAGAGACTGCATGATGTGTTCGACGGAAACGTACTCGTCGCCCATTTTTTCGCTGATTTTCTCGGCTTTTTCAAGAATATCGTTAAGACTTGACGAAAGATATAATTCACTTCCCGAAGAAGAAGTAACCGACGGTAAAGAAGAAATCTCGGCGTTAACCGCGTTTTCGAGAGCGGATACGTTTATCTGCATTGATGTAAGAATGGACGGAATGAGTCCCTCTTTATCGTCAAGCAAAGCCCACAGCATGTGAACAGGCAGTAACTGCTGATTGTTAAGCTCCTTTGCCTTTGATTCAGCATTTTGAATCGCACTGATACTTTTCTGTGTAAATTTCTGTATGTTCATAATGTCACTCCCTAAAGGTTTATAACATTTATTGTTTCTCGGGGATATTTTTTTATCCTCAATTCATATAGTAATACCGAAATGTTACATCTATGTTGCAGAAGTGTTGCCAAAATGTAAATATTAGCACTCTTGCATTTAGAGTGCTAATATTTTTAAGCTTTATAAATTTTTTAGTGCTAAGTGATGATCAGCTTATTTTTTCGTAGTTTTTCTCTTTATATTCTCTGATCTGTGATTTTACCTTATCGTCTATGATATAGAAGAATACGGGGATTGCGCTGAGCATTGTTGATATGCCGGGTATAAGCCAATAAGCCGCCATTACAACGTTCTGCATGTGAGGCGTAACGTCTGCATAAGTCATGGAGCCTGTGTAACCCGAAAGCCCGACGAGGAATATTCCGCAAGCAACGGAAAATGCGTTTGAAAGTTTAACCGAAAGGCTTAAAATCGCATACTGCGTACCCTCGGTTCTCTTTCCTGTTATCATTTCTCTGTAGTCGACAATGTCGCTGAGCATGACAAGCGGAGAATATGTATGAGTACCGAACATAAATCCGATAACGAACTGATAAATAAGAATTGCGATAAGTCCGCGGAATGTTTTTCCTCCGAACGTAAAGAGCAGGAACGATGCGGTTGCCGTTATGAATCCGTATACCGCAAAAGCTATGTAAGTTTTCTTTTCGCCGAGTTTTTTATTGACAATCGGAGCGAGAACAAGCGATATTGCCGCAGAAACTCCGCTCGGAATTCCTATAAGCAAGGGCAGATTCTCTCCCGCTAAAGTAAAGCTGAACGAGCCGATATTTATTGTAGTTGTATCGCAGAGAACCGCCGCCGCCTGAACGCCTATGCTCATACCTATGTTTCTGCCGAAACCGAGCATAAACATTAAAAATACTATCATCAGCATTTTATTGTCTTTAAGCTCCGTAAACATTTCTTTAAAAGACATTTTATTAGGTTCGCTTCTGACAACCTCTTTTGTACCCGCGAGCATGAGAACGTATAAAACCGCTCCGAGCGCGCAGATAACAAGAGCCGTGTAGAGATATTCTTTTGCACCGATAACATCGGAGCCTGTCAGGATACATACGGCGGGAATTAGAATATTAGGTACGGCAAGACCAGCCGATTTCGCAAGGTTGGAAATACCTGCGCACGAATTCTTTTCTTCGGCTTCGGGGCTTAAAAGCGCGAGCATACCCTGTGACGGAATATCCGCAAACGACATCGCGATATTCCAAAGCACGGTGGTTATCGTAATGTATGTATACATTAATATATCGGAGCCGAAATTAATCTTTACAAACATGATTGTTGTAAGAACCGCAAGAGGAATCGAACTCATCAGAACAAACGGCTTCATTTTACCCGACTTAAAATGACTTGAATCGATTATGTTGCCTATAATCGGGTCTGCAAGCGAAGAAATAATTTTTGATACAAGAATTATAATTGCGCATACCGTAAGCTTTGCGCCGAGAATACTCGTATAAAACTGCGACTGATAGCTGTTAATATAGCCGATAAACGTCTGAATTCCGAGTATTCCGAGAGAATACATGAGCATGGAACCGAACGAAAGAATCGGTTTCTTTTTGGTCTTTTCTTTTTTCATAAAAACGACCTGCCTCTCTTTAAAATTTTGCAATTGACAATTTAATATTATAAACAATTTTCATCATAAAGTCAATCTGTTGATTGTCAATTAATACATAATCCAAATATAAAATATTTATTTTTTTATTGCATATTGATACGATTATATGTTATACTTGTCGACGAAAAAAGAAAAAAGGAGCTTTATTATGAATATTCCAAGACCGGAGTTTCCGAATCCCCAGTTTGAAAGAAAAAACTGGATGAATTTAAACGGCGAATGGCGTTTTGAATTTGATTTCGGAATTAGCGGAATTGAAAGAGAGATTTACAGAGAAACCGGTAAGTTTTCAAAGAAAATAAACGTCCCGTTCTGCCCGGAGAGCGAGCTGTCGGGTATCGGATATAAGGATTTTATGAACTGTGTATGGTACGCACGCGAATTTTGTTTATCAAAAGATAAGCTTGACGGCAGAGTTATTCTTCATTTCGGCGCGGTTGATTTCAGATCTTACATTTACGTTAACGGTTCTCTTGTATTTGAGCATGTCGGCGGTCAGGTTTCTTTCTCGTGCGATATAACCGATTATGTAAAAGAGGGCGAAAACACCGTCTGCGTCTGCGCTGTTGACAAGGTTTTCGACAACGATCAGCCTCTCGGCAAACAGAGCGACAGATATTATTCATACGGATGCTCATACACGAGAACTACGGGTATATGGCAGACAGTCTGGCTTGAGTTCGTTCCCGAAAGCTACATTAAAAATTTTAAAATTTACCCCGACGCAGAGAATTCGACAATTACGATTGAAGTTCAGACTTCGGGAATCGGCGATTTAAAAGCGGAGACTTCGTTTGATAATAAAGACACCGGGGCAGCTTTTGCAAAGGTTACAAAGGGAAATGTTGTACTGACTGTTGACTTAAAAGAAAAGCATCTTTGGAATGTCGGCGACGGACAGCTTTACGCTCTTAAGCTTACATTCGGTGAGGATGAGGTATATTCGTATTTCGGACTGCGCGACATCCGGTTTGACGGTAAGAAATTCATGTTGAACGGAAAATCCGTTTTTCAGAGAACCGTGCTTGACCAGGGATTCTACCCCGACGGAATTTATACCGCAAGAAACGCCGACGAGCTTCATAACGATATTCTCCGTTCCAAGGCGTGCGGATTCAACGGCGCAAGACTTCATCAGAAGATATTCGAGCCTCTTTTCCTTTACTACTGTGATAAAGAGGGTTATCTCGTATGGGGCGAATATTACTCATGGGGCGTTGTAAACGACGATTACGGAAAAATGAAATACATTGAACACGAATGGATCGAGGAGCTTGAACGTGACTTCAACCACCCTGCTATCATAGGCTGGTGTCCGCTTAACGAAGCGTGGGATCGTCCCGACGGCGATACATGCAGAAATCTTTACGCGATAACCAAATCAATCGACAAAACAAGACCCTGCATTGATACAAGCGGAGGAGTTCATTTTATTTGCGACGTATTCGACACACACGATTATGAGCAGGATCCCGCAAAATTCAGAGAGCATTTCGACCCGTTCGCAGACGGCGGAAAGTTCTATGACAGGCTTCACCGCGAGCAGAAATACGAAGGTCAGCCTTATTTTATGAGCGAATACGGCGGAATTCAGTGGAGTAAGGAAAACGAGGGCTGGGGCTACGGAAACGCTCCCAAGTCGGAGAATGAATTTTTTGAGAGATTTGAGGGTCTTGCCGACGCTCTGCTTTCAAATAAGAATATTTTTGCATTATGCTATACTCAGCTTACCGACGTTGAACAGGAACGCAACGGACTTTACTACTACGACAGAACTCCGAAATTCGACTGCGATAAATTCAAAGCTATCCTTTCAAAAAAAGCGGCAATCGAGGACTGATGAAATACGCAGTATTGAATATTAACGAAGTCTCCGACGGTGAATTTAGGAAATATTATTCTTTAATGCCTGACGAAAGACAAAAAAAATGCAGTCGTCTGTCAAACGAAATTGACAGAAAGCTTTGTATCGGCGCGTACATTCTTTTATGTTCTCTGACAGGCAAAGAAAATATCGAATTTTTGTATACGGAAAACGGAAAACCGTATATAAAAGATAATCCGTTTTATTTCAGCCTGTCTCACTCCGGTAATTTTGCCGCAGCCGCCATTTCGGACTTCCCTGTCGGAATCGATATCGAAACAGTCGGTGAAATAAAAGATTCCGTTATAAAACGCGTTTGTTCCGATGAAGAAATAGCATATATAAATAAAACGTCGAGAGATTCGTTTTATAAAATATGGACTTACAAAGAAGCGTATTTAAAAATGACCGGAGACGGCATAGGCGCGGGGCTGAAAACGATTGATTACACAAAAAGAGACGAAAATGTTATATCCGTAACGGAACACGGTTACGCTATGTGTGTTATAACAGAATCAGAAATATAAAAAACGCCGATCGGAACATTGCCGGTCGGCGTTTTGAATTATACGGATGACATTTTAAGATAAGAAAGCATTTTTCTCAAAGGGCCTCTGAATACAAGATTCCTTTTATACAATACCTCGAAATCATCGGGTTTGACAAGAGCCGAAAACTCCTTGCTTTTAGGATTTGACGCGTTTTTCAGCACATCACTGACAAAGCCCGAGCAGGTATACTGATTTTTAATCTTTACGCTCATACCGAAGAACATCATTGACAGTCCTAAATAACTGTACTTATAGGAATCACTCTTTCCGATATGATATTTAAGTTTATTTGTAATCTTTGTACATTCCGACTCCGAAACGGGAATCGAAAATAAAGCGCACGGTACGTCGCATCCTTTATAAGTCGGGTGCAGTACGGGATCCTCGATTCTGAATCCTTTTTTGCCGACAAAGCTGAAAAACTTTTTATCCATCATGCTCGTACTTATCGATACGTGCGAATAGTGCCAAAACCCTATTCGTTTTAAAAATTTCGAAACATTATCGGGATAGTCAGTCAGTAATATATAAATTCTGTGGTCTTTTTCGTTTATTCTCAATTTTTGCATTATAAATTGAATCTCTCCGGTCATTAAAAAATCAACTTTTGATATAATATCATACAAGATATGTCGAATACAATACATTAATGACAATTTATATATTAATTTTTTATTAACCGTCCGATATTTTTTTCAGAATCTCATCATATCCGCCCGAACCGTAATTAATACATCTGTTAACTCTGCTGATGGTCGCCGCGCTGGCTCCCGTAAGAGACGAAATTTTACTGTAAACAACCTTTTCCTTTAATAATGAAGCGACATGAATACGTTGTGAAATATCAAGAATCTCTTTTGTCGTCATAGCATCTTCAAGAATCGCTTTGCATTGTTCTTCGTTTTCAATATTCATCAATGCTTTAATAAGGTAATCGGTTTCCTTGTTATCAAATATTTTCAAAAGAACATCTCCGTTTTGTTGCTTAATTATATTAACACTTTATCATATTAAAACATTTTTTTCAAGTATTAATTGACAATAAAATTAATTAATGATATTATTTTAATGTATTTTTAGATATTTGAGGTGGAATATTTGATAACTAAAGAAGAATGGAAAAAATTCAGAGGTTCGGGCGTTTCTCCCGACCATATTATGATAAGTATTATCGACGACGCCGAGACATGCATGGCTGTAACATGGAGAACCTGTCTTGACGTTACTGACGGTTATGTTAATTATCGTAAATTCGGCGATAACGGAGAATGGAAACGCTGTGAAGCCGAAAGCGGAGAATTTCACTCCGACATGGACGACAGCAGAATCTTCTGGTCGCATATTTCGGGACTTGAAGCAGGAACAAAATACGAGTATAACTGCGGAGACGATACGAACAGAAGCGGTAATTCCTATTTCATAACGGCGAGAAAGAACTGCGATAAGTTTAAATTTTTGCTTTTGTCAGACGTTCAGACCGGAGACTGTGACCCGCCTGCCGATTATACATTATTAGGCGAATTCTGCGAAAAGGTTCTTGAGAAACACAAAGACATCGATTTTATTCTTACAGGCGGAGACAACACAAACTGCGGACAGACCGACGTTCAGTGGACGGGACTGCTTGACGGAATGAAAAACATAATGAATCATGTTCCGTTTATGATGTCTATGGGTAATCATGACGACATGGGATTCGAAAATTATTTTACAAAAACCGGCAAGTATTATTCGGATAAGGCTACATATTTTTCCTCGCAGTTTAAAGGTTCGTATAATTATAACGGTCCCGAGGACTGGAAAACCGCAAATTATTCTTTCGACTACGGTAACGCGCATTTTAACTGCATAGGTTTAAGCGGTCCCGAATACGTAAACGATTGGCTCGTTAAAGATGTCGGAGAGTCTGATAAAGTCTGGAAATTCGGTTCTCACCACTTCCCTATCTGCTACGGCGGAACAAATCTTGCATGCGAGGATTCTTACCCCGTAATGATGGAGGGACTCGAAAAATTCGACGTCCTTTTCTCGGGTCATGAACATTCTTATGCAAGAAGCTATCCCAGAAGAAGAGAGAATCTTTATTCAAAACCTTCCGAGGGTACGATTCATTACAATTTAGGCTCCGGCAACCGCAATCCTCCGGGAACACGCGTTATTCCCAAGGTTTGGAACGTATGCACTTACGAACATGAGGTCGAGCTGTCTATGTATGCAATCGCAGAGGTTGACGGTAACGTACTGACCCTCACGTCCTATCTTGAAGACGGCACGATAATCGATAAATGCATTATTGACAAAAATAAGGACGAGATTTTTCCCTATAACGTTCCGCCTAAGTACAATAAAACCAGAATTAAATTCAAAGGCGCGGATCTCGGAATCGGAGCATGCGAAACGTTTCCCGAACAGAAAAACGGTAATTGGTTTGCGGCGCCTGCGGTTATGTTCGCTCTTATCGGAGGCGATGTAAAGCGGGAAAAAGGCAAAGTCAGAATAGAAGCGTACCGCCACTGGATAGAGTTTTGCGAAAACAGCGATATCGCATTGACCGACAGAGGCGAAATAAAAATGAGTGAGCCTGTTTACCGTTCGCAGAGAGACCAGCTTTATGCTGATACTTCGGCTTTGTGCAAAGCTTTTGACATGAGAATGAATTATTATAATGTTAATAATTTCCTATCATTTGAGCTTGAATCAGAGCATATACAGGTTCCTGTTCAGCCGTAATACTCTAACATAAAAAAGTACCGTCCGTTGTGATCCGGACGGTATTTTTTTAGTATGAAAATGCTTCCCCGAAAGTTATAGGCGATCTGCGCATATAACATTTTAATCTGTCAAAAAGTTTTAAATAGTGCAGTCCCAAGCCCGTTCTTGTTCCGGCGTCGATAAATACAACACCGTTATTCTTTGCAAGCTCTTTAAGTTTCACATTAACTTCAGCTGCCGTCGGACTGTCGGAAATAACAGACACGATATAAATGTCCGCGCGGGTTTTCATGTGAATGTTATATACGAGCCATTCATATGAACTGATAAATTCATCAGTATCAAACCCGTCGGTTTTGACATCTACTTCTCCGATATTAAGAAATACTTTATCGGGGTTGAGTTCGTTAACGCAGATATCCGTCTCTTTTGACATTTCACCGATAGTCTCGTTTTCAAGGCTTCTGTTGAATATTTCTTCTCCGAGTCCCGTTTTGTATGCAATTTCGTTTACAGGAAAGGATTTAAAATAATTCTGACCGAAAAATACGATACCGTGTTCCTCTGCCATGGTATTTAATTCGGAATATTCCTCTAATTCGCGTTTCATTTAAAACAACTCCTACGTTATTATTACTGATGCATATTTACAAGTTTTTTGTTGGCGTTGATTTTAGTTTCGGCAAGCTCTCTTTTTTTATCAAGTCTTTTGTTGATAAAGAATACAACAAGGTTTGCGCTTACCATTACAAGATTCAGAAGATAAACGAACAAAACGAATCCGACGTTACCGGAATAAATCTTTGCGCCTATGCCGGCGATGTATCCGACGATAATAAGTAAGGTAAATTCGATGCTCATTCCCTTTGCGGTTTTCGCCTTAATATTTCTTACAACCGAAAACGGCCACGAAATACCGAAGCAGATAAGCATAATCATTTCAAGAAATTCTGTCATTTTTATATACACTCCTTTTCATTTCGTTGCTATTATACTATTGACTTCTGATAAAGTCTAATATATGATATTTATGTAAATCATAACGTGAAGATTATAGGTGAATTATAATGGAGATAACACAATTAAGATATTTTCTTGAAGTCGCTTCCACACAGCATATGACAAAAAGTGCGGAAAAACTGCATATAGCCCAGCCCGCGCTCTCACAGTCAATTAAAAGGCTGGAGGATTCTCTCGGCGTTCCGTTATTTGTTTCCAAGGGACGAAATATTAAATTGACGAGATACGGAGAATATCTGCAAACTAAAGCAAAACCGCTGATTGAGGATTTTGACGCAATACCGAATCAGCTCAAACGTATCGCCAATATTGATAATACTACGATACATATTAACGTTCTTGCCGCGTCATCAATGGTTACGGAAGCAATTATAAAATTTAAAGAACATCACGACCATGTTAATTTTGAGCTTTTGCAGATCAATGACAATTCACTGTTCGATATTGACGTAACGACAAAAATGTTCTGCCAGTCACAGCATGACGATAATATAAGGATATGTAATGAGAAAATCTTTTTGGCTGTGCCGAGAAAAAGCGAGTACGCAAAGCATGATTCGATTAAACTTTCCGACATATCCGAGCAGGGTTTTATCTGTCTGTCCGGTTCAAAGCAATTCAGGGCTATTTGCGACAAATTCTGTCAGCATGTCGGATTTAAGCAGAATATTATATTTGAAAGCGATAATCCGTCGGCAGTACGAAACATGATAGCAGCTAATATGGGCGTCGGCTTCTGGCCTGAATTTACCTGGGGCGAGGTCGACAGGAACAGAGTTAAACTTGTTGAGGTTGAAGATTTTGCTTTCAGCCGAGACATAATCATTACAAAAAATCTTAACAAAACGGATAATTCCGTTGTTGAGGAATTCTTCAATATCCTTGCCGATTTCTTTGAGGAGAAAAAATCAGAATTAAAATAAAAACGGAAAAATTATGATTATCCGATAAAAATCATATTTTGATACAGAAAACATTTTGCCTGACCTAAGCCGTACGCAGGTAACTAAAACGGAAAATACTTAAAAATATTCAAAAAAAAACTATATTCCATACAGCATACGTTTAAATGCGTGATATGAAATATAGTCTTATATATTCTTTTACTTTGGTCTGTCCAAAGCGAAGGTAACTGTTTATACAGTAATACTAAGCTTGCTTAACTCTTGCTGTTTTCAATCGCCTGATTGATAAGCTTGTTAAGCGTCTCAGACTGCTTTTGACCGGTAATGGCACCGACGATAGGCTCGCCAACTATATTGCCGTTTTTGTCAACAACATATGTAGTGGGATAAGAATAAAGTCCCGAAGTTAATTTTCCTGCTTCGCTCTTAGAATCGAACCATATATTTTTATATGAAACGCCTTTCTTTGAAAGAAGTTCCTTTGCCTCGGTAATTGCCTTTTTATCACCGTCGAGTGTGAAGGAATTTATTCCGACTACCGCTCCTCCTTTTTCGGCGAGTTTTTTGTTAAGCTCTTCAAGCTCGGGAAGCTCTCCTACGCAGGGATTGCAGGTTGTAAACCAAAAGTTAACTACGGTAACGGTATTTCCTGAAAACAGCGCACTGCTTTTTATTTCATTTCCGTCAAGATCCTTGCCTTCAAATGAAGGGAACTTCATTAAGCTGCCGTTTTCCTTGGGAATTCCGTTCTCAGCGGGAACGCTCATATCGCCCTCGGATGACTTATTACCGCATCCCGGGAACTTCTGCTCAAGAACGGTCAGCTTGCCCTCGATTTCACGTATCTGTTCTGCTCCGTCCTTGAGAATTTTAAGCTCGTCGGCGGTAAACTGATCCTTTGCGTTTTCAATCGTTTTAAGAAGAAAATCGCCGTAATTTCCGCCGTCCTCAATCATTGTCATTCCTTTGTCGGCTGACATAAATACTTTTTCCCAAAGAGCGTTGTTTTCTGATAAAATCGCCGTTTCGCGAGCCATCAGCTTTTTGTGCATTTCGGAAGCCTCTTTCATTGTTTTGGCGTCTGATGCGAGTATCGATGTTATCTCGGAATCATTGCCTTTGTTTTCCTTTCCTTTTGAAACACTGCATGCGGTAAGGCTGACAACAAGCAGTAAAGCGGTAAGTACGGTAAGAATTTTTAAAGATTTCATAAATAATTACTCCTTTTCTGTATTTGTTTTTTCTTTGTTTTCTTTTTTTGCACAACAGCCGTTCTCTTTTTCCTTGCAAAAGCCGTAGCGGAATTTTACGGCATCCGTAGGACAGGCGCTAACGCACATACCGCAGCGGATACATTCTGTATGATCCGGGGTTTTGGTTACATCCACATCCATTTTACATGCCTTTGCACATTTTCCGCAGGAGACGCACTTGTTTTTATCGACCTTCATTCCGAGAAGCGATACTTTATTAAACAGTGCATAAAAAGCGCCGAGCGGACAAAGCCATTTGCAGAACGGGCGATAAACAAGCACGCTCAGAACAATCGTAACGATTAAAATACCGAGCTTCCATGTGAATAGCGATCCGAGCGCGTCGCGCAGACCGGAATCAACGGCGGAGAGAGGAATCGCTCCCTCAAGAACCCCCTGCGGACAGAGATATTTGCAAAAGTACGGATCTCCCATACCGACGTCGTTGACTGCAAGGGCGGGAAGTAAAACTACCGTTATGAGTAAGACGGCATATTTTACATACGTTAGTCCCTTTAGCTTTTTTGTGGATAATTTTTTTGTCGGAATTTTATGCACAAGCTCCTGAAACCAGCCGAACGGACACAAAAAGCCGCAGATGAAACGTCCCAGCAATACGCCCAGCAGAATAAGAAAGCCCGTTATGTAGTAGGAAAAAGCAAATTTTGACGACCCTACAACTGCCTGAAACGAGCCTATCGGACATGCTCCCGTTGCCCCCGGGCAGGAATAGCAGTTCAGTCCGGGAACACAGACGGCTTTTCCCTTTCCTTGATAAATTCCTCCTTTAAAAAAATTAGGCAGATGAATATTGGTCAGAAGAGTTGCCGCCGCTTGTATAAGGAGTCGGAAGCGTGATAAAAATTGTGATACGGTTTTTTTGTTACTGTCAGAATTTTTTTTATTAACAGATTTCTTTTTATCCAATTCCCACACACTCCAGACACAGTCTGATCGCCTTGCTCAGCACGGTATCCGCCTCTCCGCGCAGAGCTCCGAAGCACAGCATTGCGGCTGCGCCGATAAGCAGCACGGTTTGAAGCAAGGCTTTTTTTGATAAAACCAATGAGGTCACTCCTTTCCTTTGTGCTCTCATTGTAGCACTGAGGATATAAAATCTGCGTTAAGAAAAAAACTTAACAGAAATCTTATATTTGTATGATATAATAACATTATAATACAAAGTAAGAATGCAAGCCTCTGTGATTTTATGGTTCTGACGAATCATACCGCTTAGGCTCAGCGTTCATTAGTGAAAAAGTATAATTATATAATAATTCTTTATATAATTCTATTATAATATAGGTCTTTGAATAATTAATCAGACCGAAAAAAGTGAGTTGTTTTTATGCATATTTTAGTTGTTGAGGACGAGAAAATACTTTGCGAGACGATTGTCCGCAGTCTGCGACGTCTTGATTACAGTGTTGATTATTGCTATGACGGAAATAAAGCAATCGAGCTGCTCGGTATCGAAAGCTATGACCTTGTACTGCTTGACTTAAATCTGCCCGACGCCGACGGCATGACGGTACTGCACACTCTTCGTCAGACAGACAGGGACACGAAGGTTCTGATTCTGTCCGCACGCAGTGAGGTTGCCGACAAGGTAAAAGGACTTGATGCCGGAGCAAATGACTATTTATCAAAGCCATTTCATTTAGAAGAGCTGGAGGCAAGAATACGCAGTCTGACCCGGCGTCAGTTCACGCAAAACGACGTAATCCTGACATGCGGAGGAATATCCTTCGATACAAAAGCGAGAATAGCTACAGCTGACGGACTTAAACTGACTCTCACCAGAAAAGAGGCGGCGATTCTTGAATATCTGCTGTTGAATCAGGGACGTCCCGTAAGTCAGGAAGAGCTTATCGGACATGTTTGGGATAACAGTGTGGATTTTTTCAGCAATTCGATTCGGGTTCATATTTCCGCTTTACGTAAAAAACTGCGGGCAGCCCTCGGATATGACCCCATACATAACCGTATCGGCGAGGGATATGTTATGGAGGAAAACATCTGATGAAAAAGCTTTCCCTGCAATGGCGCATCACCATAATGACATCGTTTTTGATCGGTGTGACCTGCATCGCAATGAATTGTCTTTTAAGCTGCTCCGGCAGGTATTATATGGACTCGATCGGTTCTTATGTTTCCGAATTCAGCGACACAGCGTCGGATGAACCGGGTTTCTTCGATCCGAAGCAAAAAGATGCCGATAATGAACTGACGATTATCATACACGGCGTTCAGGATTCCTTTATCGCTACAAACTGGTGCATTACGGCGGTTGTAACACTTATCGGCGGTGTGTTAGCATATTTTGTCAGCGGACATGTGTTGAAACCCTTGCGTTCCTTTGCTTCTCAAGTAGAAAAGGTTCAGCCTAACAACTTAACGGATATGAAGATTACCGAGGATGCTCTGCCGGAGTTTCAACAGTTCAGCGTTTCATTCAACAGCATGCTCGACCGTCTTGACGAGGGCTTTACAGCCCAACGGCAGTTCACGGGAAATGCCGCGCATGAGCTTCGCACTCCGCTTGCGCTGATGCAGGCTCAGCTTGAGTTATTCTCCGCCGAGCACCCCGATGTCCTTCCTGAAACTGCGGACTTTCTTAAGCTTCTGCGTGAACAGACGGAACGGATGTCTCAAATGACGAAAACCTTGCTTGAGATGAGTGAGCTTCGCACAGTTCCCTGCAATGACAGAATTGAGATAGCCCCGATGATTGAAGAGATTTTTACTGACCTTTCTCCCCTTGCGGACAGAAACGGAATTTCTCTTGAATTTGACGGCAGCGGTGTTTTAACAGGCAGCGATACTCTGATATATCGAATGCTCTTTAATCTTACGGAGAATGCAATACGATATAACCGTCCGAACGGTACGGTCAGGGTTAAGTCATCAAAAGAGGAAAAACATCTCGTCATCAGAATATCCGACACCGGATACGGAATACCCGAGCAATACCGGGAAAGTATTTTCCAGCCCTTTTTCCGTGTTGACAAATCACGAAGCCGGGAATACGGAGGCGTAGGACTCGGGCTGTCGCTTGTCTGGGAGATTGCCGCCTTGCACGGCGGTGAGGTTCGGGTTGAGGACAGCTCCGATATCGGAACAACAATTGCCGTTGCTTTTCCTATGTAAATGTTAATAGACTGCAGCGAAATTCTATTGAATAACAAAAAATATCAAAAACGGTTTCCGACAAAATAATTTAATACTGTGTACAGGAGGATCAGACAATGACTAAAATAATAACGATTTTTTTAATCATTATTTCTTTTTTCATTCCGGGAGATATGTTTAAAGCAACCATAACGCCCGAAAAAGAAATAAAAGCCGGCGACACATCCGCTGTATTTATATTTGAAAACAAAACGGGAAAAATGCTTGACCTTAATATTCTCGTAGAGTCCGTTGAAATGAAAAAGGACGATCAGTGGGTAGAAATCCCGTTTGATCAGATGCTTGACGATAATGATTTTGTTTATATGTCAAAGCTTAATCCGGGAGAATCAACGGATATTAAGGTTCTTTTCCGGCAAAGAGCCGTTTACTCGGAACCTGTTCCCATGCCTCTTGAAGAGGGAACTTATCGCTTGACAGTCAGTTATAAAACAAAGGGGTACAGACTAATATCAAAAGAAGCCAAAATGCCCGTAGAATTTACGGTGACGTCTGCGTAACGCCTGCTGACCGTGTCGGAAACCGTTTATATATTTTTATGCCGTGCTTTTTTGACTCTTACAAATTTGTGACAACTTTCAACCGTTTTTTCGGTGAATAAGGCTTTCTTTTTTGCTATGCTTATGTTGCGGAAGGGAAATCCGCAAATCAATTCAAAGGAGCACTTATTATGAAAAACAAAAAAAACATTATTGCAATCGCAGCAACACTTATTCTTGCATTGAGCGCTGTTACCGTTTCGGCGGCCGCCTCTTCTCCGAAAGGCAGAGAGAAAGATAAAATTGAGACAATGCCCGAAATCGTTTGTGCAAGTTCATCAGAGAACTGCAATTCACCTTCAATGGAGAGCTTTGTTAAGAATATGAGCTCGCTGACCGAGAAGGAAAAAGCAACTCTTATCGACGACCTTAACCGTCTTGAAGAATTCGAAAAGCAAATTGACGACATCTATGCACGCATGACAGATGATAACGCCGACAAGCTTTACAATGAGATTGACGGTATCGAGAGTAAAATTACATCAGTCCTCGAAAATAATACAAAGCTTTGGGATCGTGTTTATGATGAGTACGACGAACAGATCGCCGCAAACGAAACGGATATGACCTTTGAACTGAACGAGGCCGATCTCAACGACCTTTGCGAGGAAGATTATTCGTATGAAACGTTTGTCAGAAATCTCGACACTCTGAGCGAAAAAGAAAGAGCGCTTCTTCTTGCCGACCTTGACGAGCTTGCAAAATATGAGAAACAGATTGACGCCGTATACGCACGCATGACCGATGAAAACGCCGACAAGCTTTATGACGAAATAGACGGTATCAATGACAAAATTACGGAGGTTCTTGAAAGAAATACTGAGCTTTGGGATCGCGTCAGCGATGAGTATGATGTAAAGGTTGCTGCAAATGACCCGGATATGGCCTTTTAATCACGGTGTGTAACTCTTCGCTCTGCGAAAAAAAAGCGCAGATAATCCACAAATATAGAGCCGTTTCCGAGCGGAACGGCTCTGAATTTCTACGGAGGGATCATGAAACAGCTTATATACATCGCAGAGGATGAAAAAAACATAAGAGAAACGCTTTACAGCTTTCTTGAAAATGACGGATATGAAGTGTGCGCGTTCGAAAACGGAGACGCGCTTTTAAGTGCGTTTTTCAAAAGACGCGCCGATCTTGTTATTCTTGACATAATGATGCCCGGCACGGACGGACTGACCTGCTGTCGTCTCATCCGCGAGAAGGATAAGGTTCCGATTATTCTGCTCACGGCAAAGGATACCGAATATGACTACGTTAACGGAATTCTTCAGGGCGGAGACGACTATCTGACCAAACCTTTTCGTCCTACAGTGCTTTTAATGCGCGTTAAAGCGCTTCTCCGCCGTGTTGAAATGGAGCGGGGCGCAGACGCCATGGACAAGGACATTACCGTCGGCGACTTACATTTTTCGGGTGACGAGAAGAAGCTTTTCTGCAAGGGAAAACCCCTCGCCTTCTCTCCTAATGAATTGAAAATGCTCCTGTTTTTAATGCGCGGCAACGGCAAGGCATTTTCACGCGACGAGCTGCTCGAACATATCTGGGGATATAACGACGATGTGGAAACAAGAGTAACCGATGAAACACTGCGCAGGATTCGCAGTAAGCTTACCTCGGCAGACAGCGATGTGTTGATCGAAACGGTCTGGGGCTACGGCTACCGATTACACACAAAGGGAGACGGAAAATGAAGAACATAAAAAGAAAAATAACGCTTTCCGTTCTCGGCACGATGCTGGTTGTTTTTGCGTCACTTCTCGCTGTCGTCAATATCTTTATTCCGCAGTATTTGACTGCCGAGGCAAAAAAAGCGATACTCTCGGAGGATGACAGCAGTGAACCGTTTCCCTATATCGATACCGCAGACGAGCAGGATAATAAAGACGAGCATTTTCTAACGCCGAGCGTACGGTATCTTGAAATTGAGGGCGAGCTTTCTCCTTCAGACCACCTATCAAAAGCCGAATACCTGCTGAAAAATCACTGTTTGAACGAAAAACCCGCCGTAGATGAATTTCATACCCTCAGAATCGGCGGCAGCCGTTTTGTTTTCCGAATAACTCAGGTTGAAGCCGACGAATATGAGGACGCGTTTTCTTACATTCTCTATGTGGATGTCGGAGCTGTCATGCAGTATGCGACTTATCTTAACGCCGTATTTTTTGCTGTGCTCGCAGTGTTAACTGTCTTGATTTGCCTTTTCGGACGTAAGCTCGGCGGTTATGTTGAGACTGCGCATGAATCGCAAAAATGGTTTTTTCAAAACATTTCGCATGAGCTGAAAACTCCGATAATGGCTGTTCAGGGATGTGCGGAAGGAATACACACCGGGGTTCTTGAGCCTGTTGAAGCGTCGGGCATAATACTTGAAGAGAACGAGAGGATGTCCTCTCTGATTGAGGAACTGCTTACCCTCTCCAAGCTTGAGGCAGGTCAATTGAAAGAGGACTTTCATACTTCTGATGTTCGAGAGCTTCTCTATGACTGCATGCGAAGCACTGAGAATATTGCAAAGCAAAAAAATATTCATATCATACCTCATTTTGACAACAGTCCGGTTCTTGTCGGCTGTGACGAAATTCAACTGCGGCGTGCTTTTACGAATATCATCACAAACGCCCTGCGATATGCTAAAGAGCAGATAATAATCGAATGCAGACAGAAAAACGGGAAAGCCGTTGTTCATATCCGGGATGACGGCGAAGGCATCGAGCCGGAGCTTCTGCCTCATATCTTCGACCGCTTTTTCAGCACCCGTAAGGGAGGTGCCGGAATAGGACTTGCCCTTGCAAAGGAGATAGTTTCTCTGCACAAGGGTACGATAAAAGCAGAAAACGACTCGGGAGCGGTATTTGAGATCAGTCTTCCGGTCAAAAACAGATAAACCAAATATCTGCACGGCTGTTCAAGGGATACTGAAAGTTTTATATTTCATTGAATTAATATTTACCGCAGCCTTTTAACGATTATAAAGGCTTATTATGCCGAAACGACCGTAAAACGCACAAAACCCCGCCGCAGAAACGCTCTGTGACGGGGAATCTTTAAGTATCACAACAAGCGGTTTCGGTGATAAAATAAGAACCTTACGGAAGAAAACTTTCTGTCAGCCGTAAGGTTTTATATGAAAAGACTCTAAATTTTACTTTTGTTTTTGTATGATATATTCAAGACTAAAAAAACGGAGATGATAAAATGTCACAGTTGAAAATGTATCGCTTACCGGGAATTCCTGTTAAACAGTTTAAGCTTCCGTCCGGTTATTCCGTATCGAATTATAAGAGCGAAGCCGACAAAAAAGCGTGGTGCGGCTGCTGTCAAAACGGCGGCTTGATAAATGACGATGGCTCAGACGAAGAATTTGACAAAAATATTCTGAAAAAAAAGGATATAATCCCCGAAGAGGATGTCTTTTTTCTGGATTATAACGGTGAGCATATCGGAACGGTAACAGCCTTTGTTCATGCTGAGGATAATACCGGAGACATTCATATGGTGGCGATTCGTGAAGATTTCAGAAAAAAGGGTCTTTCAAAATATCTGAATATGCTTGCGTTGAACCATTTGTCCGAAAGAGACTTGAAATATATACACTTAACTACGGACGAATTCCGTGAGGGTGCGGTAAAAAGCTACCTGTCGAGCGGATTTCTGCCTGTCGAATATGACCTCGGAATGTATGATCGGTGGGAAAATATTCTCGAAAAATACGGCATAGAATCGGTTCGTATGCTCTATGAGGACGGCTCGGATTACAAGACGGTATACCGCCGCTCGAAGGCAAAAAAATACAAGATAGGCGTACTCGGCGCAGGCAGAGGAAAAACAATGATGAATTACTGCAAGCATTCCGGAAATGCCGAGCTTGTTGCTGTATGCGATTTCAGAAAGGAACGGCTTGAAGAAGCGGAGATGGAATACGGCGCAGACGGATTGATAACGTACTATACCGACTTTGCCGATTTCCTAAAGCACGATATGGACTGTGTTGTTCTCGCAAACTACGCTAACGAACATGCTCCTTATGCGATAAGGTGTATGGAGGCAGGCAAAAATGTCCTCAGCGAGGTTCTGCCCGTTCAGACGATGAAGGAGGCGGTCGAACTTGTCGAGGCTGTAGAAAGAACAGGAATGACTTACGTTTATGCCGAAAACTATGCTTATATGCCTGCTCCGAAAAAGATGAGAGAGCTTTACCGCAAGGGCGTTCTCGGCAGCTTTGAATACGGCGAGGGTGAGTATATGCACAACTGCGAATCCGGCTGGCATATGTATACTTTTGCCGAACCCAATCACTGGCGCAACACAATGAGTGCGTTTTATTACTGTACGCATTCAATAGGACCGCTTATTCATATAACGGGACTTCGCCCCGTAAGAGTTACGGGATTTGAAGCTCCGTTCAATGAAAGAGCAAAGAGGATGGGCGCAAAGTCAGGCGCTTTCGGAATTGAAATGATAACGCTTGAAAACGGAGCTATTATCAAGAGCATACACGGTGTAGCTCCGTCAAAAAACTCAATTTGGTATTCAATTTACGGCTCGAAAGGCAGAATGGAGAGTGCGAGAGAGGATTCTCCCGCTGAAAGCGGCTGTAAGGCGACGCTTTATGTCAACTGCGATAAAAACGAGGGCGACAATAAGTCTGAGCCTGTGTTAACTTCGACCGAGGATTCTCTGACAAAGACTGCGGAGGCGGCAGGACACGGCGGCTCCGATTACTATGTTATGCATAATCTCATCGAAAAGCTGCGCGGCAACCGCAACGCCGACACGATAGATGTTTACGAAGCGCTTGATATGTTCCTGCCGGGAATGTTTTCATATTTCTCCGTCCTTGACGGCGGCAGACAGATGGAGATCCCCAACCTCAGAAGCCCTGAGGAGCGTGAAAAATGGCGAAATGATGCACGCTGTACCGATCCCGCCGTTGCCGGCGATATGCTTTTACCGAGCTATTCAAAGGGAAATCCCGATATCCCGCAAAAGAATTATGATTATCTTGCGGCGCTTCCGTCAGACCGTCATGTCGACAGTGAAACACGCCGTGAGCTTAATATTCCGTCCAATATCTTCGATTGATAATTCTTTCCCCGACACCTTCGCCGACAGACTAAAACATGACAGCTTTTTCTAAGCCGTTGCAAATATGATACATTATAATTATTATATTGTAATATAGAATTTTAAAAATAATAAAAAATCACCGTAATTCTATCAAAATTACGGTGATTTTTATGGCAAATGACTTTAATTTTAATAGAAACTATTTTATGGGGGTGCAACCTGCAGTCGGAGGGGGTGCATTTTAGTTTTAAGGGGGTGCATATTTTATGCCACAAAAAGACCGAAGGCGGTTAAACCTGCGGTTTCGTGCTTTTGGTTAGACATCAATTTTTGTGCCATCTTGGAACTTGACTGTCATTCGCCCATATCTATGGCGTTTTTTGCCATGGCAATGGGACTGTATCCTACAATGCCGTCAAAGCCGAGTCCCGGAGTGTGGAGTACATCCGAGGGACAAAGCGTTACGCCAAACTTCTTATTCTTGATAGCTTCGTCCGAGCCACGGTAATAGGTGTAATACAAATGCCCGTTTTTATCTCTGTCCACCGACATCTTGTTCGGCATGAGGGGATAAAGAGCAAACCGAAATCATAAGAAAAACCCCGATGGCGGCGACCTGAGAATCGTCACTGTCGAGGGATTTCGCTGTACGGTTTATCTTCGCTTTATAATGTAAAACCGGAATGAATTTTTTAACCGATATTTTAGTATGTTGCTTATATTATATATTCGTAACGGTTATGCTATATCGAATGTGTATTTGTAGTTTTCGAGCCATTTGCCGTCATAGCAATTACGGGCACGGAATACGATACTGTTTTCGTATGCCTCAAGTTGGAAGCCTACACCGGAGCTTTCGCCTGTTTCGTCCGACGAGTCAACGGAAGTAAAAATCGGCACGCAAACGGTTGTTATGTTGCCCTCCTGTCTTACGGTGTAGTCATGCGAGAGCGGAGCGTGCATATGACCGTAAATGTAGAAAACATTTTTGTAGTCATTGAGAATGCCTCTTATTGAACCGCCCTTGCCGCTAAGCTCTCTGTCGAGAGGATGATGATTGAAAACAAACACCGGTTTTCCTTCTGCGGAGGCGGCGTTCATTGTTTCTCTGAGGAATGTAAGCTGCTCGTCCGATATCTCCATTTCATTGGAGGTGGACTCCTCCGTTGCAAGGAAAACAAAGTAATAGCCGTTTATGATTTTGAAAAAGTACGGCTTTTCGATTCCGACTTCGCAGAACATATTGTTATATGCGATATATCTTTCCGAAAGCTCCTTGTATTTGCCTTCGCCGTTGTTGACATCGTGGTTTCCGAGTGCCACGAGGGTATTTTTCGCAGGTGAAACTGTTTTAATCGCACCGAAGAAGAACATATTTTCGATGTGCTGTCCGTTCATTGTGTTATCGCCGAGAAATACAATTGCGTCGTTTTCGTATTTGGTGTTTTTGACATCACGCAGCATTCTTCCGAAGTTGCTGAGCTTGCCGAACTGATTTCCCTCAATGTGTGCGTCGGATGCGATAAAGGCACTGAGCTTGCAGTTTTCTTCATCAAGCACCGTATGCACCTCGGCACCGTTTGGTTTGACGCCGATGAAAATGATTCCGATAAATAAAAGTGCGAGAAATTTTCTGATTGCGTAAAGAGCATTTGTCATTTTTTACTTCTCCTTTCGTTTTTTAGTAAATAATATGCTTTCAGAACGGCGGCTTGAGTTTTGCCGTCTCTGATATTGCCGTTAAGAATTTCCCCGATTAATTCGTCAAGGGAAATGTTTTGCGTTTCGATAAATTCGTCGTCGTCCGGATTCGTGCCGCCGAAGTGAAGCTCACGGGCAAGATACATATATATGACTTCCGTCGAGTACGCACAGGTCGGGTAAAATTCGCCGAGAAAAATCATTTCATCCGCCGATGCCCCTGTTTTTTTCTTTTAATTCCCGTTCTGCGGCTTCAAGCGGCGGCTCGTTTACGCTGTCACGCTTGCCTGCGGGAATATCCGTCAGGACTTCTTTAAGGGGATAAAGGTGTTGACGAACAGTCAGCACGCATCCGTCATCCGTAAGCGGAACAACGCAGGCGGCTCCCTTGTGAACCACATACTCTCTTATTCCCGTCCTGCCGTTCGGAAGAATTATTTCATCGTGCTTTAAATCAAATATCTTTCCGCAAAATACGGTTGTCGTATTTTTTCCATCTCCGTAAGTGCGTCGTTTGTCATTTTTTTCTCATTCCGAAAATAGATGCCGATATCACAGCCGAAGCCGCCGCAGCTGCGAACGCAATAAGCAGCGCTTTCTTTTTGCCCTCTCCGTCGGCGTCCATATGTAAGCGATACGGCTTTTGAGCGATTTGCCGCATAAATCGTCGTATGTAAGAAACTGATTCTATCCAATGCTTTCGGTGTTTCAAACGGAACAAGCGGTGTAAACTATGTTTCCGCATGACCGTCCGGGTAGGTGGCGCTGATATAGTTCTGGACAGTCTTTGTGCGGCCTGCTACCGGATTATTCATATGGCTGCAGAGAATTTTATGAAGCTGCAGGATGTAGTTCTGCGTAATGGGAATGGCATCGAAGCTCTCATGAATGATAGCAAGAACATCTCGATACTCGGCTATTTTCTGCTCGTCACGGTTCTTCGGCGTCGTCTTTTCTTCAACAAGCTGCCGGATTCGCGTATTCGTTGTAACAATACCCTCGATGGCGTTCGATGCCTCGGTACTCTGTATCTTGGCAATTTCCACGAGCTTTTCAAATTCTTTCGGGCGCTGCTTTAAATACAACTCTTGTTTGCCCGCTTCCTTATATATCGCTGCAATCAGTCCGAGGATGTCCGAATCCCATTTTTGATTCTAAATTGCGGAATAATTAAAGGTTCTCATTTCATTGCCTCTGTGTTTATTCCCTTAAATAGTAGCATAAATTAATGGAATAGTCAATAGCTAAGCGAATTTGCCCTTATTATTGTGCCAAGATTAAGGGAAAACATGCGAAGGTCAGATGAAAAGCAGCCCTCTTGAATCATAAACGCTTTCTGTCATGTCGTTCCCGCACCGTATCGCTCGGTCGAACGCCATGATTGTTGCCACAGCACCGTCGATTTTTTCTGTGGATTTTTCTTTGTCCGGCTTGATGTTTCCCGCCGGGTCGGTTCGTATAAAGATGTTATCCATTATCCAGCGAAGAGCGGGATGTCCGCCGTGTGCGATTTTTCGCTCCAATACCAGCTTCATCAGCTCCTTTGTGGGCGGAGACATATCCTTGAAGGCCTGTCCGAAAGGAATGACCGTGAAACCCATACTCTCAAGGGTCTGCACCATCTGCACAGTGCCCCAGCGGTCAAATGCGATTTCTCGTATGTTGAAACGCTCACCAAGTTGCTCAATAAATTTCTCAATGTAGCCGTAATGAACCACATTGCCCTCGGTGATTTGCAGAAAACCCTGCCGCTCCCACACATCATACGGCACATGGTCTCGCCGGACACGCAGTTCGAGGTTACATATTCAGAGAACGGCTACACCGTCAAAAGGCGGTTATTACTTTTCAAATTGTAAAACGGACGATAGTAACAGATTCTTAGCTTTACCCGATATTATTGTTTCAGTCCTTGATAACTGGAAAGTGTATCAATCTGATTTCTATATGATGATAGAGGGCTTTAATCCCGATAATTATGTTTTCTATAATTTTACGGGTTGTATCTTGTCTTGTTCTGCCCTTAGTCAGCATTTCAAACAAGCACTTCAAGAATGTAATCTACCCGATATTAGAATTCACGACCTTAGACATTCGTATTCTACATTGCTTTTATTAAAGAACATATCCCCAAAGGTAGCAAGCGGAATGTTAGGTCATTCGGATTCACGAATAACCCTTGATATATATTCTCACCTTTTAACAGATATGCAGAAGCCTGTTATTAACGCTCTTAACGATACTTTCAAAGACATTACAGTGACAAAACAGTGACAAATGCAAGATAAAAGAGGGTTTGACCTTGCGATATAATAAAAGTATTTATGAAAAGAAAAAGACTGCAAACCTTGAAAAATAAGGCTTGCAGTTCTCTTTATGGCGGAGAGCAAGGGATTCGAACCCTCGAACAGGGGTTAACCCGTTACA